>OFDN01000395.1_pt1 | contig 36995 bp, 28 predicted proteins | sample 1520971 | NCBI WGS metagenome assembly OFDN01 (sample SAMEA94257418, study PRJEB24077) | hot springs metagenome | biome: Aquatic biome; feature: Geographical feature; material: Water | place: India | collected 2012-06-12 | depth 5 m | reverse complement strand
ACCGACTGAGCTATTGAGGAATCGGTACGTCGTTTGAAGGCGCTATATTACTGAGACCACGCCCCTTGGTCAACCACTTTTTGCGAAATATTTTATATTTTTTGTGGTTGACAAATCGGTATGCAGAAATGGCTTGCCAGCGCCTCGCTTTAAGCAAATTTTTGTAATATTGGCGACTTAAAGCCTTGACAGCCGAGGCTTTGTCAGGGTGCTGACTTATAATGTTGGTCAGGAGAATATGATGCGAACCATGGTTGGGAAAATTGCAAGTGTAGATGGCGTGGCTGAGGTGATTGATGCCCGCGGCCAGCATCATCAGCTGGCAGCCGGAGACTGGTTGCGTGAGGGTGACCGCTTGGTGACCAGTCACGGTGCAGCGGTGACCGTTGAAACCACTGTGGGTGGCATGGTGCAGGTGAGTGAGTCGCAGACGATTACGTTAAGCGCGCAGCTGGGTGCCGACTTTGTGGCTAACAGCAGTGATGACGCGGTGAATCCTTGGTTGTTGCAGCAAGTGCTGTCTGCGATTCAGTCTAAAGATGATGTGCTGGATTTGTCTACGTTACTAGAGACGATGCCAGAAAGTGCCAGCTTTAGCGCCTTTGCGGCAGAGGCCCCGGTTGCGCTGCACATTGAGGATTTGATTCAGGATCATGCGTCTGCAACTGTGCAATCTGCCAGCCTGCCGGTGAGCGAGGTGGTTGATCTGATGGCAAGCACGGGTCTGCCTAGCGACGTGGCCTTGCAGCAAAACTTGCTGAAAGATTTTATTAAAGATTAATGCTTTGAATATTCAAATAAAAAAGCGCCCTTGGGCGCTTTTTTTATGACTTACCGTTACTGCTTAGCTCAACGCTTTTTCAATGCGATCGAGTGCTTCGCGCAGGTTTTCCATGCTAGTGGCAAACGAGATGCGGAAGTAGCCTTCTGCGCCAAAGGCTGAGCCTGGGACGACGGCGACATTGTGTTGTTCCAGCAGGTATTCAGCCAGGGCCATGTCTGTGGCAGCGTTGATTTTGCCTGCCTGGTGCAGGCTGGCAATTGCCTGACGCGCATCTGGGAAGGCGTAGAACGCCCCGCCTGCCATTAAACAGCTGAGGCCTGGCATGGCGTTAAAGCGGTCAACCACATATTTGTGACGTTCGCGGAACGCAGCGACCATTGGCTTGATACAGTCTTGTGAGCCGCTCAGCGCTGCTTCGGCCGCATATTGCGAAATCGAGGCCGGGTTGCTGGTGGACTGGCTTTGCAGGATTTCCATCGCTTTGATGATGTAAGCTGGGCCTGCCGCATAACCAATCCGCCAGCCAGTCATGGAATACGCTTTTGAAACACCATTCAACACAATGCAGCGGTCTTTCAGGTCTGGTGCTGCATTGAGGATGTTATGGAATTTGTCGCCCGTCAGGTTGACGTGCTCATACATATCATCGGTGGCAATTAATACGTGTGGATGTTTGAGCAACACTTCACCCAAGGCTTTTAACTCGTCCAGCGTATACACAGCGCCGGTTGGGTTAGAAGGCGAGTTGAACATCACCAGTTTGGTGTTGGCGTTAATCGCGGCTTCGAGTTGCGCGGGCAGCAATTTAAAGCCTTGCTCAATGCCGCACTCAATAATCACCGGTTTGGCTTCGGCTACCATGGCAATGTCGGCATAGCTGACCCAGTAAGGCGCAGGCACAATCACTTCATCGCCGGGGTTTAACACGGCCAGGCACAGGTTGAAAATGGTTTGCTTGCCACCGACGCCGACAATCACTTCGTTTAAGGCGTAGTCAAAGCCGTTTTCGTTTTTAAACTTGTTAACAATGGCTTTTTTCAGCGAGGGAATACCGCTGACTGGTGTGTATTTAGTATAACCAGCGTCAATCGCGGCTTTGGCAGCATCTTTAATATGCTGTGGCGTATCAAAGTCTGGTTCACCTGCAGCCAAGCCAATAATCGGGCGACCTTCGGATTTATACTTGGCAGCTTTGGCAGTAATAGCCAAAGTTGGGGATTCTTTAATGGATAACACACGTGCAGACAGCACGATGGCGGCAGCTTGGCTCAAGATTGCTTCCTTGTAGGTCGACGATGCGTAAACAGACCGCGCATGGCGGACTGCAAAAAATTGAAAAACGCAATATTTTACGCAAAAAACCAAGGCTGTGGAAGCGGCAGCGCCTGGTTTTTTCTAAAATAATCAACCCGTTATTTTTGGCAGTGTTTGTCGCAAGTGAGGTAAGCCTGATAAGCAGAGGCGAGCAAAGGATCAATTTTTTGTAATTGCGTCTCAATTTTTTGCACGGTTTGCTGATCGCCGAGTTGTTGAGCAGCTTCGCCACGCCGGAACCAGGCTTCTATAAATTCCGGGTCCAGGCTCACCGCTTGATCCAGTGCGCTGGCAGCAGCATCAAATTGTTTTAATGAGAGCTGTGCCAGGCCCAGACTAAACCAGGCATCGGCGCTGGTCGGCTCTTGTTGTGTCCACAGACTGCTCACTTTTTGCAGGGCGGGCCAGTCTTGGCGTGACTCGGGCACCGCGGCACGCATATAAAAAGGCTTTTTGTCTTCATCCTCTTCCCAGAGTGCTTTGCCGTGCACTGGAAACTCAGTGCTGGCTGGCATTTTGGCCAGTGTTTCCAGCCACTCTACAGGTAGCGCAAAGTGGATACTGCCGCCGTTGCCTGCGGTTTTAAAGGTATTGATGCCAACCAATCGGCCGTCCATATCAAACAGGCCGCTGCCGCTGGCACCCATGAGAAACTTGGCGCTGCTGCGTATCATATTGCCTGGTTGTGTTGGGTAAAGCCCCTGAATTTCGCCCACTGAGGTAATGGGTGCTGGCACACCATTAGAGTGGCCGATGGCGGTGATTTCCTGACCGCGCGCGAGGCTGAGACTGCTGCCGCGCAGCACCGGTTTAAACGGCATATTGTGGGTGGTGATCAAACAGAGGTCGTGCCAGGCATCGGCACGCACTTCGGTGATTGGGTAACTATCCTCGCCGCGCGACACCCAGGGTTGCTTGGTGGCGCGTAACACATGGCAGTTGGTGACGACGCTGTTATCTGCGACGACCACGCCAGAGCCGTACGCCATGCCCCCGTCCATATTGTAGCCACGGATCATGACGACACCAAAATAGGCCTCCATCAGTGCCTGCTGGTTATAAGCGTTGGCAACGGATGTGCTGAGTAGCATGCATGCTAAAAACAAGTGTTTCACGTGATCTCCCGAGAGGCTGTTTTGGCGTTTGTAAAATGACTGATTCTTGCGATAAAAGTTCAGACGGCAAACATCCGCGAAAATTGTAAATCCTGCGCTTGTGACTACAAAAAACAGTTAAAATATTATTTATACCATTCTTGTTTCCAGATTGTTCTTGTGATCGTCACTTTTCCAGGCAGCAAATACGAATTACACCAGCCGTTTCCACCTGCTGGCGATCAGCCTCAGGCGATTGAAAAACTGACGCAAGGCATTGAGGATGGCTTGAAATTTCAAACCTTGCTCGGTGTGACCGGCTCGGGCAAAACCTACACCATGGCCAATGTGATTGCCCGTACCGGCAAACCGGCCATCGTGATGGCGCCTAACAAAACGCTGGCCGCGCAGCTGTATAGCGAATTCAGGGAGTTTTTTCCTAACAACGCGGTCGAGTATTTTGTCAGTTATTACGACTATTACCAGCCCGAAGCCTACGTGCCTTCGCGTGATTTGTTTATTGAAAAAGATTCCAGTATTAATGAACACATCGAACAGATGCGCTTGTCGGCCACGAAAGCGATTCTGGAGCGTGAGGATACGGTGATTGTGGCGACGGTGTCCGCCATTTACGGTATTGGTGATCCCGGTGAATACCATGGCATGGTGCTGCATATTCATCAGGGTAAAAAAGTCGCGCAAAAAGACATTGTGACGCAGTTGATTAACATGCAGTACGACCGCAACGATTTTGATTTCAGCCGCGGTTGCTTCAGGGTGCGTGGCGATATTATCGATGTGTTTCCGTCAGAAAACAGCGAAACCGCCGTGCGTATCAGTCTGTTTGATGACGAAATCGATAGCATCCAGTTGTTTGATCCGCTCACTGGGCAGGTCTTTAATAAAATCCATAACTTCCGCATTTTTCCTTCCAGTCATTATGTGACGGCGCGTGAGGCGACCGTGCGGGCGATGGAAACTATTAAAGAAGAGTTGCGTCAGCGCGTGAGTTTTTTCTTGAGCGAAAACAAACTGGTTGAGGCGCAACGTATAGAGCAACGCACGCGGTTTGACCTCGAAATGCTCAACGAGATTGGTTTTTGTAAAGGCATTGAAAACTACAGCCGCCATTTAACCCGGCGCAATCCGGGTGACCCGCCGCCAACCCTGATTGATTATTTGCCTGAGCAGGCGTTGATGATTATTGATGAAAGCCACGTCACCGTGCCGCAAGTCGGCGGCATGTATCTGGGTGACCGCTCGCGTAAATCCAACCTGGTGGATTATGGCTGGCGTTTGCCTTCGGCTATGGATAACCGGCCGCTTAAGTTTGAAGAGTTTGAGCGCATTATGCGCCAGTGCGTGTTCGTGTCGGCGACCCCTTCTGAGTACGAAAAAAATCACCAACAGCAAGTGGTCGAAATGATCGCGCGCCCAACTGGCTTGGTGGACCCTGAAATCACGGTCAAACCGGCGGATACGCAAGTGGATGATTTGCTCGGCGAGATTAAATTGCGCGTGGCTGTGGGTGAGCGCGTGTTGGCTACCACGCTGACCAAACGCATGGCCGAGGATTTGACCGATTATTTAAGCGAGCATGGCGTCAAAGTGCGCTATCTGCACAGTGATATTGATACAGTCGAGCGCGTGGAGATTATCCGCGACTTGCGCCTGGGTGAGTTTGATGTGCTGGTGGGGATTAACCTGTTGCGCGAGGGCCTGGATATTCCTGAGGTATCGCTGGTCGCCGTACTCGATGCTGACAAAGAAGGTTTTTTACGCTCTGAGCGCTCATTGATTCAAACTGCTGGCCGCGCGGCGCGTAACCTCAACGGCAAAGTGATTTTTTACGGCAACAAGATTACACGCAGCATGAAGCTGGCGATGGATGAAGCCGACCGCAGACGCACCATCCAATTGGCCTTTAATGCCGAGCATGGCATTACGCCTAAGGGCGTGACCAAACGCATCAAGGATATTATTGATGGCGTGTATGACAAAGACGAAGCCCAGCGTGAACGTAAAGCCGCACAAGAGCAAGCCAGCTATGAAAGCATGAGCGAAAAAACCTTGACTAAAGAGCTCAAGCGGATCGAAAAAGCCATGCACGACGCGGCCAAAAACCTGGAATTTGAAAAAGCAGCGCAGTACCGTGACCAGTTGAAAAAGCTCAAGTTGCAGACGTTTGGTGCCGAAGTAGAAGATTTAAAATGATGACGCTAACCACCTGTATTGGCTCAATAGCGGCGGTGTGTACTACGCTAGCATTTGTCCCTCAAGTGCTAAAGTCATGGTGCACCCGAGACTTAAGCGGTATTTCATTGCCCATGTATACTATTTTTACAGTGGGCGTGTTGTTGTGGCTGGTATATGGCATCCTGATTCAGGATTGGCCGGTGATTGTTGCGAATGCGATCACGGCACTGCTGGCGAGTGCCGTGTTGTTATTAAAATTAAAATCCATACTCAATATTTAGATCATTTTTGATTATTTTTATTATTATTTTTACTAGGATACGACCATGAAAAAAATTACAAAAGCAGTGTTTCCAGTGGCAGGGCTAGGCACCCGTTTCTTGCCAGCGACTAAAGCCAGCCCCAAAGAGATGCTGCCTGTGGTGGATAAACCGCTGATTCAATATGCGGCAGAAGAGGCGATTGCCGCCGGTGCCACTGAGCTGATTTTTATCACCGGCCGTAACAAACGCTCGATTGCCGACCATTTTGACAAAGCTTATGAGCTAGAAGCTGAGCTCGAAGCCGCGGGCAAACAAAAACTGCTCGACATCGTGCACAGCATTTTGCCAAAAGGCGTCAGTTGCGTATTTATCCGCCAGTCACAGGCATTAGGTCTGGGCCATGCGGTGTTATGTGCTAAGCCCGTCGTCGGTAACGAGCCATTTGCCGTGTTGCTGGCGGACGATTTGCTGGTAGGCGATGTGTCTATCACCAAACAAATGGTCGATATGTATGCCGAACAACAATGCTCGATTTTAGGCATTGAAACCGTGGCGCCGGAAGAAACCAGCAGCTATGGGGTGGTAGATGCTGTTGCCCTCACAGAAGACTTGTTGGAAGTAAAAGGCATGGTAGAAAAACCAAAACCAGAAGAAGCGCCTTCTAATCTGGCGGTGGTTGGCCGCTATGTATTAAGCCCACGCATTTTTGATTGTCTGGAGCATGTAAAACCAGGCAAGGGTGGCGAGATTCAGCTGACGGACGGCATTTCTGCGTTGATGGCCCACGAGAAAGTCATGGCTTATCGCTACAAAGGCAAACGCTACGACTGCGGTAGCAAACTCGGCTTTATGCAGGCTAACGTTGAGCTGGGCTTAAAACATCCAGAAATTGCCGACAGCTTTAGAAGCTACTTGAAGACCTTAGACATCTAAGTCGTATGTCTGCAGCCGCCACACAGCCGCCAGATTTATGGATTGCTCACTCGGAGGTGGTATTTACCGCCGCCGAGGTCAGCCTTGCGATTGATCGCATGGCTGATCAGTTGCGTGACCACTTATCCGACAAACAGTCAGTGGTGCTGTTATGTGTGATGCGCGGCGGTTTATACTTGTCCGGGCAGTTAATGAGTCGCCTGGCGATACCAGCCCGACTGGATTACCTGCAAGCCAACCGTTATCACGGCACGGCCGGCCAAGAGATTGTCTGGAGCAAACAGCCAGAGCTGGATCTGGCCGGGCAAACGGTGGTGGTGCTAGACGATATTTTGGATGAAGGGATCACACTGGCCGCGGTGGTTGAATATTGCCAGCAGGCCGGGGCAAGCCGTGTCATCACCGCCGTGCTCACTGAAAAAGACAATGGTCTGCAAAAACCGCTACAGGCGGATGTGGTGGGATTAACCGTGCCTAACCGCTATGTGTTTGGCTGCGGCATGGATGTGTACGGCTGGTGGCGTAATCTGCCAGAGATTCGCGCCTTGCAATCCTGAGCTATTAAAAGCTACACCCTCAAGTCATATTGCCAAAATACTGGCGGAGAAGGAGGGATTTTCCCTTCATTTGGTTGTATTCATTTAAAAACAATGACCTATAATAATTTTTATCTTTGGTTTTGTCCAATCTTTTTGTCCATTTTTAGCTCGAAAAAATACCCTTAAATAAGGATATTTTGTTTTACTCGAAGCTTGAAAACGAACTTGAGTGAAAGCTATGGCTATCAAAGTGATTGTATTCATTTGAGAAACCTGAAATATTTCCTGCTACGTCTATTTGTGTGTTTTCAATTAGCGGGAGACCTGTTGCAGGGTTAATTTCTTGAGGCTTTGCTTCAGAGATTCCAACAAATAGGCTTTTGAAAATTTCAAACATATTTCCGTCCTTATCAACCAGAAACTTAATCATAAATCCTTTTGGTCTTAAAAGTGAAGTTTCGTCTGCCCCAGCAGACAAACTACACGTCGGGGGAGCCGAAGGAATTTGCAAACAGTGGCCTGCCACGTCGTGTAGCAAAAGTCAGCTCCAAAGCTGACGGTTCTGCACGGGGGGCTTGCCCCGTGACCCTATGCAGAATGCAAGGGCAAAGGGACGGTAACCGGCCCTTTGCCCTTGCATTGAGCGACTCGCTCATTGCAAAGAGGGCACCTAAAAAGAAAGCTCAGACCACGTCCAGAGGTCTAAGAAACGTGCTCCGTTCAGGAGTGTTAGTTTCTGTGTGCTTTCAGAACTATTCGCGTCTCCCTATGGGGAGTGGCGAACACCAACAAGAATTGCGGTTGCTATACATATTATTAGCCCAAGGATATTGATATGGATAGCAAAAAAAAATCTGGCATTCAAAAAGCACTTGATAATGAAATTAAGGTTTTAAGAGCACTTCATAAATTTGGTTGGTTGCGAACGAAGGATTTTGCTTGTTTGGTTTGGCAAACAGCAGATAGAAAAAACTCAAATAAAGAGCCTGAGTTCTGTCAACCAACACACTCACCGAGTGCCTTACGAATGGCTCAAATTACTTTGAAACGCCTGAGAGATAAAAAATATATTTTGGGGGCTACGGCTCCTGACAGCTCAAAAATATATGCCCTATCTCAAAGAGGAGCTAATCATTTGAATGCCGTTGGCATTGATACAGTCTCTGGTAAAGATTTACTACGCCTGTTCAGTTTTGAACAATATCGTCACAGAGTCATTTCAAATGAGATTGCTATATCAGGAATACTCCAAGGCTTTAAAGTTTTCACAGAGCGAGAAATCGCACAAAACAAGTGGCATTTCGACAAGGCCGGCTTTTGTGGCAAAAAGCCTGACTGCTTCATTCAAAATAAAGAATACGGCTGGTGGGTTGAAGTTGAGCGAAGCAGAAAAAATCAAAAAGATTATGCTTTTTTGTTGGATTGGCTAAATCAGGTTTTTGAGAGTTGCAAAAGACCTCATGAGAAGCCAGTCATAACAAACCAGGTAAGTCTCCAAAAAGTAGTTTTTATATGCAACCCGGTTTTTGAAAAAAGGCTAATTTCCGACCTTGAAAAAATGGGTTGGAGTGAAGAACAGATATTTTTGCGACTGATTTTTTTCAGGTCGCTATACAGTTTTAGGCAATTGAGTTTTCTGTAAGTGATATTTCTGGTTGGGCAGAAATGTTAGCCCTGATTCAACACAAAAATGAAAAACGTGGACAATAGCGGAGCCCAGCCTCCGCTATTGTTTTTGATTTTTGTTGTAAGACATAATCAATCATAAGCTAATGATTTTGTTCTCAATCATTCAGACTCTTGGACGATATCCAACAATTTCTCGTACGTTGATATTGTAGAAAATTTTACTTCGCCACCGCTAATCGTTTTGAAGTGCTCCTCGGCACAATGGATTTTTAATTTCTCTATTTCACGTAAGTCCATTACAGAGTCAGAACCTTTGGTTTCAGCCACAAAGTAGATATGGCGCACTTTGTCTTTATCAAACACTATGGCCCAGTCTGGGCTGTAGTTTGCTATTGGTGTGGTGATATAAAAACTTTTTGGGAGTTTTGCATACACAACAACTTCAGCACTATTCTCTAGCGCCTGGGCAAACTCACTCTCAATGGTGGAATCCGTGGTCAGAAAATCATAAATATGTTTTTTAAGCTGGTCTGCGTCTCTCAGGGCAGACTTGTCGTTAGTGAACACGGTTTTAGCGTCATAACGTTCATCGGTTTTGTGGTAAACGATATTATTGATAATTAAACTTGCTTTCACCTCGTTGATTAGCTTGCTGCATTTGGCAATAAATTCTTCAGGGTTTTTACGTACCAAGTAGAATTTTAGCGGGCTAATGGCTTTGAGTATTTCAACGATCGTTTTGCGTGTAAGGTTGGTTTGCGCTTCTATTTCACCCACAATGTCATAAGTGGCATTGGTATAAATATCATTTTTTAACTTAAGGTTTTCTCGCTCAGACTCAACAATCAGTGAGCCATCCTGCATTTGCTCTTTTGTACCATCCTGAAGCGTTCCTGTTCTCACTTCATAGGTTCGGTCACTGATATGCAAATCCTTATCGATACGCCCCTTGCTATCCTCTATAAGCGTTTGAGTATCAAACTGCACTTCATAGATTGTTTTGAAGTTTATCTTTTCCCAAAGCGCCTGAAACTCTTGTTTCTTAAAATTGGCATTCGTGGTCAGCACAATCTTTTTGCGTTCATCTTCAGGCTTAAACATCTCACCTGTGTAGATAGTTTTGAGCAGCTTTGCGACTGATTCGCGATAAGGTTCAAGTGATTCAGGCAGAGGCATACTGCCTTGTTCAATTAACTCTCTGCCTTTGACAGTGATTTTATTGTTGTCATCAATCACATCATTTTTATAGAGCATTTTGTTTAGCTTGTTTGCTTCATCTTCAGTTAAGCGGTGCTCTTCATTTTTTTCATTGACTAACAATTTGCCAACAAAGAATTTAACTTCAGCTTTTTGCGGCCTGTCTTTTAAGGTCGCAGCAATTTCACTTTGCAATCCTTTGGCAAATGCCTCATAGCTTTCTGATGCAATTACCGTCAGCTTGTTTAACTCATGTACTTGGTCGCCAATCAATCCAAAGTCTTGTCGTATGCCACGTTTATCCACGCATAAACGCATGCCACGCCCAACCTCTTGCCGTCTGCGTGTTTGGCTGCCTGTCTCCGCATTTTTAAGTGCACATATCTGGAATACGTTAGGGTTGTCCCAACCTTCTTTTAACGCAGAGTGCGAGAAAATAAAGCGCGTTGGCTCTTCAAAACTCAGCAAGCGCTCTTTGTCTTTCATGATTAAGTCGTAAGCTGAAATATCATCAGAATCTTCGTTGCCACGCTTTACTGTTGGGTCAACCGATTTGCCTTTTTTGTCTATTGAGAAATAGCCGTTGTGCACTTTCTCAGCTTCATCTCTTTTCAGGTAGGCAAAGTAGTTGGTGGGCATATAGACTTTATGAACGGTGCTTGGGTCGGTCTCATGCAGATATTGGTTATATTCTTCATGAAATAAATCAAAAAACTCATTGACCGCGTTTTTGTATTCTTCCTCAAAAATCTTGGCGTAATCACCCAAAGCTTGCTCGCCTGCATCATCGTAAACGCGATACTTCTCAACGGAGTCGATAAAGAACAAGCTAAGCACTTTGATGCCCTTATCAAACAACTGCTTCTCTTTTTGCAGGTGCGACAATATGGTTTCGCGTATTTGCACACGACGGAAAGCATGCTCGTCTTTGTCATTCAAAATGTCGCCAGGGTAAATATCCTCACCGTTCACGACAATCTTATTTAGGTAACCATTAACCTCTGTGATTGTATGGTTCTTGTAGGCAGGCAAATTACCAGATAGCTCAAACAAGTTAGAGCCCTCCGTAAGTTTTTGTCTCACGCGCTTCACGCCTTCACCTTGGCGTTTCTCAAACTCAAGGACTGCAAACGGTGGTTTAGTGGTACTCAGGATAATTTGCTCAAGATATAAATAACCCGTTGTGCCAGTAGAGCCCTTTAAGTTAATGCCTTTTACCTGAATCTTTTTCACCAAACGGCGGGTATAAGCATCCAATGCATCCAGCCTAAATACCTTGTTGTATTCAAATTTATGGGTTGCTGAATAGCGCAATGTAAATAGCGGATTAAAGTCCTGCATGCTTTTGAGTGTTTTTTCACCATCGACCGATTGTGGCTCATCAATAATCAATATCGGGTTAGTTTGTGCCAATATGTCAATTGGCTTTCTGGTCCCAAACTGGTCTAGCTCTTGGTAGATTCTTCTTGCATCTGCACCACTGGCATTAAAAGCCTGCGTGTTAATAATCATGACACTAATACGGCTATCGGATGCAAAGTTTTCAATATCTTGTGGACGACCAGAGTTATAAATAAACGGACTGATTTTATGTCCGTAGATTTCCTGAAAGTGCTCTTGCGTCACTTCAAAAGACTTATACACACCTTCACGAATCGCAATGCTAGGCACAATCACAATAAACTTGCTCCAGCCATAATGCTTGTGCAACTCATACATGGTGCGGATATAGGTATAAGTTTTACCTGTGCCAGTTTCCATCTCAATGGTCAGGTTGTAGCCATGCTTGCCCCCTGCTGGCCTTTCAATCTTTTGGCTTTCGTTTAAGTCATTTGCGCTTTGCGCGACTTGAATATTTTTAAGCACTTGTGCATCCGTAATTACCAGCGGGCTGTTACGGTAGCCAATTTCCTCAAGTACTTCAGACTCATACAAATCTTTAATGCCATCAGCAGCCAACTTGGTCTTGCGGATAATCTCTTGGCTACGCTCAAGCGTAAATTTATTGGTTTTTAGGAGTTGCCCTTCAAAGCTATCCACCACAGCTTTTACGGCCTGAAGCTGAAACCCTTGCTCTTTAAATTGCAGTTTCATTACAGCACCTTCATCTCAGTTTCTGGACTGAGTTGCTTGAGCAGTTGTTTCACATTGGTTTTGGCGGTGTCGTCTTTAAAGCCAGCATCTTTAAACACAATGCGCAGTGGTTTTTCTTTGGCAATCTCTTTGGCAAAGGCCTCATCAATACCTTTATCAAAGCAAGCAAACAGTGAGTTTTCAGCCACTTTAAACACATTTTTACCAGCCACATTGGCTTGTTCAATCTTCAAGCTGAGTGGCAAACCCCAATCCAACATCACTTGCGTCAACAAATCATCTTCAGTGCGGTCTTGTTTTACATTGTCACCAAACAAATCCATTTTGCCCTGTTCGAGGTCTTGGGGACGGTAATACACATCCTGCATGTTGCCTTCATCTAAACGATAGACTCTAAACCCATAATCAATGTCTGCCGCAGTTTCTTCTTTGATTTTTTTTGCAGCGAGGCGTATACGCTCTTTACCAATATCGCAGATATTTTTATAACCTAAACTTACAGCTAAATTGCTCTCGTCAATTATTTCCGGTAACTGAACCAGAATGTAATTAATTTTTTTATTATTGAACTGAGCATTTAAATCCATAATAGCGTGTGCAGTAGTTGCAGAACCTGAAAAGAAGTCCAACACTGTAAAATCATTATCACTACATAATGTGATTAATAATTTGATTAGGCCGGTATTTTTAGGCGCAGTGAAAATTGGCTCAGTAGTTGAAAATAACTCTTTAATTAAAGTACCAGCTGAAGTCGTTTTCAAATCAATCTTAAACTTGATCACCTCGTTATTGATTAATGCATCGTAGTCACGATTTACTAGCAAGCTTTTTAATCTTATTGTGCTATTGAAATTTTTTTCAAATATTTTATCTTCCTTAAAATCTAAGGCACCTTGCTTAAATAGATCCCTAAATTTTTCTGCTGTATAAGTATTCTCTATAAAAGATTGATTATTAGATGATACGTAACGCTTATAACCTTTTGAAATGAGTTCAAGGTTGGTATCTGATAAAGCGACCTCTTTGACTAAAGAGATTAAATTCTCCTCCACGTTGTAATAAACTGTGTAGTGTTTTTCTGACTTGGTATCTGTAACAGGTTTGTTGAAGCTATTGTTACCCACCAATACTCTCTTGCCGCTCTTATGCACGAAGTTTCCATTTTCATCTTCGGCCATATCATCAGCACTTTTGGGAATGTTTTCAACAAAAGAGCTAATTTCTTTGTTTTTTGCATAAATTAAACAGTAATCATTACTTACAGAAATAAATCTTGAGTTTTTACGTCCTTTTGGATTGTTTTCAACAGACAGCAGGCCTATGTAATTAATTTCACCAAATATTTCACTTGCTACTTTTTGAAGATTAAACAGCTCATTGTCATCAATTGAAATGAAAATAAAACCGTCTGATGAAAGTAGATTTCGAGCAAGCTTCAGACGTGGATACATCATCTCTAGCCAATTTGAATGGTACCTACTTGAAGCTTCAGGATTTGCTACTAAACGCTGACTTAACTCATCTTTCTGCCCACTTTCGAACAACTCTTCGTCTTTGTCTTTAGCAAAGTTGTCCTTATAAACAAAGTCGTTACCCGTGTTGTATGGCGGGTCGATATAAATCATCTTGATTTTGCCCAAATAGCTTTCTTGCAAAAGCTTGAGCACTTCAAGGTTGTCCCCCTCGATATAGATATTTTTGGTGTTGTCAAAATCCACTGAGTCCTCTCGCACAGGGCGCAACGTTTTGGTAGTGGGCAAGTTGGCAGTGACAATTGCTTCACGTTTACCAGGCCACTCTAGACGGTATCGCTCTTTATTCCCTTCCACCACCGCATGGTTTAGCTCTTGTTTGAGCAAATCAAAATCAATCGCTTTGCCAGTAATGCTCTCGGTCACGCAATTGGGGAACAGCTCGGCCAACTTTTTAAAGTTTTGGTTCACTAAATCGAGTGATTGCATATCGAGTTTGTCCTCACCTAATTTATTAGAATGGTCTTGATTTGTATTGCTCATATATAGTCCTGATTTCTTGTATTTATGCTTGTAGTTGTTCAAGTTGCTGCTGCAAGGTTTTTAGCCGGTTGTTCATTTCAACCTTGCGGTTAAATTGCTTTTCGTTACGCATTTTACTTTGTAACTGAGCAATCTCTTTTTGTTTTTGTATAATCTGGCTCAAGCGCTGAGTTTGCGCTTTTATGCTCTCGCCTTCATTGGCAGGTATCGGCATTAAGGCTTTGAGCATTTGCTCATACAAACCACCTAAATTAAGCGCAATTGGCAATGGTTGCTTTTGTTGGTTAGCGTCATCAATTGGCAACCATTCAGAGCTGAGGTATTGCTCAATCACCCACTTGGTTTCATCTGCCTCGTTCATGCGCTTATACGCCATCACAACTCGTATTTTATGCTCATACAGCAGTTGAAAAAGTATGGGGTGTGGAATGGCGTTGTCGATGCTCAACAACACGCCATCGCTCAGCTCAGGGGTTTTAAGCTGAATGTTAAACACCTGAATTTCAAACAAACCCTTAACCGCAGTCAGGTTAGTGGTCTCAGGTGAAAGCTTATACGCCCAAGTGATCTGCTGAATTTGCGAAACAAATGCATCCTTAACCGAGCGTGAAATAGAAGCATGCTCGTAAAACTTGGTTTTAGGGATGGGGCGGTTTACGAGGGCTTTGGCGGGGAAGGTGTAGGTGGTCATAATGCATACAATATAAATTGATTACACTTCCACCTGCTGTGTAGTCGCAACTTGCTGTGCAACTGCATTGTAAATATCAACATCTGTTTCTGGGGTTTTTATAGATACAACAAGGCTGTATCTAACAGGCAAGTCATACCTAGCTAGTTTTGGTCTTGTTCGCCACCACCCCATAGCAGGATATACAGCTAAAAACCCTCTACTAGCCAAATCTGCGGCAGTACCTTCCCAAATATCTTGATGAAGAGATCCTTTGTGCCTATTTTGCTCACCCAATTTCCAATCAGGGTCTTTAGTATTAACTTGATGCTCATCTTCTTCAAGGATAGCAGCTGCATTTACGCGAGCCAAAAAATCATCTGTTGATTCTGTAGCTCTACGAACATCAAACCTTAAACGACATGATGGGTAATGAAACTTTGAAGCTGTTCCACGCGCTGAAGGGTTAGGCTCAATAAAGTAAGACAATGTCACGCGCATCCGTACTTTTGCTTCACCAAGTGCCTCCAGCTCTTCCTTCGGCCAAGGTAGCTTGTGGAGATTCATGTCTCTAGTTTTTATGTCACTCTTGACCTTTTTGTATGGGTGAACTTTATCTTCAACAACAAGTGTTAATGAGTTTGACGCGCTCCACTTTGCACTTTCGAGATTTGGAACACCCCAACCGCAATGCCTTATTAAATTAACGTAATCATTTTTAGTTGGAGCTTTGTTTGCTGGCAGATATTTTTGCTGCATGCTTTCCGTCCACTCAGCTGAGTGGACAATCAAAGCTCGAATAGTTTCTGGGGCCAACTGGGGGTAAGCAGACATTAATTGTCCAGCCATTCGTGCGCATAACGCAGAGGCTGCACTTGTGGCATTTGTTGTTGTAAATAATTTTTCCGTATGTTTGTTATTGGTTGTCAGCAGTTCTAGGCTGGGCAACTTTCCGATAAATTCATCGCTAATGTTTTTAGCTAAATTTCCACCTTCAAACACAACATCAGGTTTCAATGGCCACACTTTATCCCATGAAGCAGAAGTTGTAGTAAGTGGACTTAAAGCACCAAATGGCGCCAACGGTGCTAAATTCATGTCCTCGGTATTAACTTTTTCAGTATAAGCTCCCACAGTAATTGCATTCCATGCTTGGCCAGGATCATGTATCAAGTTAGTAGATAGGCTATCTGGGTATTCTGTATAGGCATCTTTCTCCCTGATATTGCCAGCAGACAAAATGAACAAACGCCGAAACTGTCCACCCCCATCAGCATCTGAAGATAACCGATCCACCATAGCCGACCATGAGGATGGACGACCACGGTCTCTATGGTCTTTTGTAGTTACAGCGCAGGTAAAAAGACGAGGGCGGTTTGGTGCTGGAACTTCGGGTTGACTAACTGCATCCCCAAATAACTTTGCATGAAATTTAGAGTCGCCATCATTCTGGCCGTCCTCTCTAATGATTTTTACCGACTCTAATAAAGCATCAACTTGAATAGGATTGTTTGTAGCAAGAGCATCTGTCAAATCGCCATACGCAGCAAGACCTGCAAGTCCAGTACCATGATTACATTCATCATCAACACCCCAATCAGGTCTGACTGTATATAAATCAGTTGCCTGTATAACTGGCGCTAATAGGCTATGCCCATTATTTACTCCAGAATCGATCAAGCAAATCCGAGGTGTATTGTCGTGTTGGTTAGGAAATGTAGTCCGCGCTAAGAGTTCAGTCTGCCACTCATGCTGCTCTTCATTATCCATACCATCAAAAAATTCAGCGGTATCTTTTGCACGCCTTAATTCTGCGACACAGTTGAGGGTCATTACAGATTGGGAGAATTGATTTTCTGATCCATACATCAAGACAACGGTTCGTTCTGGAAAATCAACTCTCGTATCACTTACAATGCAACCAACGGCATTTGCCAGCCTTGTAAAATCTGCTGCTGCAACCTCTCGATTGCCTTTGTTTGTCAGCCAAACTTCCCACCAAAATTGTTCGTTTCTATTTTCGGGGAGAACATCTAAATCATCCGTCCAAAGTGCACGTAATTCAGCCGCCCGTATTGCACTAATGGTATCGATTAAATTTCTATGATCCCTGGGTTTGTTATTTATATCTTTTTTCTCTTCAAGATATTCGGTTATATATTTTTCAAAGTGATCAAGTCTACCCTCTGGCACATAGACATTCGCAATGGTGCTATCACCTTCTTTACGAACACTTAACAATTCAATATTTTTAGTATCGTTACCAAGACTTGTGAATGCCAGCTCAACGTCAAAGCGACCTTCAAACTGTATTTGTAGGCCCAAGCCACTTTCAAGCCCAAGATTTTTCTGAGTTTGTGACGCTTGCTCTGCGATTGGTTTTACAGTTTCTAATTGAGCTAAGAGGTATGCACCATGTTGGTTGCGCAACTGCTCAGGCACAACTGGTTTACTGCCACCGCCAGAGTTATGTGCGGTAAATTCTTTTGATTCGGACGTTTGTGATAATACTAGATGGGGTCTTTTATCTTGGGGTTGGTTTGCCATTATTGTCTAGCTCATGATTATTTTTGTTTACGAGCCTACCACTAATCTGCCGTCTCTCTTCTAGCATACTTAGTAAGTCAACTTCTTCCACTGAAGTTTTATCGTGAATAATCGCGTCTTTTAATGACTCATCAATTGCTTTTGAGATTTCTGCATAACTCATACCTAACGCTGCTACAGCAACTTTTTTCCACGCGAGTCGTTTAGGCTTAAATTCTGCAAGCCTTGATTTTAGTATAGAGGTTACTTGCTCCTCATTCGGTAAGCCATATTGAATCATGTCGTCAAAACGACGGAATAAAGCATAATCAAGTGCTTCGGGGTGGTTCGTGGCCGCAATAATTACACTATTAGAATTGTCATGCTCCAGCATTTGCAAGAAGCTATTCAAGACTCTTCTGATTTCACCAACATCGTTTGCTTGGCCACGTTGTGACCCAATAGCATCAAATTCGTCAAAAAAGTATATGCCTCTTACATTTGAAATGGCATCGAATATTTGGCGTAGTTTAGCCGCAGTCTCTCCCATGAATTTTGTTATAAGTGAGTCAAGCCTAACAGAAAACAGAGGTACACCGAGTTCACCTGCAAGAGCTGAAGCAGTCATTGTCTTACCTGTACCCGGAGGGCCAACTAATAACAACTTTCGGCGAGGAGACAATCCATGCTGTTTGATTTTCCCAAAAAATCTTTGCTCTTTTATAATCCGATTGAGGCTGTCTTTTATGGATTGATCAAGAACCATGTCACTCAGCCGTGAATTTGGATATGAAACACTGAGTAAACTTGCTAGCTCGCCTTGGGGCTTATTAAGTGGAATTGGCTTCCTGTTAAGTTCGCTTTTGCTTGCTTTTAATTTTGCTGCATCTATCAAGTCGCGCAATTCTAATGCCAATTTTCCATGGCCACGCTTGGCTTCATGGGCAGCAACTTGCATTGCTACAGAGTAAAAATAGCTATCGTCACCACTTAAGTGTGACTTTAATAATGCCTTTATTTGTTCAGCACTTGCCATTTTTAATATTAATAAAACAGTTTATTTAGATATTTAGTTATTTTATTCTATATGATTGGTGTTGTCGTTATATAGTTTTTCTGTACCACAATAAAACTAATCAACTCAAAATCATTCAACCCCTGAATGGTATTGGATAACGCTGTGGTTTTACCCACACTAAACAAGCTATCCAAATCTTTTTCCTCTTTAACTTCAATCATTGATTTAATGGCTTGGTCTAACAAACCAGAAGCATCGCGCATGTCTTTGCCATCATGGGTTTGCTTGTTAAACAACTTGCAGACTTCGTTAATTGGCCTGGATTCACCCTTGCAAGCTGTTCTAGCAAGGTCTAACAAGCGCTTAACCTCGGTATGGTTGTGCACCACTTCACCATCGTTTGATATATAGATTAAGTAAAACGGGTGCAGTCTGTTTTGCTGATTGATGTTGACCTCAGGATTGATGTTGCGCAGGGTAAAGATAATGCCTGGCTTGAGACCAATCTCGTTATCTGCTGGCACCACGGCATGCATGCCAGCGGGGAGGTGTTCAAGGTCACCGTTTTCTTTGATGTAGTTTAGCAAGTCCATTCTAAAGTCGTTAAGGCCAAGGTCTGTAATTGACACGCCTGCTTTGACATCTTCTAGTTCAATGACTTCTTCTTGCAGTTTGCGCAATTGTTCACGGCGGTAAGATACGTCGTTAGCTTTAGCATTTAGCACATTGTCATCACCGGTGGCAGTCACGTCGGCAATCATCATGCGGTTTTCTACGCGCTCTTTGAGGTTGATATATTCATCGAGTGAAATATCTGGCCAGTAATTCACCAGTTGGATTTGGTCATTCGGGGAGCCAATACGATCTACACGGCCAAAGCGTTGAATAATACGCACTGGGTTCCAGTGAATATCATAGTTAATCAGGTAGTCACAATCTTGCAAGTTCTGGCCTTCTGAGATGCAATCTGTGCCTATGAAAATATCAATCTCTCTTGGCTCATTGGATAGGATCTTATCTTTCTCTTTTGAGCGCGGTGAAAAGAGCGTGAGTAAGGCTTGAAAGTCGTATAGTCTTTTTGAGCTGCTAGGCGTGATGGTTGAACGTGGCGCATCGGACCCCGTAACCTTGCCAGAATGCAGGCCATGCGTTTGTAGAATATGCGGCGCGATGTTCTCGTAAAGGTAGTCGGCAGTATCCGCAAAAGCGGTAAAGATCAGGACTTTTTTATTGCCAGGATTAATAGGGTTTTCAATTTTTTCTTTGACGTGATTTATCAGGTGTTGCAGTTTGCTGTCATGCGCTGGAGTGATGCGCTGCATTTCTTTGTATAGCTCATCAATAAAAACAAGGTCTGCTTTGAGGTCCTCTTCCCATGCGACCACATCCATGTCGGAAAGCTTGATTTTTACCTTACCCCCAATTTGACTGTCATCTTCATCGGCTTCAGTAATATCATCCTCATCAACCTCTAGGTTTTCATAACTGTTTGAAGTGTCCTCAAAGCCAGTATCAACCCCTGTTTTCTTGAACTGCTCAATTTTACTCAGTGTAGCAAGGTGGTGGTTTTTAAGTTTTTCTAATGTGAGTCTAAAGGAGTGCACCGAACTCTCTAGCCGTTTGAGTAGGTTGGTGGTCATTAATGCGACAAGACTTTTCTCCCGATCTGCCTGTTTGAACTTACCTCTACCTTCATGAACTTCTGTATCGTAAAGCTCTTCGTACTTGCCAATTCTGCTCGGCAAAATGTAACTAACAGGGGAGTAGACGCATAATTTGAGCAAGGTTAGCTGTTGATAAATCTCATTGAAATTCATCACCTCACTCAAGTCCGTGAGTGGGCTGCGGTAAGAAAGGGGCTTCAAGCGCGTTGGAAACTGGCCAATGTCAGCGGTATTGTAAAAGGTTTCAATATGCTTCCTGGACCGCGCAATGGTGACTCGGTCAAGCAATTCAAAAAAGTCAAAGTCCAACAGCTCTAAAATGGCTTCAGCATTACGCTTCTCAGCGGGTAGTTTTGACCATGTGGTGAAGGCGGCTTGGGCACGGCTGAATATTGTTTCAATATCACGTTCAGTATCTACCTTGTCTCGCAGGGTAGAAGAATCACCTTCGTAGGCCAGTGCAAGCTGATTTCTCAAGTCTGCGAATCGATTATTGACTGGGGTTGCAGAGAGCATCAGGACTTTGGTTTTTACACCTTGTTTGATGACGGTATTCATCAACTTTTGATAGCGGGTTTCTTTATCTTTAAATGCATCGTTGTTTCTGAAGTTATGTGACTCATCAATTACCACTAAATCGTAATTGCTCCAGTTGACTTTACTAAGTGGCATGCCAAGCGATTCACCCGAGGTTCGTTGTAAATCGGTATGGCAAAGCACGTCGTAATTGAGTCGGTCTTTTGCCAGAATGTTTGTGGTTAAATTGCGGTTATAAGTGACCCAGTTATCCGCTAATTTTTTTGGGCATAACACTAAAACGGACTTATTTCTGAGTTCGTAGTATTTAATTACTGCAAGCGCTGTAAATGTTTTACCAAGCCCAACACTGTCAGCCAAAATGCAGCCGTTATAGGTCTCCAGCTTATTGATAATCCCCGTAGCGGCATCCTTCTGGAAATTAAACAGCTTGTTCCAGATGACAGTATCTTTGTATCCCGTTAGGTCGTTTGGAAGTACATCCTCATTCACCTCATCCAAGAAGTCTCGGAAAATGTTGTAGAGCATAAAAAAGTAAATACGCTCTGGTGAGTTTTCTTGATAGACCGAAGATATATGCTCACAAATAGCCTCTGTAACGTCCTCAAGCTTTTCTTGGTCATGCCAAATAGTATCGAACAGGTTTAAATATGCGCCGGTCATTGGTGCTTCAAACTTGTTGACGATATTAGAGAAGGCATCACTGCGTTGATAACCCAAGTCTACGGCAGTAAAGCCAGAGATAGGCATGTAAACAGCTTCAGTATCATTGGCTGTCGCACACGCGAACTGCTGCATCGGCGCTTTGGTTTTGTTAGACTTGAAAGTTGCTTTTTTTAGAATCCAGTCAGCGCATTCTTTAGCAATAGCACGTTGATTTAGTTTATTTCTGAGCTGAATTTCAAACTCAGTGCCATAAAAGTTTTTTTCAGCACTTGGTTTTGGAATATGGAACTCGCGCCGTTCTTTTTTTATTTTATCCGTAGCTTCAGCTGGGACAAAAGTAGGGGAGGTGAAAATGAATTGAAGAGAGTCGACTTGTTCCAGCTCTTTTTTTAATGCCGCAAACGCATAAATCGAAAAGCATGAAGCTGCGATTTTAACTTTTGAACCGTGCTTCAATTCTTGCTTTAAGTCCTCACCAAATAATGAGTTTATGTTATCGATTATCTTCATTACGGATTTCCTGTAGCCCTTTGCACTTAACCAATATCTATTAGTGGTTAAAATTTGTCCATTTTCTTGATGAGCAAAGGATATGGTACTTTAAAACTTTATATTATCAAGGTGCGAACTCCCATTTGCCGTAAAAGCGGTAACTCTTCGTGAAAATCCGTTTAATCACGGTAGTGAATATATTACTTTGATGAAATATATCAGGCCTAATAATTGATGCAAAAATTGCTAATCCAAATGAATAATCCCTTTTTAACCAGATTTTTTCGTCAACTAAATTCTGAAAAAATTTTTCCTCTTTTAGATCTGAATAATATTCATCATTTGCAGCTATGCAAAAATCAGGGAATTGCTCAAAATCAAATGCTGAAATTTTATTGAGCTCTTTAATCCATGGGTTTGGATGAAAAATAACTATAATTTCTTTTACATCTTTTGCCTTCTGATTTTTTCTACATGTACCAGCGGTATATTTGTAGTCAATTAAATGTTTTGTTACGTTGGTCGGCAAATTTAAATCAAAGAAACCATCACCAATATCTTGATTGGTCAAGATAACTGTGTGTCCTTGGCGTGCGAGATCTTCACACCATTTAATTAGCTCAATATGGTCTGCGTCTTTAAATGGTGCTGAATAATCAATTTTTGTGCCACGGTAAGGTGGGTCGCAAAATATTAACGATGGTGTTTGTGGAATTTCAATATCCCGATAATGCTGATTCTTGATATTTGTATTTTGCAACTGCAAATGCCAGCTTCTAATTAAATCAGGATCAATATTTACTTTTTTCCCTTTGCCCCCGTAAGAGCTCCAAAACCTATTGTTCTCTTTGCTGGATTTCCAGGTGCCTCCAAAAGCCAATTTTAGTAATATCAATAAAATGGAAGAGGCCTCAATGTCATCTACAGGCAAAGATGTATACAAATCTCTCAGAAAATAAAAGTATTCCTTCCTTTTTTCCTCATCGTTTAAATTATTAAAAATAAGCGCATGAGACTGGCATTTTGCAATAAACAACTCAGGATTTGATTGAATTGACTTATAAATCTGAACGATTTCAGTATTAATGTCGTTCATGGTGAATTCATTAATTTCTGAATCATTTACGGCATTACAGAAAAAAGCACCACCACCAAAAAACGGCTCAACGAAGCTATCAAAACTATCCAAAGATGGAATTAACTTCGCATATCTTTTCAGAAGTTTTTTCTTTCCTCCGGCCCAAGGATATAAGGGTCTAAGTTTTTTGTTTTGTTGGTGGAATGGTGCTTGATCCAGCAAGTGCTTTTTATTTGCTGGAAAGTTAGCAATCTCAATGATTGCATCTTTAATGATAGTGTCTAGTATGCTTGGCATAACGGCTCCTTTTTATTATTGGTATTTAAAAAAACTTGGAATTAACGTTTTTTCAAGGAGCCGCTGAATTTTGCGGAATAGGCTGAAACTTGCATGCCCTACCAGAGGCAAGCAATAAACTTCTATGTGAATTTAATATTTATTTTTAAATAATTGTCAGTTCCAAAAACAGAAACGACATTATCTCATGCATTTCAATGCATGTCAAATAAAATTTAAAATTGTGGAAGGATAACTAATTATATATGTATTGTGTTTAAATTTAAAGTACTTTTAATAAAAAAATTTCATAAAGCCTCAAAAGTTTAAAAAACACTCGCTTCACTCCATTGCACCAATTTCGGTGTTTTTTTATAGGAGTAATTAATTATGAGTATTTTTGAATATGAACAAGATTTTGATGGTTTTCAGTCTGGGCGTATCTCGCCAAGCAAAGATAGTGCACCTTCACGTGAAAAAGCCAACGAGCGTTGGTTCAATTGTAAAAATGGTTTTTTCTTTGTGCCTCGTGATATTCGTTTGCATGAATTCTCTAATGCAGAGTTTCGTGTTTTGGTTACTCTAGGCAGTTTTGTGTTTCAGAGAGATCGGGCAACACCAGGCCTTAAAAAATTAAGTGAATACACAGGTATGTCAGAAGGGACGATTTCGAAAGCAACATCAAGCTTGGAGAAAAAAGGTTGGTTGAGAAAAGAGCAGCGTCCATACAACACAGTTATGTATCACTTAACTCTTCCAGAACAATATAAAAAACAATCTTCAAAAGAAGAACAGCAAATAAAACTTAACCAACTGTTTTAAGAAAGCACTAGGAAATCACATTTCCTCCTGGAAAAGCAAAGCCTGCGTAAGCAGGCTTTATTTCTTTTTTTATATTATTTTTATTCCGCGAAGCGTTATTAATATTTATTTTTAAAGTTCTTATTATTACGTTGCTCCAGAGGAAACCCTTGTTTGTTCACCACGATAAACTAGGTTTTCCTATTAATAAATCTGTTTTTGTAAAAAGTATAAAACCACTCGCTACACCTCACAGAAGCATTTCATTTGAAATTATTTTGTGGAGATCAGTATGGCGAATAAGGCAGATTTTTATCAGAAGCTAACCAATAAGATTGTCGAAGATTTGAAAAGTGGCGCTATCCCATGGGAAAAGCCTTGGTTCATATCAAAAGCGGTCAATGCAGTTACAGGCAAAGCATATCGAGGTATTAATCAGCTAAATTTATCCGTTGTCTCTGCTGACTTAAATTTAGAAACTACTGATATGCGTTTTTTAACATTTAATCAAGCCAAGGAAAAGGGCTGGAAAATAAAAAAAGGCTCAAAGGCGGTCGCTGAGGTTGTATTTTTCTCAGTTATTGAAAAAGAGCCCGAAGAGGCAAGAATTGAAAAAACAGAAGAGGGTGTAACAAGGTTCCCGTTGTTAAAGTACTCCTCCGTTTTTCACGCTTCGCAAGTTGATGGTATTCCTGAGCCTAAGGTTTTAAAAGGTTTCGAATTTGAGCCAAATGAGCTAGCTGAAAAAATTATTAAAGCCTCAAATGTTCGGGTTATTGAACATCCAAACCAAGCATTTTTCTCAACTGGTGACTATATTGGCATGCCTGACAGGTTGAAATTTAAAACTTTGGAGGGATACTATGGCACTCTTTTACACGAACTAGCACATTGGACTGGTCATCCAAACAGATTGAACAGAGGTATTTTCAATTCGTTTGGCAGTGAGGAATATGCAAGGGAAGAACTGGTAGCTGAACTAGCGTCCGTTTTTCTGTGTGCTGAAACAGGCATTGAGTATGTTCATGGAAATCACACCGCCTATATTCAGAACTGGCTCAAGGTTCTTCAAAATGACCCAATGGAAATAAAGAATGCTTCCACCAAGGCAATAAAAGCAGTCGATTATTTGCTAAATCTTGCAGGTATAGACCGTGAATAAGTTTTAAAGGAAACCTCCCCCTGATTCTAGAGCCCTTTGAAGGGCTCTTTTTAATTCACCAATCAGAGCCTGCTAGAAGTAATACTATTTGGGGCATTCAATTTTGGGAATGTCTAACAAAAGTTTTATTGATTGCATTTTTTCATTGAAACGGGCAGAACTTACACCTACGCCGTAGCTATCTGAAATATTCTGATTTGAGTGACCCATAAAAGCGTTCATGATGCTCATTGGAATGTCAGAATTTCTGCACATGTCAGCAAACGTATCTCTAAAAGAGTAGAAAGATCTTTTGTTAGTAAGTAACCCAGTCTCTTTACCGAACTTGTTGAACCAATCTCCCCATTTTGCATATCGCCTACCAAATTTGTTTGGAGTGAAATCATCAAACAGGAAAGTCTTATTCTGATTTTTCTGGTATTCAAAAAAATCTAGTAAGCCAGCATGAATTAGCGTCTGGTGCACTGGGATTTTTCTGATGGAGTTACGGTTTTTAATAGTTCCAACTAAGTCGCCATTGCTATCTACGCTGTTAATATTCAGTAGATAGTGGTCGTCGGCTTTAATCAGGTCCTCTACACGTAGTTGTGCGATTTCTTCAGGTCTAGCTCCTGTTGCATATGCTATTGCAACTATCCAGCAGTTAGTTAAATTTGACCACTTGTTGATTTTTACAGAGCTTGTAAAAATTGAAGATGTGAATATATTTTGGATTCCTTGCTTGTCGAAAGGTAGTCTGGATTTAGGGGTATTTGTATTTTTCCCGACCTTTGTTCTGCCTTCGAAAACGTTTCTTACGATTTTTTCATTCATTTTTCCAACTTCAAAGATTGCACGAAGATGACTGAGTTTATTTTCAATAGTATTTTTCTCATAATTTCCAGAGTCAATTAAATGACTCTTGTAGCTATTGACGTCATCAACGGATATTCTTTGGATTTCTTTATTGCTAACAAATTTTTTAAATTCAGTTAAGCTTTTTGAGAAGCCTTGGATAGTTTTTTCTGGACGCATACCATTGTGACTAATCCAGTCTTTCAATAAATCGTCCCATGCATATAAATACTGCTTGTATGTTTTGGTTGTTGGTGCAATTTCTTCTAAATCATAGCTTCCAACCCCTGCATTCCTGTCTGCTGAGATTTTTCCGGCCTTTTGATAAGATTTTAAGCATTCTCTAGTGAGCTTAAGCTTAGTGTCTTCATGCAAAAAATCAAAATCAATTTGACAAACGGACTCTACAAAGGGGGATATTAAATCGTAGTAGTTTTTTAATCCTTCACTAAACGCAATTGCCTTTTGAACCCGGTCACTCAATGCACTTTGAATAAAGTTATTACTTATATCCTCTGCATAGCCAGCATAACCTGGCTCCCGGAAAGTATCGTCGTAGCCAGCATAGGTCCTTAAAAACTCTATAGATATAGACTGAATTTCTTCATCTGTGAGGGTTTTAAGTTTTCGTCTTACAAAGGTAATGACTCTGCCCGACTCTGTAATGAGAGATGTAGTTTCAGTTGAATTTTCGTTCGGTGACTTAGACAGCCCGCCACTTTGTAACTGTTGCTCAGCATTGTGAATTTGTGTGAGCCAGAATTTTTGTATATCGAGAGCAAGTATTTTGGCTTTTGATTTGTCGCTGGTTTTCAACGACTTTTTGATGACTTTTCTTCCCAATATTTCGTGCAGTCTTTGGGGAATGACAAGTCTGAACTGATAGTTTCCAGAAGCAGTTCGTTCTATGTGTGGGGTTGATTTCATATCATCAGCCCCTTCTTGTCCAGTATTTTTGTCCAATTTGTCTTTCATAAACCCATTATATTCAATAAGTTATTGAAAAATCAAACAAAATATTCTACTGGCGGAGAAGGAGGGATTCGAACCCTCGATACGCTTGCGCGTATGCCTGATTTCGAGTCAGGTACATTCAACCAGCTCTGCCACTTCTCCGTTTTTTAAATCCATCGCTGACAAAATAGGCACATAAGGCGTGCGGATTATTTTGCCCAGCCTAGATAGCTTAAACCACAAGCAGGACATTAGTTTACACCGCGGCGCTTGGGCTGTTCAACAAAAACCATGGCCGGGCGCGGCTGTGACAAACCCGATTATTGCAGTGGCAGCGTGATATTAATCACCAGGCCAGAGGCTGGTCGCGGTCTGTTGTTAATCGACAGTTTTCCGCCATGTTTTTCGACGATCATGCGGGCGATAGCTAAGCCCAGCCCGGTGCCGCCTGTTTGCCGAGAGCGCGAGTCTTCCAGCCTGCGGAAAGGCTCAAGCACGTTATTTAACTCCTGTGGTGGAATACCCGGGCCATCGTCGGAGATGATAAAAATGACCTGCTTGCCTTCGGTATGGAGTGACAAAGCAGGCGTTTGCGCGTAAGCCACCGCGTTATTGAGCAGATTGGTCAGGCATCGTGTGAGTAGGTGTGCTGAACCCAGGATTGTGATCGACTCTGGGGGCAAGCTGGTATTCATCGCGTGACCAGCATCTTCAAAATCATCGCAGACGGCGGTGGCCAGTGCGGTGAGGTCTACTTTGCTTTTGTGGATGTTTTCACCGCACAGGCGGGCAAAGTCCAGCCCTTCGCGTACCATTTCCTGTGTGGCGGTGAGATCTTTGATCAAGCCTTGTTTTAGGTCTTGGTCTTTGACTTTTTCCAGGCGTAAACGCAAGCGCGTGAGCGGTGTTTGCAGGTCGTGTGCAATGGCGCCCAGAATAAAACCGCGCTCCTGAATATGCTTGAGGATACTGCGCTGCATTTCGTTGAAGGCTCTGGCCGCATGGCGCACTTCGGTAGAGCCTTCGTTTTCTGGCAAAGGAGCATGTTCAATGTTATGTGCCAGCTGCAAAGCGGCATTTGCCAGCTTGCGCAAGGGTTGGGTAGCCACAGAGGCGACCGCCCAAATGATGCTGATTAATCCTAGTAGAGCCAACACGATGGCGAGCGGATTACGCTCGTGTGGTGGCCCGGCCGGTGGGCGGCGGCCTCCGTAGTGCAGTTCAATTAAAATCGGTGTGTTGTCTTCTAAATGTGTATAGACCGCCAGGCATTGGCCATGCGGATGTGGTGGCGGTGCGCCAAACCCGGGCGGCGGTAATGGCGGGCGACGCGGTGCGCAATGGCTAGCTTTGGATAAGCTGATCAAGTCTGCGATCTCTGGCACCAGCAAGTTATTGAGATTGGCGAGCTCTGCCGGTATTAGCGGCGCATTTTGTGGCGGCTCTACACCCACGGTGACGTGGCTGCCCATGCGTTTAAACACATCCTGAATCTCAGAGCGTTTTTCAGGGACGGTGGCTTCGAGAATACGGATCATGCTCTCGATGCGGTCGAATGCAAACTGATCGCGCAGGCGCGTTTCATTCTCGCGTGAGTCGCGTTGACCCAACATGCTTACCACGGTTGCGGTGAGCAAAATGCCAATGACGGTAATCAGGAAAATACGGACCGACATGGTGCCCAACAATTTCTTTATCATCGCTGTGGTGTCTTTATCGTGGCGGGTTTATTTAAGATAACGGACATCTGCTGTCAGCAGGTAGCCTTCATTACGCAGCGTTTTAATCATCGACGGACTCTTAGTATCCACTTCAAGTTTCTGTCTTAATCTACTGATTTGTAAATCTATTGACCTGTCAAATGGGCCTGCTTCGCGGCCGTGCATTTCTTCCATTAACTGGTCACGACTCAAGGTGCGGTTGGCGTTTAGCAACATAAAACGCAAAAACTTGAACTCGGCATTAGAGAGTGGAATGCTAGTATTGCTTTGGTCAATTAAGGTGCGGTTATGGATATCCAGCTTCCATTCATTAAACTCAATGAAACGCAAAATGCCACTATCGGCAGACTCTTCATGAGTGGATTTGCCAGGATTTTCTACATGCATGCGTGCGCGACGGATCACACTACGGATACGCGATAACAGCTCCAGTGGTTCAAATGGTTTCGCCACATAATCATCGGCGCCGGTTTCCAGCCCCATAATGGTGTCCAGCGAGCTGGTACGCGCGGTGAGCATGATAATTGGCAGCAATCGATATTTGGGCGACTCACGCAACTCACGGCACAGCTCAATGCCGCTCCGTTGCGGCATGTTGATATCGAGAATAATCACATCTGGCACCTGTTGCTGTAATGCTTGCCACATTTGCGCGTGATTGGCTGCCTGATGTGTGATCAGTTGATTATCTTGCAGAAAGTCACACAGCAGATCACGAATCGCATCATCGTCATCTACTACCAGTACATGTGTGTCGGGATGGCCGTCAGTCATAAACAAGGTCTCAGGCTTTACAATGTGAATATTGGAGCACAAAAACCGGCCATTGTGGCCGGTTTGCTGCACTAAACCAGGATGGTTTTACGCACGGTACTATTTTTCATGGCGGGGGCCACCATGATGTGGACCCTCATGCTGCGGAAACGCATTCTCATCAAAAGCTTTCTTTTGCGCATCGTTGAGTTGCGCATAAAAACTACGTACGGCCTTGGCACGTTCAGCCTGGCGTGTATCACGTTCTTTGTCCCAGGCTTCCATTTTATCCAGGCGTTGCAGTGTATTGAGTTTACTTAACTCAGCCATATCCGGATGCTCAGCTTTGTCTTGAGGCTTGATTTGTGCCTGATAGTTTTTCCAGGCGTTTTCCTGGGTGCTGCTCAGTTGCAAAATAGTGTGCAATCTTTCTTGATGCTTTTCAAAGTGCTCAAGACGATGTTCTTGCCAGTTGGCTTTATCAAATTTAGCTTTGTCGCAACCATGGCCGGGTTCTGCAAAGGCGGTGCCGCACACCACAACTAGAAGACTTGCGAATGCCAGTTTGTTCAGTTTCATGATGGTTCCTTTAATCATCATTGCGAAATTGCAATGTTGACATTAAAACACCCGAATGTATCGGGTGTTTGTCTGATCATGCGAGCTGTGTAACGGAATGTATCACTTGAAAACGGTGATAGCAGGGCATTAGGCAATGCCTTGGCTGGCCAGGTAATCCTCATAGTTACCAGTAAAGTCGACAATACCATCGGCTTTAATTTCAATAATACGCGTGGCAATCGAGCTGACGAATTCACGGTCATGGCTGACAAAAAATAAGGTCCCTTTGTATTTATCCAGCGCAGTGTTCAGCGCTTCAATCGATTCCATATCCATGTGGTTGGTCGGCTCATCCATCAATAACACATTGGTTTTTGCCAGCATCAGCTTGCCATACAGCATGCGGCCTTTTTCACCCCCGGAGAGTACTTTGACGGATTTTCTGGTCGCTTCGGTTGGGAACAGCAAACGGCCGAGCATGCTACGCACAGTATTGTCGTCATCACCTTGCTGACGCTGCGCAGTCATCCATTCAAACAGGTCTTCGCCTTTTTCGAATTCGTATTCATGGTCTTGCGCGAAATATCCCAGTTTGGCTTTTTCTGCCCATTTAACTTCACCATGTTTAGGCGTCAAATCACCGGCCAGACAACGCAAGAACGTGGTTTTACCAATGCCGTTTTCACCAATAATGGCAACTTTTTCACCGGCTTCAAACATCAGTTCTACGTCATTAAACAAGGTTTTGTCAAAGCCGTGGCTGAGTTTTTTCAGTTCTACTGCGTTGCGGTGCAGTTTTTCTCTGTCATCAAACTCAAAGCGGATGAACGGGTATTGGCGGCTGGATGGTTTGAATTCTTCCACCTTGATTTTATCAATCTGCTTGGCACGGCTAGTCGCTTGTTTGGCTTTAGATGCGTTAGCTGAGAAGCGGCGCACAAAGTCTTGCAAGTCAGCAATTTGCTGTTTGGCCTTGGCGTTGTCTTTGGCTTGCTGATTACGCGCCGCAATGCTGGCTTCCATGTAATCATCATAGTTGCCGGGGTAAGAGGTAATCTTGCCGTAGTCCATATCGCAGGTATGCGTACATACCTGGTTCAAAAAATGGCGGTCATGCGAAATGATCACCATGGTGCAATCACGATTGTTGACCACGTCTTCCAGCCAGCGAATGGTGTTGATGTCCAGGTTGTTGGTTGGTTCATCGAGCAGTAGCACATCCGGGTTGGCAAACAAGGCTTGTACCAATAACACGCGCAGTTTCCAGCCTGGAGCCACGGCACTCATTGGGCCAGTATGTTGCTCCAGCGGAATGCCTACACCAAGCAGCAACTCACCGGCACGTGCCTCAGCGGTATAACCGTCATATTCGGCAAACACGCCTTCCAGCTCAGCGGCACGCATGTAGTCGTCTTCAGTGGCCTCGAGGTTGGCGTAAATCGCATCGCGCTCCTGCATGGCTTTCCACATTTGTTCGTGGCCCATCATGACCACGTCCAGCACGCGCTGGTCTTCGTAAGCAAACTGGTCCTGTTTCAAAAACGCCATGCGTTCGTTCGGGTCCAGGCTGACGTTGCCGCTGGTAGGTTCCAGCACGCCAGCCAGAATTTTCATAAAGGTAGATTTACCACACCCATTGGCGCCAATCAGGCCATAACGGTTACCGTCGCCAAATTTGACCGAGACATTTTCAAACAGTGGCTTGGAGCCAAACTGCATGGTGATATTGTTTGCTATTAACATGTAAAACCTTCAAAAGTTTAGCCGCTGATCAAGGCGGATGCACGCAGATAAAATTATTTTTGCAGGCAACTGGCCTGCATTTTTTTAAAAAGTGTTGTAGATGACGACTTCATCCATCGTCAACTGGCCGCCACGTGGTTTGGCTTCTTCCAGTGCTTTACCTACCACTACAAACATCACCGGCACATGATCGGCAGGCAGGTTGATCAACTTGGCCACGGCGTCAAAATCGAAACCGTCCATGGGGCAGGTGTCGTAGCCCATTTCTTTGGCCGCCAGCATCAGCGTCATGGCTGCCATGCCGCCTGAGCGCATGCCTTCATCGCGCTGCGCTTGTGCGTGGTCGGTGTAATAGTCGTGAATCGCTTTCACCAGGTAGTCACTGACTGGCTGTGGTGCATTGGCCCAGTAGCGCGCCGGGTCTTTTTCCCAAGCTTTCAAATCTGCGGTGAGTACAATCAGTAACGAGGCGTCGGTCACCTGGGCCTGGTTCCAGCTCACCGCGCGGATTTGATGGCGTAACACTGGATCTGTCACCGCCACAAAGCGCCAGTGCTGAATATTGAAAGCTGTCGGCGACAGCATGGCCAGCGAAAACAGTTGCTGGATTTCAGCCTCTGTCATGCGATGGGTGGGATCATAGGCTTTGATCGAGCGGCGTTCCTGTATGGCTTGTGATACGTTCATGATGGGTATTAATACTCAATAGTTAAAATATCCAGCTGCAAAGGGCCAGCCGGGCGCTGCCAGACGGTACTATCACCAGCCTTGCGGCCGAGCAGGGCTTTCGCCACCGGTGACACATAACTGACTTTTTGTTGCGCAATATCTGCTTCATCTTCGCCAACAATCTGAAACACGGATTGTTGGCCAGTTTCGTCCTCTACCTGCACTTTGGCGCCAAACAGCACGGTGTGTCGCGGTTGCTGCGCCGGGTCTACCAATTGCGCAGATTCTAGCCTGGCGACAAAATAACGCAGGTCACGGTCAATTTCGGCCAGTTTTTGCTGCGCACTTGGGTCTTCTTTACGCACAATGTACTGGCTGCGTGCGCTTTCGAGTGTTTTGACGGTTTGCTGTAGTTGTTGCAAACCATCTGGTGTCACGTAGTTCGCATGCTGACTCAGCGGGCGTTCCGGTAAGTCAGTCCCGGCCAGCTCCAGATCATCTTCTTTTACAAAACCACGACTCATGCTCAGTGTTTAAACGCTTAAAAGTAGGTCAAGCCCAAAGCCGCGCGCACTTCACTCATGGTGTTGGCAGCGACTTCACGCGCTTGTTCAGTGCCTTCACGCAGCAATTGCAAAATATAACCTTTGTCATTGGCCAGTTCAGCACGCCGCGTGCGAATCGGCTCCAGCATTTCTTGTAATACGGCTTCCAGGCGTTTCTTAACGATGCTGTCCGCCAGGCCGCCGCGCATGTAATGCGCTTTCAGTTCGGCCACTGCGGCTTTGTCGGTGTCAAACGCATCCAGGTAGGTAAAAGCAATATTGCCTTCTACATGGCCCGGGTCTTCAATTTTCAAGTGCAGCGGGTCGGTATATACACGTTTCACTGCCTTGGTGACTTCGTCTGCCGTCGCGCCGAGGTTGATCACGTTGCCTAATGATTTACTCATTTTGGCTTTACCATCAATGCCGGGTAAACGGCCCAGTTCTGGCACCAGCGCTTTGGTTTCAACTAGAATTTCTTGCTTGGTGCTGGCATGTTTATAGGTGCGGTTAAAGCGGCGTACGATCTCGTTGGTTTGCTCAATCATCGGGATCTGGTCTTCGCCCACGGGCACCAGCGTGGCTTTAAACGCGGTAATATCCGCCGCCTGGCTGACAGGGTAGGTGAGAAAGCCGGCCGGAATGTCGCGCTCAAAATCACGCAGGCGAATCTCTTCTTTCACTGTCGGGTTACGCTCCAGGCGCGCCACGGTCACCAGGTTCAGGTAATAAAACGCCAGCTCAGTCAACTCAGGCACTTGTGACTGGATAAAAATGGTCGACAGTTTAGGGTCTATGCCCACGGCCAGGTAGTCCAGTGCCACTTCCACCACATTGCGATGCACTTTATCAATATCATCCATATTGTCGGTCAGCGCTTGTGCGTCGGCCAGCATCACATATTGCTTGTATTCATGCTGATATTTGACGCGGTTACGCAAACTGCCGACAAAATGCCCCAGATGTAACGGGCCGGTTGGGCGATCGCCAGTGAGGATAATGGATTGAGTACTCATCGTTTTTCTCTAATTAGGGTGAGGTCAGGGCTAAAAAAATGAAAGTTATTCCCACTCGATAGTGGCAGGCGGTTTACCGGAAATGTCATACACCACGCGGTTGATGCCGCGCACTTCGTTAATAATCCGATTGGACACTTTGCCAAGCAGGCTGTAGGGCAATTCTGCCCAATGTGCAGTCATAAAGTCGCTGGTCACTACCGCACGCAAGGCGACCACGTAGTCATAAGTACGGCCGTCCCCCATCACGCCCACCGACTTCACCGGCAAGAATACGGTAAACGCCTGGCTGGTGAGGTCGTACCAGGTTTTGCCGGTGGCAGCATCGACGGTGTTGCGCAATTCTTCGATAAAGATTGCATCGGCACGTTGCAGCAATAAGGCAAACTCACTTTTGACTTCACCCAAAATGCGCACGCCCAGACCAGGGCCCGGGAACGGGTGACGATAGACCATGTCGCGCGGCAAACCTAGCGCGACACCTAGCTCGCGCACTTCGTCTTTAAACAGGTCACGTAATGGCTCCAGCAGTTTGAGGCCTAATTGCTCAGGCAAGCCGCCGACGTTATGGTGGCTCTTGATGGTCACTGCTTTTTTAGACTTGGCACCGCCGGATTCAATCACATCCGGATAAATCGTGCCTTGCGCCAGGAAGGTGGCCCCTTTGTGGCCTGCGCCGCTGGCTTTGAGTTTGGCCGCTTCGGCTTTAAACACTTCAACAAACTCGGCACCAATGATTTTACGTTTAGCTTCCGGGTCACTGACGCCCGCCAGTTTACCCATGAATTGTTCTGTGGCATCGACGCGGATGACTTTCGCATGCAGGCGACCGGCGAACATCTCCATCACCATGTCGCCTTCGTTCAGGCGTAACAAGCCGTGGTCTACAAATACACAGGTCAGCTGATCGCCAATCGCACTGTGAATCAGTGCTGCGGCGACAGACGAGTCTACACCACCGGATAAGCCTAAAATGACTTCTTCATCGCCGACCTGGGCTTTGATTTTTGCCACGGCCTCAGTGATATAGTCGCCCATGATCCAGTCTGGTTTGGCCGCACAAATGTCGAGTACAAAGCGCTCCAGCATGGCCTGGCCTTGTTTGGTATGCGTGACTTCAGGGTGAAACTGTACCGCGTAGAAACGGCGGTCTTCATCGGCCATGGCGGCAATCGGCGTGGTGTCGTTGCTGGCAATGACTTTAAAGCCTACTGGCAGCTCGGTGACTTTGTCACCGTGGCTCATCCAGACATCAATCAGGCCGTGGCCTTCAGCATTGGTCGCGTCCTGAATGTCGCGGAACAACGCAGAGTGGCCGCGTGCGCGCACTTGTGCATAGCCAAACTCACGCTTGCTGCCTGCCTCAACCTTGCCGCCCAGTTGTTGCGCCATGGTTTGCATGCCGTAGCAAATACCCATGACTGGTACGCCCAGTTCAAACACGGCTTGCGGCGCCTTGTCGGTTTCCTCTTCATAGACGCTGGCATGGCTGCCGCTAAGAATAATGCCGTCGGCGCCAAAGTTTTTGACAAACTCTTCAGAGACATCACAAGGATGAATTTCGCAATACACATGCGCTTCGCGCACGCGACGGGCAATGAGTTGGGTCACTTGTGAACCGAAATCTAGAATAAGGATTTTTGAATGAGACATTTTTTTAGCCACAGAGTGCACAGAGGACACAGCGTCTAAGAGAAACTACTCTCCGTGACATCTGTGTCCTCTATGGCTTGGTTTAATAATAGTCAGTGAGACTTAATCTACGCGGTAGTTAGGCGCTTCTTTCGTAATCTGTACATCATGTACGTGCGATTCACGCATACCGGCACTGGTGATTTGTACAAACTCGGCTTTGTTGCGCATGTCTTCAACCGTTGCACAACCGACATAACCCATGGAGGCACGCAGGCCGCCCATTAACTGATGCACCACGGCAAACACGCTGCCTTTGTAAGGCACGCGGCCTTCAATGCCTTCTGGCACCAATTTGTCAGCGTTAGCGGTGTTGTCTTGGAAGTAACGGTCAGACGAACCTTTTTGCATGGCGCCGATAGAACCCATGCCGCGGTAAGATTTGTATGAACGGCCCTGGAACAACTCAACTTCGCCTGGCGCTTCTTCAGTACCGGCAAACATGCCACCTAGCATCACGCTGTAGGCACCGGCGGCAATCGCTTTAGAAATGTCGCCCGAGAAACGGATACCGCCGTCTGCAATAAACGGCACGCCGGATTTTTCCAGTGCTTTAGCCACATTGCTGATGGCCGTAATTTGCGGCACACCCACGCCAGCCACGATACGAGTGGTACAGATAGAGCCTGGGCCAATGCCGACTTTCACGCAGTCAGCGCCGTGGTCTACCAAGGCCAGCGCAGCTTCAGCGGTGGCAATGTTGCCGCCAATCACTTGCAGCTTTGGATATTTGGTTTTAGCCCATTGCACGCGATCCAGCACGCCTTGCGAATGGCCATGGGCGGTGTCAACTACGATGGCGTCAACGCCTGCTTCAACCAGCGCGTCGATACGCTCATCAGTGCCTTCGCCCACGCCCACCGCTGCGGCGACGCGCAAACGGCCTTTTTCATCTTTACAGGCCAAGGGGTGGTCGTGCGATTTTTGAATATCTTTAACGGTGATCAAGCCTTTGAGCTCGTAGTTTTGGCCCACGACCAGCAGGCGCTCCAGGCGGTGCTTGTGCAGCAGGCCCATGATTTCTTCACGGCTGGCGCCTTCTGGCACTGTCACTAAACGGTCTTGCGGCGTCATGACATTGCTGACCGCCTGATCAAGGTTAGTTTCAAAGCGCAGGTCACGATTGGTGACAATGCCAACCACTTTGCCATCTTGCAATACTGGCAGGCCGGAGATTTTTTGTTGTTTGGTGATGTCCATCACTTCGCGCACACTCATGGCGGGGTGGATGGTAACCGGGTCAATGACAACGCCTGATTCAAACCGTTTGACGCGGGAGACGCGCGACGCCTGCATCTCAATCGTCATGTTCTTGTGAATGATGCCCATGCCGCCCAATTGCGCCAACGCAATCGCCATGCGCGCTTCAGTGACGGTATCCATCGCGGCAGATAACAGGGGGATATTTAAAGTGATGCTTTTGGTCAGCTTGGTACTGAGGTTGACCTCGCGAGGCATGACATTCGAATGGGCTGGAACGAGTAAAACGTCATCAAAGGTCAGGGCTTGTTGCAACAAACGCATGTGAATTCCTTATCTCCAAAATATAATTATACCGA
>OFDN01000394.1_pt1 | contig 37067 bp, 28 predicted proteins | sample 1520971 | NCBI WGS metagenome assembly OFDN01 (sample SAMEA94257418, study PRJEB24077) | hot springs metagenome | biome: Aquatic biome; feature: Geographical feature; material: Water | place: India | collected 2012-06-12 | depth 5 m | reverse complement strand
ATAGATATATCTACAATGTAGAAGTTGATATAGCTGAGTTGAAATATACTTCCGAAGTGCCACCAATATTTTCAAAGTTGATTCTCGGAGATGGCTTAGCGCTTGAAGACAATTCAAAAGGTTTCTTAACTTCTGAAAATGATTCCGAAATAACTGAATTGCTGGCGCTAAAATCAAGAATAAACTCCTCAATCGAAGGATTATTGAAATATCAAGCTTTGGCTCTATCCATTTGTGAATTAAAGAGACCGTGTTGCGACAAAGAAGAAGCTATAAATTATAGTGAATTGATGAAGCTTATAAAAGAATTCAAACTGAAATCTGAATCGTATGAAATAACACTTAAAAAAAATATAACAGAACAGAAAACTAATATAGACAAACGATTAATAGTTCAATCGAATTGTTCCGCGCTAAGTAAACAAATAGACAATGAGAAGGAAGAATCAAAAAAGAATACGCTTCTAGTAGAACGAAACGCATTAAATTGTTATGAAAACGACCAAAAACTAAGTGCTTTAAAAATTGATCTAGTCGAGTTAGAAAAAAAACTACTAACCCTTGAGATCATTTCAAAGGATATAAAAGCTATCAAAAGTGAAGACATTCTTAAGTTGGCAGTCTTCGCGGAAAACTATTCCGCTGAAAATTACAGATACAGAATACCTTTATACTTTCCAACAACATCTTTGACTGATTTTACGATAAAAATATCCCCGATAGAAAATTCCCTTCCTAGCTCTCCATCTCAAATGCCACTTTACAATCAATCTAATTCGATAAGCGTCTTCCAAAAAGGGCATTGGAATGTTGGATTTAGCACAGGTCCTTTCTTCACTGTCGGCAAATCCCTATCTGATCAGAGATATGTCTGGAAAAATCAAATAGAAACAACAACACTAGGGAATGATACAACAGTTCTTAAGCTAGTCAAAAATGACAAAAGAAATAGATTCATGGGCTTAGCAAGTACTTTGAATTTAAACTGCCAAGTCACGAGATCCTTCAGTTGGGGATTAAGTTTTGGCGCAGGGCTCAGTATTGAAGAAAAACCTCGTCAAAATTATTTAGGGGGATTCAATCTTTCATTTGGCATGAGTCATCCAATTGTGATTGGTGCAGGAATCCTGACCACTCGAGTTGATCGATTTAATGATCTCATCTATGGGGACCCAAATCTTTCATACAAAGAAAAATCAGCTATTGAGTACAATAGAATTTGGACTACAGGTGGCTACTTGATGGTTTCATACAGCATCACAAAAGTTAACAAGGAAAAGAAAGCAAGTAATAAATAAGTCGCCGAAGAATATTTAGAAAGATTGACGCTTACTTTAATACCCAGATTTTGAGATGTCTTAAAAAAAACTCAAAATGAGTATTAAAGACTCATTAAATTAAAGCATGAGTCTTTATATTGCAATGGAAACAAAATGGCACTCTCATTGTAATACGCAAGCTTCAAATCTAAAACTATGTCGAAATTTGTCACAGGAAAAGCCTTGAACGATGCTATCTATCGGATAATCTGGGAAGCTAAACAAAGCCTAATGTTAGTTTCACCTTTCATTAGGTTTGATGAGTATTTCAAAAAACTCCTACTTAAACACAAACAAGAACCAGGATTACATATTATCCTAGTTTTCGGAAAAAATGAAGGTCAGGTAAATAAAAGTCTGAAAAAAGAAGACTTCGAGTTTCTAAAAAACTTTCCTAATATCAGTGTAATCTATGCCCCAAACTTACATGGTAAATATTATGGAAATGAAAATGAAGGTGTAATAACATCTATAAACCTTCATGATCATTCATTTGATAATAATATAGAATTTGGAGTTCACAAAGAGGTTAGTATTCTCGATAAGATCACAGGATCGGCAGATATTGATGCTTGGCAGTATTGCTATGAAGTTGCAAATGAAAATGAACCTGTTTACATTGCTCGACCAAGCTATCAAAAAAATTTGCTCAGTGTACTCTTAGGAAAAAACTATGTTAAAACCGAAATCTTACTTGACAAAACTTCTCAATTTTATTCGAGAGATAAGAGTAAAAATGAAACTTCAACCAAACTTGCTGATTATCCTTCCGAATTAGAGTTTAAAGCCATAAGTGGCCAAATGCCATCAAAGGAAATGCCTGTTAAAGATAGTCCAACTATCAATTTTAGAAAAGATCACACAAAGGGAGACAACGTAACAACTGATGAAGTACCTACCATTAAGGCAACAGGGTATTGTATTCGTACTGGAAAAGAAATTGAGTTCAATCCCAAATACCCTCTTAGCTATGACGCCTATAAGGAATGGGCTCAATATCAGAATTACGATTACCCTGAAAAATACTGCCATCGAACAGGAGAAAAAACTTTTGGTAAAAACTCATTTCGAAAGCCGATTTTAAAGGATAACTTTCAGAATAAAGAAAGAAGCTTTTCAAACTAAAAACTCTTGTAATTTATTTCAAGAAGTGTTTCTTATAAAATCAAAATCCTACTTTATATAGACCTCAACACTGCCATAGGAGTCCGCAGCTGCTGAATTATAAGTTCCGAAAAGACGTTTGGGATTCTCTGGATCAATTTTCAATTTGAACTGGCCAGCAACATCTCTATTTGCCTTCAGGTCATATCGAATAAACAGACTGTCTCCTAATATTTCTGTATCAGCCCATTCGAGCTTAAAATGTGATGCAGCAACTTTACCATTATACAATGTTTGCTCACCTTTTCCACTAATAAAGTTATCCTTCTGATCAACATAGACCTCATAAATATATTCGTCTCCAGTATATCTATTTAGATTATCGTACTCGCAATTAACCTTAATTTTCCAAGTACCCCTCAGGTTAGGACTGCTAGACTCAGGTTTAAACTGTTTAAACAATGCGACACCACCTCCTAAAACTGAAATGATTGTACCAAGTAGTGCTAATCGTTTGAGGAGCGGAGAATTTTCTTTTTCAGTAGAATCAGTCATCAAATTAAGTTTTATAGTTTAAATCAAATATATCAAAATTAATGATTACTGATTCGTAGATTCTAAACACAACCGCTCCAACAAAATTTAATCCCGAATTTCGAATCTCGAATTTCGAATCTCAAAATCCCGAATATTGAGAATCGAGATTTGAGAATTGAGAACCGAGGAATGAGAGCGCGGGCGGTGAGGGTCGTGAGGGTGGTAGTGGTGAGGATGCGCAAAAACGCCCTCCCACCGCTATCAGCCAACGTACGCTGAACAATTTTTCAAAAAAGAAATGGCTGGTGGCTGGTGGCTGAAGGCTATTGGTTACTGGTTATTGGATCTTGGTTCCCGAGCGTTGTTCTTTTAAATGGAAGCGAAGCGAATATTTAAAAGAATATAGCGAGGGATGGTTATTGGTTATTGGCTAATGGCATATGGCGAATGGCATATGGCGAATGGCGATACTAAAATTGAAATTTAAAAACTATTCCGAATTCCGAATCTCGAATTTCGAGAATTGAGAATTGAGAATCGAGAATCGAGAATCAGATAAGTGGAATTAGGATCTTTAGACTCCAGATGGTGGTGAGGATTCCTATTAGGAGATAGCTGGCTTTTTTGCTGAGCTTGCCTGCTAATAATGCTGCTATGGGTGCTGCTAATACGCCGCCTGTGATAAGCGCTATGATGACGTTCCAGTGCTCTATTCCTATAAAGGCGAAGAATGTCAGTGCACTCGAAAATGTGACGAAAAACTCGGTAAGACTGACGGATCCAATAATGGATTTCGGCTCGCTACTTGTTCGCAACAATGTGCTCGTGACCAACGGTCCCCAGCCTCCACCACCAAAGGAATCCAAAAAACCACCTGTAGCGGCTAACCTCCCTACATGTTTTATTTCTTTATGAATGAATACTTTTTTAAAGAATAACAATAAATATTTTATTCCTAGAATTAAAATATAAACCGCTAGTATTGGCTTTACCCAAGACGCATAAGACTCTCCAAAACAGGACAAACAAGCAGCACCTAGAACAGCGCCTATAACGCCCGGTATCACCAACCTTTTAAAGAGTTTCATGTCCACATTCCCGAATTTATAATGCGAATAACCACTCGCTGCAGAAGTGAAAATCTCGGAAGTGTGAATGCTCGAACTGATAGATGCTAGATTTATATTAAATGATAATAAAAATGAAGCCGAAACAATTCCGTATCCCATTCCAAGCATTCCATCGACTAGCTGCGCTATAAAACCCGCTGCCAGACACCAGTAGAAGGTTTCATCAATAATTCCGTTGTCAGGAAAAGCATAGGTGATGGCTGAGCAAATCAATAGCACCCCAAATGCAATGGTGAGGGTAATGACAATATTTTTCCAATAAGAACGCATACTACGAACGAATAAACATCAGTGCCCCTGAGGTGCCGTGAGCTGTTTCATCGACAAGAATGGCCTGACCCAATCCGGTTTTGCTTTGATAGTCGTCTATAAAAAGTGGCTGCTGCACTTTGAATCTCACATGCACCAAATCATTTAATTGAATCTCATCTGGCTCATAAATTTCTTTGAGATTTTGAATATCCATTTTTGATATGACCTCTTTCATCACACATCGAACTTGTTTGCTGTTCTGCTGCATTAAATACTTCCCACCTATCACAGCAGGTTTTTCGTCCATCCAACACATCCACGCATCTACTTCGTTGACTAACTGAGAATGTGCAGTGGATAACGTGATCACGTCTCCGCGAGAAACATCTACGTCATCTGCTAACTCCAGCGTTACTACTTGCCCTTCAGAGGCTGAGTCTGTAGGATTGCCTGCAATTAAAATGTTAGAAATACTGGTATTTAATTGCGCTGGCCAAATGGTAATTTGATCTCCAACTCGAATTTGTCCACTTAATATCTTACCCGCATAACCACGAAAATCGTGAAGCTCCGCTGATTGCGGACGATTGACATATTGTACTTGTAATCGAAATGGCTTATCCTGCTGGATTTGATTAACAGGCAAACTTTCTAATAAATCAAGCAAAGGAGATTCGTTGTACCACGACATATTCAACGATGAATGAATAATATTCTCTCCGGTCAGCGCGGAAATTGGAATGAATGACACATTGCGCAGTTTCAATGTTTGAATAATTTTCTTGTACTCTTCTACTATCTCATCAAATCTGATTTGACTATAATTGACAAGATCCATTTTGTTGATCGCCACAATCACGAATTGAATACCCAAGGCAGCAGCGATATAGCTATGTCTTTTTGTTTGCTCGATAATTCCATTTCGCGCATCAATTAAAATAACCATAGCATCTGCAGTGCTCGCGCCGGTGATCATATTTCGCGTGTACTGGATGTGGCCAGGAGTGTCGGCGATGATAAACTTACGTTTGGGAGTTGTAAAATATTTGTAAGCCACATCAATGGTAATACCTTGTTCGCGTTCTGCCCGCAAACCATCAGTGAGTAGGGCTAAATCAATTTCGCCTTCACTGACATTCTTGCTCTGTTGCTGAAGCGTTTCTAATTGGTCTACCAAAATACTTTTGCTATCATATAATAGTCGACCGATAAGCGTGCTCTTTCCGTCATCAACACTGCCGGCCGTTAAAAATCTTAGAATATCCATTGTAGGTTGAATTAAAAATATCCGTTTTTCTTTCTGTCCTCCATCGCTGCCTCCGACATACGATCGTCCATGCGGGTTTCGCCGCGCTCACTGATGCGCGTTGCGGTGATTTCATCAATAACTTGCTGCAATGTTTCTGCATTGCTTTCTACCGCTGCGGTACAGGTCATATCCCCGACTGTGCGATATCTGACTTTTTTTTTCGTAATGATGTCAGAGCTGTCGATGGTGACGAATTCATTTGTAGCAAGCCATTGTTTACCGAATTGGATCACCTCTCGTTCGTGAGCGAAATAGATGGATGGCAACTCGATTTTTTCACGAGCGATATAATTCCAGATATCTAATTCTGTCCAATTGCTAATCGGAAATACGCGTACATTCTCTCCTTTAGAAATTCGTCCGTTATAAATATTCCACAATTCAGGACGTTGCTTTTTTGGCTCCCAGGTTCCGAATTCATCTCGAACAGAGAAAATTCTTTCTTTTGCTCGTGCCTTCTCTTCGTCTCTACGGGCGCCGCCAAGACATGCGTCGAATGCAAACTCTTCAATGGTGTCTAGAAGTGTATATGATTGCAGCGCATTACGAGAAGGGAATTTCCCTTTGGGATCAGAGAGTCGGTGTTTGATAATAGAATCCTCTACCTTTCTAACGATCAATTGCGCCTTGATTTCTGATGCGAGGTTATCGCGAAAATGCAATGCTTCGGGAAAATTGTGCCCTGTATCAATATGCACCAAAGGGAACGGAATGTTTGCGGGAGCGAATGCCTTTTTAGCCAAGTGCACCATAACGATGCTGTCTTTTCCGCCGCTAAATAGCAGTGCAGGGCGCTCAAATTGGCCAGCTACCTCCAACATGATGTGCATGGCTTCTGCCTCTAGAAAATCTAAATGATCCATAATTTATGATTGATGAAGTCCGCATTCTTTTTTACTTTGATCTTCCCACCACCAGCGTCCAGCGCGGGGATCCTCGCCTGGTTTGACGGCGCGGGTGCAAGGAGCACAGCCAATACTTGGGAAACCTTTATCGTGTAGACTGTTATAAATAATATTATTCGTGAGAATAAATTGCTCTACCTCTTCATCCGTCCAAAAGAACAAAGGATGAATTTTTATAATTTGGTTGGTGTCATCCCATTCTACATGAGAAAAATTATTTCGGTTAGGAGATTGAGATGCTCGAATCCCCGTTAACCAGATTTGATAGCCTTGCAACGCTCTTTTTAATGGCAATACTTTTCTAATGTGACAACACGATTTTCGCAGTTCTACAGAATTGTAAAAGGCATTAGGCCCATGTTCGGTGACATAATTTTCGAGCGCTTCTTGGTGAGGCTGAAAGGTTCGAATAATCTTGTTGTATCGTTCTAGTGTACGCGACCAAACGCTGTAGGTCTCTGGAAATAAACGCCCTGTATCGAGCGTAAATACGTCAATATTTAATTCTTTGGACCAAATGATATGTGATATTATTTGATCCTCCTTACTGAAGCTTGTTGACAATGTAATGCTCGTATTTGTCTTGTCTGACAAGGCTTTCAAATCATCTGCAATGAAAGCGGAGGATTGAAATAAAGTCGAATACTCTTGTAAATGAATGCTCATAGAAAGTGTTGAAAGGCGACAAAAATATACAATATCCTATTATTCCTATCATATTAGTATGATTTAAGAAAAAGAATCCGTTTAGGCTTAGAGAACTCTTTGATTACTTTTGCTTCATGCTCAATCGAAAGACCCGCTACGCCATCAAAGCATTAATGCACATTGCTCGTACTACTGCGTTGCAGCAGCCATCGAGTGTTGCGCAAATTTCTGAGGCCTCGAATATTCCGAATAAATTCTTGGAAGCCATCTTGAGCGATCTTAAAACTGCGGGATATGTAGTAAGTAAGAAAGGAAGTGCGGGTGGTTATTACTTGCAGCAGTCTGCACAGGACATCAATCTCGCCTCCCTCCTACGCGCTACCAATGGACCTATAGCGATGGTGCCTTGCGTGAGTTTGAATTATTATGAATCATGCGAGCACTGTCCAGATGAATCACTTTGTGGTATCCATTCCGTAATGGAAGAAGTAAGAGATGCCAATCTTAAAATTCTCAACAATACATCTATTCAAGATTTGATTGATAAAGAGGATAAGCTTCATAAGAAATCATCTAGAAAAAAGCAATAATTCTCAGTACTCATTAAAGTCATATATCTTTTTTGTATCTCTGCAGTAACTAAATCAGTTACTACATGAAAATACAACTACTCCTTTCTTCACTTGCACTCGGATTCATCACATTCACTTCTCATGCCCAAAGTGGAGGAGAATTGGTGCCCGATTATGGAGTCGATGGTCGCTTTATAGCGGATCTTGGCTTTCAGGATAATCTTGAAACGGTAGCGCAGCAAGCAGACGGCAAGGTGGTCGCTGCGGGCACTGCATTGTCTGAGGCATTCGCTGGTCGATTACTTATTTTGCGAACCAATGTGAATGGTACTCCCGATACTGATTTTGGAGACAATGGTGAAGTGCTCATTACTGACTTTACCGAAAGCTATGCATACAAATTATTGATACAGCAAGATGGTAAAATCGTGGTGTGTGGCGCTGCTGCTAATGCTGAATATGTATTCAGTATGCTGTTTTTGCGACTCAATACAGACGGTACTATCGACACTTCATTCGGCGACAATGGCTTTGTGACCACCGATTTTTATCCCGGCGACGAATTTTGCTACGGTGCAATTCTAGTCGATGGTGATAAAATTGTTGGGGTGGGTCAAGCTACTTTAGCTAATTTTCAAAGGGTGCCCGTCATTGTGCGACTCACCGCTGATGGTGATATCGATACCGCCTTTGGTGTCAATGGTGTCAACCTTGCCCCTGTTGCAAATGAAGATAATATTTTTTACGATGTAAAAGAAGATAGCCAAGGAAATCTTATCGCTTGTGGATACTATGGAAATGGGATCACCATCGATGGTCAGATTGACCACGACTATTTGATGACACGCTTCGATGCTACAGGTGCTATAGATATCAACTTCGGAGAGTTTGGCTCTGTGGTCATTCCTGGAGGTTCATACATTGATGTAGCCAATGCCCTCGCCTTAGATGGAAACGATAATGCTTACCTCGCAGGTTACACCACCCTCCCCGACTTCTCATTAGATGCAGTAGTCTTAGCTTTTGATTCGAATGGTGATTTAATACAAACATTCGGAGAAAATGGTATCAAAACTTTCAGCTTGAATCCGCAAGATGTCTTTAATGACATTTTCTATTATGGATGGAATTTATACTTGTGTGGTACTTCAGGTGGATTTTTCTTCGACGATCGTGATTTTCTATACACATCATTTACTGCTGAAGCCGGAATGCCAAATCCACTTTTAGGGGGTGACTACTCTCTCATTAGCATCATAGACTCTTTTGATGATGCAAATGCCATGGTTTTAGATCCAGCTTATCAAATAGTATATCTCGCAGGAAGAGGTAATAATGGAAGCAATAACGACGCGGCCATTACTGCACAATACCATATCGATATGGAGAGTGTTTCAGAAATTGAAAATAATTTGAAACTATCCATTTTTCCTAACCCTGCGGTGGATGGCATGATTCAATTAAACCTAGAAAATAGCGCTATTGAAAATATTACCATTTTTGATGGCCTAGGAAAAATATGTTATCAAATCAGAGGTAATTCTCGCGCAATGATGCAGTTGTCATTGCCTGAGTTGAATGCAGGAGTCTATTCGATTCGTGTTCAAACAAGAGAAGGTAATCAGCTCACAGAGCGGTTGGTGATCAAATAAAATAGATTGTAATAAAAAAACGGGCCTCTTAATTGAACTCAAGCGATGCTTGTTTTCAATTAAGAGGCCCGTTTTAATTTATAGAATTACTTCTCTACAGAGAATGCTTTCACAGTGCGATCACCATTCGAAATCATCGCAAAGTGGTAGTAACCGCTTGCAAGTGATGATACATCAATAGTGTTTTGAAGTGCAGAACCATTCATTAATTTACGTCCGGTCATATCAAGAATCTCCCAAGTCATAGAAGAATTAGAAAGACCTGAAACTTTTAATGTATTCGCTGCTGGGTTCGGATATAGCACTACATCTGATGAATTATATTCATTTACTCCGATGTAGATATGATTGAACTCTTCAGAGAAAAGACTGCAACCATTGCTAGATACTTCAACAGCATACAAACCAGACTCCATAGCTTCAAACGTTTCGATTGTAGCTCCATCGATTGGTAGGTCATTAAAATACCACTGATAATTTAAACCGCTCGTTGAAGCTGATAGTAAATTACCGCTTGCGCTAATAGTTGTAGTAGGAATAACGATCTCTTCGATGTCAATATTTCCATAATCATAACAACCATTGGAAACCACTTCTACCGAGTAATTTCCAGGTTCAGTAATTGAAATCGAAGGATCAGTTGAACCATTCGACCAAAGAATTTCTTCAATAGTTTCATCAACAGATAGAACCACCGTACCACCTTGGCATAGCACATTGCTCGCAGTAATATCATTGTTTGGATAAGGATACTCCACAAGTGTATATTGTACTGTTGTTGTACATCCGTTTAATGAAACTTCTACCGTGTGATCCGTTGCAAATACAGTTTCCATTGAGGAAGTATTAGCGCCGTTAGACCACAAGTAGGTGTCATAGATATCATCCACAAATAGCGTGGTAAATCCACCGATGCAAAGCGCTTCTGTTTGTTGAATGATCGGTTGAGGGAAGTCAATAAAGTTAGCGAAAATATTTGCACTTGTTGAGCAATCCTCGTCAGTCACTGTCAAAGTATATGTACCTTCCGAAGTAACAGCTGTAGAACTCATATCCCCTCCATTTGACCATGCATATGTGAGGTATTCTTGGTTTGTGCTCAAGATCATTTCAGAGCCTTGACATGTAGTACCCGATGAGGTAACCACAAGCGGTTCAATATTACATACAAAGAATGGAACAGAAGCAAGCAGACTCCACTTGCCATTGCTATCTTTCATGCGAACATACAACGTGTGCTGACCATAGCCAGCTGCTTCAAAAGGAATTGGGAAGTTAAATGCACCATCAATGAGGTCTCCTCCTCCGAAATTAATGTCATAACCACCTTGAAACCCTTCTGTATAAAAATCAATGAAATATCTTGCAGTTGTAAAACTCGCTGTATTTATTTCAAGTGGTGTGAAGGTTCCAACAAATGCATTGAGATTTACAGTAAGCAGGCCGTCTTCCGGAGTGCTCAAAGAAGGATTTGTAATCGAAGCAATGCGAGGTAGAAAATAATCGTGTCCATACTTTGAAAACTGTGATTGGAGTCCGTAAACTCCCCAATCCCAGCCTCCCAGTCCGGCGCCGATAGCAGGAGACCCTTCATTTAAATTGACGTCCCAAAGGTAGTTGTTGTAGATATTGAAAATGAAGTTATCAATATTCTGAAACATTGGGTCCTGATTGGTAAGATTCGATGGAATTTCAGGCAGTGTAAATCCTTCGTGATAAAACAAGTTATCATATAAATTGCATCCGGTGCAGCCATTGATAGGGTTGACAACTGTAGAATTAATACCGTAAATAATATTATCGTAAACTGAATGGGTTCCTGACTGTGTTGACTGTGATTCGAAAACTCCTATAAAGTCAGAAGAGTTTGCATAAATGACAGTATTATTTTTAAAAGCGGTTTGAACTGGAAGTTTAACTGTGTATTGTGATCCGTTCGAAACAATTAAATTATTATAAATACCTGTATAGCCTCCCAAAATTGATAAATCAATTGAGGCTTGGTCTCCAATCAAAATATTATCTCTCAAATCCCAATCGTTAAATGTGGATCCATTTGGATTGAGATTAAAAGCTTGAGCTCCTAAAATTTTACAACCAATGATTTTGACGCCATTAGCAACGACATTGGAAGGTGAAATGATTCCGCTAGTGGCAATTGATTTGATACTTGAGCCAGTCGCACCATTTTGAATTGAAACTGCTGGTATATAAGAATAACCAACGCCCTCAACGAATTCATGTCCAGCACCGATAATAGTCAAAGATTTATTCAGATAAGCAAAATCATAGGCAACCATTGTTGGCTGAACATAGATTGTATCAAAGTTGGAAGCACCTTCGATTGCAGCGCTCATGCTACCGAAATCCGCTGCTTCTGGATTCTGGTTATTCACCGTCCAAATCGTGGAGAAAGCACTTGAGGCCACCATAAATGCCCCAAGCGTGAGTAAAATTTTTTTCATTAGTTAAGAATTTATGGCGCGAAGCTATTCAAGACCAACGTTGTATTTAATTGCAAAACATATCATTTAACACAACGCATTGTTGATAGCTACCAACTATATGAAATAGTATATGATATTTTTTCTCGTGACTGTGTAATATTTTTTGAAATGATGATACTCATGCATCAAAAATCAAAAAATGAAAAAGTATATCACCACCATTGCGTTGACATTTCTAGGCCTTATTCTCTTTGCACAAAAACCAGAGGAAAAAAGCCTTTTATGGGAAATTTCAGGAAAAGATTTGAAGCAGCCTTCATACTTATACGGCACGTTTCACTTGATATGCCCAGAGGATTTGATCATTACTCCAGCTATTGAAAAGGCTATCACGTCCTCTACCTCTATGTATCTAGAACTCGATATGGACGATCCGACCCTTGCTTCAAAAATGCAAGGAGGAATGTTGATGAAAGACGGACATAAAATCAGTGAATACCTTACGCCTGAAACTTTTGCCAATGTAGATAAAGCACTGCAAGCAAAGATTGGCGCGCCCGCCGCAGCCGTTGACAATTATAAACCGATGCTGCTTTTGTCGATGATCTACCCCTCCGTTATGCAGTGCACTCCTGCCTCGTGGGAATTAGAACTTGTAAAAATTGCACAAGCTCAAAAGAAAGAAGTCTTTGGTCTTGAGACCATCGAATCACAATTTGATATTTTCGATAGTATTCCTTATGCAATGCAAAGCAAATTATTTGCGGAATACTTACTAGATGCCAATAAAATGGCAGATGAAACTAATAAAATGCTTGACCTGTATAGAAAAAAAGATATTACCGGATTATACAAAATGATCAAGGAAACGGAATACAGTCAAGGAAATCTTGAAAATCTACTATTGGGAAATCGAAATGAAAAATGGATTCCTCAAATCATTGCACAATCGAAAAAAGCAAGCACATTTTATGCTGTCGGTTCCGCGCACCTTGCAGGCGAAAAAGGAGTGATAGAATTACTCCGTAAAGCAGGATATACGGTATCTCCAGTTAAATAATACTTTTGTTGTCAATATCCATGCTCTCCGAACAACAATTCACTCAAGAAATACAGACACACCAAGGAATTATATTCAAGGTGTGTCTGCTCTACTCCAATTCTTCGGAGGATCGCGAGGATTTATTTCAAGAGATTGTGCTTCAAGCCTGGAAATCCATTGCGAACTTTCGAGGCGACGCTAAATTCAGTACTTGGCTCTATCAAGTCGCATTGAACACAGCTATTACATGGTTCAAAAAAGAAAATAAGAAAAGCAAACTGTTTTCATTTGGAATTGCCGGCTCAAACAAACTCGTGGATGACCCGTGGAGCTCCGCTGAAAAAGAAGATGCATTTTCTGAAATGTATGCTGCCATCAAACGACTGAACAAAGTCGATAAAGCACTAATCACACTCTACTTAGAAGATTTCGATTACAAGACCATTGGTGAAATGCTAGGGATTACTGCTAATAATGTAGCTGTGAAAATGAGCCGCGCCAAGGCGAGCTTGAAAGCATTAATGGTAAACGACAAATGAAATGGAACTAAACGATTTTAAAAATATATTGAATTCGAAAGTGAGTGGGCTAAAGCTCAAATCACAGGAAGAACTTCATGCCGTGATCGAAAAAAAGACTTCGACCGCCATACACAAGGTGTTACGAAACATGCTTGTAGAAACGGGCATCTCAGTGATACTTACTTTAGCAATCTCAGTTTACTACTTATTCCAAGAAGTATCTTCCTTTTCAATCACTATATCACTAGTGGTATGGATTACCACGTTTATTCAATTCTTTATTTTCTATCCTCATTATAAAAACCTCAAGCATTTAAATAGAGATGCCGTTGCTAATACTAAGCTATGGCTGCAATCATTGATCACATTGGTTTCAGCATTTATCAAAACATACAAGCGTTTAATCGCCATCCTCATGCCTACAGGTTTGGTGATTGGAATGATTATCGGGTACAATGCAGGAAAAAATGATGATCCAGCCTATGCATTTTTGGAGATGCCCGGCACCGATAGCAACATTGGTTTATGGATTTTAATTATCGTGGTAGCCATTACCTACGCCCTACTCTATCTTCTCGTAACCTTTGTCATTCATTTACTCTACGGTAAATACTTAAAGGCATTAAAAGCTTCGCTATCCCAACTTGAATCGGAGTGAAAATAACACTTATCCAATGAGCAATAAATTTCTAGCTTTCCTACACTTCGCTTTTGTGACCATCGCTCTCATTTATTGGATCGTTGGAAAAGAATACACAGATGTTGCAATGAACTTAGGAATATCGCTTGCTTTCGATCCATTCAATCAACAGCAAAAATTTCAAGACCGACCGAAGTGGCAAATTGTCTACCTCATCTCCCTCCTAATCGCATCCCTAACCTTCCTCCTCCTCGGAATCTGGTAGTCGCTGCGCTCCTGTCGGGTACCTGCGGTGTCGGGTAGCTGCGCTGGAAGGTACTCGCTAACGCTCGTGTCGGGTACCTGCGGTGCAAAATATGGGGGCAGCGAAGCTACCACCCACGAGCGAAGCGAGTACCCGTCAGGAGCGCCAGCGACTACCCGACAGCGAAGCTACCAGACAGGAGCGAAAGCGAGTACCTTTGGGGGATGGATAAGGTTTTTGGGACATTTGGATACCTGGATAATTACATTGGTAAGGTATCAGATAAAGACATCATTGCTGGACTTGAGCGCCAGCTTGATGAAACTATTTCTTTTGCGGAGTCACTTTCCGAAGAACAATTATTGTTTCGCTACGCTGAGGGCAAGTGGAATATCAAAGAAATTCTTGTTCACCTCATCGATGCTGAGCGCGTATTCACCTATCGTGCACTGCGGTTCGCGCGCCTCGACGATACTCCTCTTCCAGGGTATGACGAAGATGTTTTTGTAAAAAATTCATATGCATCCCATCGGCCAATAAGCGAAATATTAAATGAAATGCGTGCCGTCAGAGGTTCAACGATTGCACTCGCGAAAAGCCTTAGTGCTCATGTGATAGATGCAGTAGGGAATGCCAACGGAATGCAAGTCACGCCACGGGCCTACTTGACCGCCATTCTTGGACACGAAATTCATCATCTTCAAATTATTCGAGAACGCTACATTTTGTAGCAAAACTTAACTTTTCTAAGCCTTTTTCAAAAGGGGGTGTTCTCAGGCGCAGTGTGTATATTTGTTGTATGAGAATTCGCAGCATTCATTTCTTGTGGGCAATGGCTTTTTTGCTTGGTAGCATTTCGGCCTCAGCCATCCGTGCTTACTTTGATTATCGCGTATTTCACATCCCTGGCCAAGGGCCGTATGTGGAATTTGTGACTTCCTTCGATGGAACCACCTTCGCTCAAGCAGAGGCCGACAGCGGTTATTTTCAGTCAAGAGCAGAACTCACGCTCATCGTGACACAAGGCGAGAACGTTCTTGACTTCAGAAAAATCACAGTTGACGGGCCATTGGTGAAATTTAATGAAAAGAACGACTTCATGTCGCTCGAACGATTCTCACTGCCTAACGGCGTATATACTATCGAAATTGAGATCCGCGATGTATTTGCAAACCTTCCCGAGCCTGAAAGAGCGACGCAAAAAGTTGTGATAGATAACCTGTCTGAAGGGGCATTTTTTTCTGATATAGAATTCATCAGCGCCTACACTCCTACTACCGAAGAAAATGCCTTTAGTAAGAGTGGCTATGATATGTTGCCATATATCAGCAGCTATTTCCCGAGTAATCTAGATGCAATCATTTTCTACACTGAACTCTATCAATTAAATAATATTTTGGGCGAACAGCAGCCTTATGCTTTCTACTATTCTGTTCAAGATAAATTTGGAAAAGAGATTTCAGAGGCCACACGCATTAAGCGTCAGACCTCTACACTAGTAAGTCCGCAGCTTCATATTATTGATATCAGTAAAGTACCTTCTGGAGATTATTACGTAGTAGTTGAAGCACGTGATAAAACGAATAAATCCATTTGCTCCAAACGCAGAGCCATCTCAAGAAATCTCATTGTTGCTGTTGATCCTGCAAACCAAGTCATCTCTGATGAAGTACTTTCTTCCTCATTTGTAGGCCGCTTTACAAGCAGAGATACACTATATGATTTAATTCAAGCTCATTTACCAATTGCAAAATCGCAAGAGAGAAACACCATTGACAATACACTTCCAACCGCAGAGTTGAAAGAGATGCAGAGCTTCTTGTATTCCTTCTGGTACAAGCGAAATAACACCGAACCAGAAAAAGATTTCTTGGTATATGAGCAGCAGGTAAAAGACGTGCAGTCTGCCTTTGGTACGCGAATCAAAAAAGGCTGGCAAACGGATAGAGGCCGTGTTTACTTGCAGTATGGACCACCCTCCACTCGCATTCAGCGTCCTCACGATCCTGATTATTTCCCCTTCGAGATTTGGCACTACTATGAAACTAAAGATCAACAACACGATCGAAGATTTCTGTTTGTGAATACCACACTTGGTCCAGACTATGAGCTCCTACACAGCGATGTGCCTCAGGAAGCTAAGAATAATGACTGGCCAAACTTGGTGAAGACCCGCACCAACTCTACGCCATCGGATGTAAGCAGAAATAGCAACCAACAATTCCGTGATCCTTATTCAGGCGACGAATTGCAAGATTTGTGGTACAATCCACACTAATCCCTATTTTCGCGCACCTAGAATAAAAATGTGAAACGCGTTGCTATTGCCATACTCAATTGGAATGGAAAAAAATTCCTCCAACAATTCTTGCCGAGTGTGGTCGAGCACAGTGCGCATATCGCAGATGTTTATGTCATCGACAATGCCTCAAGCGATGATTCACTAGCTTATCTCGCCAGTGATTTTCCGCAAGTAAATACGGTAGTACTCGATAAAAACTACGGCTTTGCAGGTGGCTATAACAAAGGGCTAGTGCATGTTCCCAATGAAATCGTAGTGCTCCTCAACAGTGATGTTGAAGTGACTAAGAACTGGATCGAACCTGTGCTCGCTTACATGGATAGCCAACCTAAGATGGTGGCTTGTCAACCGAAGATTTTGGATTTTCATCGCAAAGAATGGTTTGAATATGCTGGAGCTGCAGGAGGATTCATCGATAAAGATGGTTTCGCATTTTGTGCAGGACGAATGTTCTATGCTTTCGACAAAGATGAAAATCAATATCACGAAAACACAGAAGTATTCTGGGCATCAGGCGCTTCACTATTCATCCAGCGCTCAGCTTACATGGAAGTTGCAGGACTTGATGAAGATTTCTTCGCTCACATGGAAGAAATTGATTTGTGTTGGAGATTGAAAAATCGAGGCTATCAAATCGGTGCGTGCAGATCGAGTATAGTTTATCACTACGGCGGCGGCACATTGGACCGTATGAATCCGTACAAGACTTTTCTGAATTTTAGAAACAACCTGTTTCTCTTACTTAAGAATCATCGCACGAGCAACGTGCATCTAAAAATATTCCGCCGCATGTTATTGGATGGCATTGCGGGATTGCGCTTTTTACTTGAAGGTAACTGGTCTTATTTCACGGCCGTGATCAAAGCCCATTTCAATTTTTATGGGACTTATAGTAAAATGTACAAAAAGCGACGCCTAGAGATTCAAGCCGATCAAGAGATCAATCTTTCGGGCTTGTATAAAGCTAGTATAATCAAGGAATTTTTTATACGTAAAAAAAGACACTTCAAAGACTTAGATCATCGTTTATTTGTGAAGTAATCAACCACCGGTTCGATTGACTTAACTGAGAAACGATGAAACGACTTTTCGCTCGTGCGCCTTTCATGCGCATAGGTATTCCGTTCATGATGGGCATTGCCGCGCAACACTGGTGCGACCTTGGTGTTGTTGTTTCGTCTGTTATAATGTTGTCTTCACTTCTGATTTGGACGGTCCTTTCATACATGTCTTTTTGGAAGATGATGAGCTTTCGATGGTGCGTTGGTATAATATATAGTTTTCATTTTTTTTTTACAGGATGGTGGGTCAGTTCAGTAAGTGAACCAGCCCATCATCCTTTTCACTACTTGCACAGATCTACTGAGCACCGATATTACATTGTCCAATTAAAAGATGAGCCCACGTTCAAAAACAATTCGCATCGTGTAGCTGCTGAAATTCAATACAGCAGTGATTCCACGGCAACATTTCTTCCAACGACGGGAGAAGTCATGCTTTATTTCTACAAGGATTCGCTCGCAAATGATCTACATGTAGATGATGTCATATTGATAGAAGGCTCACTCACTATGCCACCGCCACCGCGCATGGAAGGAAGTTTTGATTATTCACAATACCTTAGAAACAAAGGCATCTATCGCACGCTTCCTACTAAAAAGCACAAATGGATTAAATGGGATGCTTTAAAAGAAACCACCTTCGGTGGTTACTTCATTCGTGCGCGCGAGTACTTCATTTCATTGATGGATCGGTATGATGTGCCGAGTTTAGAAAAGGGAATCCTCGCTGCGCTCGTCTGGGGCAAAGCAACAGAAATCGATAGCGAACTCATGCAGACTTACTCCCGTGCAGGAGTGGTGCATGTTCTTGCGGTATCAGGACTCCACGTCGGACTCGTCTATGCAGTACTCCACCCCATTCTTGCGCGATTGGTACGAGGAAAACGCAGCCGTTGGATTCGATTTATTGTCCCCACTATTCTTCTATGGGTCTATGCGGGGCTCACTGGTTTTTCGCCTTCTGTATTGCGCGCGGCGGTGATGTTTACATGCTTTATAATCAGTGAGCAATTCCATCAATCCAAAGAATCATTCAATACACTTTTTGCATCGGCATTTATCCTTCTGCTCTTCAATCCATCATTGCTTTTCAATCTTGGATTTCACTTGAGCTATCTCGCTGTCATTGGAATTATGACCTTGCAACGCCCCATTGAATTGCTCTACAAGCCACGGCAATGGCTGTTGATCCAAATATGGAAGATGTGCGCCGTTTCGATTGCAGCACAATTGGTCACTTTGCCTTTGTGCCTTCTATTCTTTCATCAATTCCCTACTTATTTTTTATTGGCCAATATTCTCGCCATCCCTATCTCGACAGTCATTTTATACGTATGCCTTCTATTCTTTGTATTTCATGCTTGGTCGCCGCTTGCCTATTTACTCATCAACTTATCCACCTCACTCACAGCATTGATGAATAAACTGATGACCTTTTGTGATCGATTGCCTCTTTCACTTTGGGAAAACATCCCGTTTGATCTCATGCACTTTGTTTGCTCCTATCTTTTTCTTTTCTCGATTACGCAATGGTTGGTGCGGAAAAAGAAAATGTATGCGACCGTCGCACTCGGCAGTGTTGCCTGTTTTATTACATGGTCAGCCGTACAGATTCGACTGCAAGAAATACCTTACGAATTGAGCATTCGCAAAATCAAAGGAGACATGATTATTCTCCTTCGAGAAGGACGAAAATTCCAGTTTTTCTCGATGGCCGCTGATAGTGTAGATCAGCAAGCCGTTATCCAACAGATGAAAGACATCACCACTCCGAGCTATTACCCCGATGTCGCTTGGCTTAATCTTCCGAAGAATAGCTTATTGCTACACGCAGAACGAAACGGCCGTCGCATAAACATCCAATTTTTACAAAAAAAATCAAAGCACCTCTATCACCCGGACTTACTCGTATTCCCGAAGGCAGAGCGAAAGGAAAGGTTTAAAATAACTGCCCAATTAGACTCCCTTGATATTCCTGTGATCATCGATGGATATTGGAGTGAAAAGAAATTAGGCTACCTCCAAAAGCAATTGAAATGGTCGACCGCCGACCAACATCTTTTAACCAATGATGACTATGTGATTTGGAATAATGATGAATAAATCCCGCTACATTTGCGCTATGATACACTTGGTAGAATGTCCACGCGACGCCATGCAAGGCCTCAAAGAATTCATCCCTACGGCTGATAAAGTTCGTTACATCAATCAACTTTTGAAAGTGGGTTTTGACACCCTCGACTTTGGAAGTTTTGTAAGCGAGAAAGCCATTCCGCAAATGCGTGATACCAAGGAAGTATTGAGTCAACTTGATCTTAGCGCCACAAAAACCAAGCTGCTTGCAATTGTTGCAAACACTCGTGGTGCAGAAGTCGCTTCAGAATACGAGGAAATTTCTTATCTCGGTTTTCCTTTCTCTATTAGCGAAACCTTCCAGCAACGCAATACCAATAGTAGTATTGAAGAAGCGTTGACAAGGGTTGCAGAAATTCAAGATATCTGCGTCCGATCAAATAAAAAGCTGGTAGTCTATATCAGCATGGGTTTTGGAAATCCTTATGGCGATTTATATTCTCCCGAGATTGCGATTCACTGGAGTAATAGATTGCATAGTGAATTAGGCATTGATATTCTTGCTCTCAGCGATACCATTGGAATTGCACAACCTGCTTTGATTACTGAATTATTCACTGCATTGATACCTGCCCTTCCGAATGTGACGTTCGGCGCTCATTTGCACACCACTCCCGACACGTGGTATGAAAAAGTGGATGCTGCATACAAGGCGGGCTGTAGAAGATTTGATGGTGCCTTGAAAGGCTTAGGTGGCTGCCCGATGGCAAAAGATGACCTCACCGGTAACATGCCAATGGAGAATATGGTAGGCTATTTTTCTGAAAAACAACTGATACCACATATTCACGAAGGGGCACTTATGGACTCGCTTCGCCTTGCTACGCAAGTATTTCCGGAACATTAGCGATTCCTTTTGTAACCAAAATTCGTTAGGTCGCGTAACAAGGACCAAACCACCTAACGAATGAAAAAGAAATTTACTCCTCCTTATAAGAAGTGCAAAGTGCGCATCAACGTAAAGAAGTTTGAAAATATCCAGGTGATCTCACACCTTTGGGGAATCAAAGACTTTCAGCACTGTTTGAATTAATCCATTGCATTTTCTTCACATTTTTGGCGGCATGAATCGAATATCTTCGCCAAAAAATTTACCATGAATATTCTTATTACAGGCGCTTCATCAGGAATTGGTGAAGCCACAGCAAGACTGCTTCACAAGGGCGGTCATACTGTTTTTCTCTCTGCTCGTTCTTTCAACAAACTAGAAGCCATTCAAGCCGAACTCGGCGAACGCGTGCACATTATTCAATGTGATGTTAAAGACTATGAAGATGTAAAAGCCATGACCCATGCGGCGGTACAAGCGATGGGTAGCATTGATGTACTCATCAATAATGCAGGCCTGGGTATCTTCGATCCTTTGCCGATTGCAAAGATTGAAGACTGGCACGAAATGGTCGATGTCAATGTAAAAGGCCTACTCAATTGCACGCACGCGGCATTGCCACACCTCGTTGAAAAGAAAGGTCATATCATCAATATCGGCTCTGTAGCGAGCCATCATGTATTTGCCAACTCTGGAGTGTATTGCGCTACGAAACATGCAGTACTTGCCATCAGCGAAAGCCTTCGTATCGAATTCCCAGACAAGCTTCATATCACTACCATCAGCCCTGGAAGCGTGAATACGGCCTTCATCGATCAAACTAAGAATGATAATCTCCTCAAAGAATACAAGCCGAATTTTGCGAATGGAATGACAGCAGAATTGATCGCAGACGCGATTCGTTATGCAATCGAAACTCCAAGCAATTCGGTGATTTCAGAGATTATTGTTCGCCCGAGTAAGGCGCTTTACTGATAAATTTCAAAGTAAATCCAAGATAGAAATTGCGCCCCGGTGCAGGATTGTAATAGCGTTGGGCAGCAGCATTCGTTTGTAAGAAAGACGTGTAGCTGGTGTCCAACGCATTGTTTACTCCAATGAAAAATCCTGGTTCTAGATGCGCTTGTCTGCTGGTTCCAGGGCTTGTGAAATCTAGTCGCGCATTCAATAAATGATAAGCCTTCGACCAATCATTGTTTTGATTCTCTAGTGGAGTTCTATCCACATAGTAATGCTGTAAGTTCAATTTCACATAGTCTTTCCAAAACCCGAGCATTACTCCTGAACTAATAGTACTTACAGGCATTCCGGGAATACGCTTACCATTTAAATTGACATCATTCAAGGTGTAATCTTCAAACGTGTATTCGGTATACTGACCGTTGAGATAAATCTGATAGCTCGACAATCTCTTTGATTGCTGGAACTCCGAGTTATAAAAAAGCGATGCTTCCAATCCACGTTGATTAACGCGGCCTGCGTTTGCATACAACGTGAACTCCTCTTCATTACCCGTTGCTGGGAATACCAAGGTTTGTGTGTAAGGTAGAATAGCATCTGTCAATTGAAACTCGTAGGCAGAAACATCCAAACTCACCTTTCTAAAAAGAACAGTCTTGATGCCTGCTTCATAATTCACTCCATGTTCAGGTCGAAGGCCGGTGCTTTCCGCAAAGCCAGTCACAGAGCCGAATTGCTGAATTTCTATTTGCTCGAAAATGGTCGGGTTGGAATTGCCATAACTCACCGAACCGTGCACTGCAAATTGATTGAAGGGCGTATAAGACAAGCCCACACGAGGAAGTAATTCAGCATCCCATGTAGCGGTACTATCCACTCTCAAATCGTTGAGTCCTGTAGCAGCTATGGTATGATTCATCTTATTGATACTCGCTCCAATATTTAATAGCCAGTTCTTTTTCCACTTGAGGTCAGCAGATACGAATCCCATTAAGCTGAGGTAATCGACGTCATATTTATACTTGAAAACTCCAGGTCTTCCGCCATCATTGGTCCACTCTGTAGCCTCGAATCGCTCTTGTTGGATCTCTCCACCGAAGTTGATATCACAGGTCGCATTCAATCCCAGCTTATCTTGAAATTTCCAATCTGTTCTTCCCCCTATACCAAAAGATTGTTCGTCTTTGTAGCCATTTCTGCTGTAGGCTGCGGCGGTACCATACGGATTGTATTTCTGCGAATATGTGCTGTATATGGATGACATATTCGAGAGTTTGTTATTCACCTTCCACTCTTGTGAAATGCCACCAAAGATGCGTTCACGGTAGAGCGATGCATTGTTGGCAATAGAATACGCGTTGGCCTGCGTTGGGTCTTGTTCCACTTGTGCAGCCGTTAGCCCTCCTGGCAAAGCCAATTGGCCATCGAAGTACGAGGCATAAGCAAAATACTTCAACCGATCGTTCATTCGGTATGCTCCGGTGTAGGTAAGATTATTCTTGCGATTGAACTCTTGTCTGCGATATCCTCCATTTTCCTGGAAGACATAGGATAATCGATGCGTCCATTTTTTCTTGTTGAGTGCAATAGCTGATTGAAAACGACGCAAACCAAAAGCGCCTATCATATAGGACGACTCAGAATGGAGCGGTGAAGCACTCACGTAAAGTCGAGGATTGACGAGCAAAGCACCGCCGGTGCCGCTTCCATAAACGCTGCCGATAGGTCCTTTGATGACCTCCATGGTGTTCACATCAAATGCATCAATCATTTCCAAAGGTGCTGTTCCATCTGGAGATGAAAGCGGAATACCCTTCATGTAGAGCTTCACATTGCGCACGGCAAATGGATTGCGCAAAAAACTTCCACGGATATTGATACGCTGACTCCCGCCGTAGCCGCGACTTTCAAGCGTGACCCCAGCTACGGTATTGAGGGCTGATTGCAGAGAAGTTTGATCGTTGGCACGCCACAGATTTCGATTCACGAGGGCAATCGCCCCGGGAGTGGAAATCAGTCGAGCATCATTTCTAAACCCTTCCACTTTCAACTCGCTCAAGTTTCCGTTCGATATGGAATCAGGCATATAAAGAAGTATCACATCCTTTTGAGCAAAAGAAGTGCTTGATAATAGGAGATAAAAAAAACAGCAAAGCGATAATTGCTTTGCTGTTTTTTGAGATATATAAAAAGACATTATTCTACGATGAATGTTTTGGTCACGGTTCCCTTATCAGAAGTTGCTTTTACGAAATACTGTCCTGCTGCAAACTCTGATACATTGAGTATTTCACGAGTACTGCGAACTGTGCGCTCCTCTACTTTCTGACCTCCGAATGAATAAACAGCGAAAGTTGTTCCGATAAATGAATCGCTGAATTCAAGTGTTGTTTGCTCGTTGGCTGGGTTTGGATAAACACTCAATGTCTGATCCACCTTCGTCACTTCATTCACTCCAACATAAGCCATGTTTCTGAACTCCTTGATGATATTTGGACCAGAACCTGGATACTGCGAACCGTTGAAAGCAACGTACACCGCACCAGTGTTTGGATTCACACAAATATCACGCACTCTTCTATTGAAAGAAGCAAAGAAGGTATCTTCTGATTCGATAGCCATTCCATCCGCGCTCATGTGAAGCACTGACATGCGCTCATATTGCGCACCCAAACCTCCAAGCACCGCCATCAAAATAGAGTTCTGCCATTCTGGAATTGCGGGGTGATTGTAATACTCGATACCATTTACAGCAACGCAAGGCGACCATTCTTTCAAAGGCTCTACTACATCATTGTTTGCACAATAAGTTTGCTCATTTGCAGTGTTGCACATACCTTGAACAGTAGGCCAACCGTAATTTCTATTCGCATAAATGATATTCAACTCATCGCTATTCGTTTGACCATGCTCTGATTCGTAGATGATGCCGTTTGGACCATTCGCAAGACCTTGACCATTGCGGTGTCCGTAGCTGTAGACATAGCTATCTGGGTTTGGATTGTCAGAAGGAATCGAGCCATCCAAGTTGATGCGAAGGATTTTACCATTTAATGATGATAGGTTTTGGCTGCTTGTTCCGCCATCTCCGGTGTCACCAGTCGACATCAATATTTTTTGATCTGCGGTGATTAGAAGTCTTGATCCATTGTGAATCCAATAACCTGGAATGTTATCGATCAAATACTCTTCATTCACTAATGCAGTACCATTCCATTCGAAAGAAGAAAGGCGCTCTTTTACTGTTTGATTTCCTTGCATGTAGTTATACACGATAAACACTTTTGGAGTGTTTGCAAAATCTGGGTGCAACGCCATTCCTAGCATCCCTGGCTCTCCTGATCCATCTTCTGGAACTACAGAAGATTTATCAAGAATGGTGGTGTAATTACCAGTTGTTGGATTGATGCGTAATACCAAACCGGGGCGCGTTGTAGCCCAAATGTGATCGTCCGGACCCCAAAGGATTTCCCATGGAAGTACAAGACCAGTAACAACATCCGTTTCGGTAAGGGTAGTATTGCCTACTTCCCAAGTAGGTTGACTATTCGCATTTTGCGAACAAGAGAGAAGGCCTATTGAAAAGGCAAAAAGTAAAATACGTTTCATTAATCTGAATTTGGGGTTGAAGTAACTCATTTTTTCCTAAAACATCTCTATCTAAGCTATTCTATTTCAGCTTCAATAGTTATGACTCTTGGTTTTTCACCAGCGATATATACCACTACAAATTTAATTTCCCTTCCTTTTCCACCAAATGGATTGAATCCTACATCCATTACAGCGTTTTCTCCTGGTGGAATTGTCATGGTACTCATGACAGGCTCCGTGCAGCCACAACTCGCCACCACACTGTCAATAATCACTGTGTGATCGGTGATGTTTTTCAAAACAAAATCATGATGTACCACACCGAATTTTCCAATCTTCCCGAAGTTGAAATACTCTTGATCTAATCCTATTGATGTACTGTCTGCTTTCTCTTTTGGGATGATCACTGCCTTTTGGATTTCTATCTTTCTTTCTAATCGAGCTCCGCGACTGTAGATAGAAGCCTTGGTATTTACCAAATCATCACTTACCTCCTTCGCACTTTGATCTTCTCCAAAAGGAAGCGGCTCGAAGGTTAGTTTGGCCCCATTCAGGGCTGTCCCTTTCAAGTAAGGCACAAAGGCACTATCATTTACAAACTTGATATCATTTACTAAGGATGCAATGCGACGTTGCGTGAGACGCTTATTATAATCGCTCTTTGCACGAGGGCTCGCAAATCCTCTTACTTGAATATTCACGCTATTTCCTTTCTCCAGTTCTGCCATCAACAATTGACGAAACAAACGAAGGTCACTATAGCCCTTCTTCACTTTCAAATCAAAGAAATCATTGAGTTCTGAAAGCGCGTCCTCCTGTGCTTCTGGCTTCAATCCTTGTGTAACCGCATCGCTATACTCTTTCAAACGATCGATGTAGCTAGCATACGACTCGTAGTAATTAATAGTAGTGGTAGTATCCAACGACCTCGGATTGGGCTCGTCATTATGGAAGTACAACGTTACAGGGAGGACAGCATTTAGTTCTTCCAAAGTCGCAATCACTTCTTCTTTGCCCGGCTCCGTCGATTTCGCTTTTTCTGTTTTTTTTCTAAAATAAAAAATATCGTTACAGCACGTAGCTCCTTGATATTCCATGGGGCGATTGGATGACAAAAAGGCCAACGTATCGTTTACTTCTTTGTAGTACACATCATTGTAAGAGCTATTCAGCGGTTTTCCTAAATTGGTTGGAAAGCCCCATGATCCCGGCTTTCCTTTGATAGAAAAAATATCTGTGCCACCAAACCCTTTGTGCCAATCAGAAGAAAAATACAATTGATCATTTCTGTAAAATGGTGTTAGTTCGTCATCGACCGTATTGATAATGTCTCCGGCATTTTCAGGATTAATGAAGGTTCCATTGGAGCTACGAGCAAACCATACATCCATCTTCCCTTTTCCTCCGGGGCGATTGGATACAAAGAATAAATACTCTGTGCCGTCAATGACCCCGATCGAAGGCATTGTAGAGGTATACCCTTCCTCGTCGATGGTTCTTAGAAGATCAGCTTCTTCGAAATTGCGGCCGGGAGACTTAGTCTTGAAAATTTGACAAACGCCATTTTCACATTTTGTAAAATATGCATAGCCTGTAGTATCAAAACAAACATTGGCTACACTGCCCGCCTCCAGTTGATAGAGTGTCTGAATATCTGTAACTACGCTGTCTGTCCACGTTCCAGACTGGATTTCCCAAAGATTATTGTCGTGATTAAAGTGAGAAAACAGAAGTTCTTTTTCCTTCTCAAAATTAAAATTCTCGCTTTGATTATTGGGATCCGAATATTTAATTCGACCGAATGAATGTTCGGTTTTCTTTTCTTTATAAGAAATCGCCCAAGTGCAGGATTCAATTTCGTTCAGGGACTTTTGATAGAAATAGCCCTTCTTATTCTTGGTATTTTTCTTCGTGTATTTCTTGAAGAGAAGTAACGCACCATCGAGGTCACCTGTCATTTTTTTCAGCGTTGCCATCCAGAAAACACTTTCTGGGAAGAGCTTGCCCTCATCGCGATCATAGGCCAACTGATATAGTCTTATCGCCTCGGGATACTCCTTCATCATGCGAGTAGCCTCGGCCAATTTTACGATATGATCGAAAACAGTACTGTCTTTATCATAGGCTTGGCGGAAGAAGGCATAGGCTTCTTCATATTGCCCAGTAGCATAACTCTCATCCCCTTTCTCAATCAATGATGCGGGAGTTTGGCACCACGATATTATAGAACACAAGCACCCCATCAAAGTGGTGATCCAAGCTCTATTTATGTCGTATCCAAATTTCATCAAGCTATAAAGAAAGTAAAAAGCGACGGAAGGTACTACCTTCGTGCTGAAATTTTGCTTGATAAATATGAAAATTGGAATCATCGGTGCCGGAGCAATGGGCACTGGAATAGCACAAGTAGCAGCCACATCAAAAGAAACGGTCATCATTTTTGACACCCAAGCAGCGGCTCTAGAGAAATCTTCGCTACATCTCAAATCAACTTTCGAAAAGCTTGTTGAGAAAGGGAAATGGACAGCAGAGCAAGCCTCAGATGTCCGCTCTCGCATTTCTATTGCACAAGATCTTAATGCGCTTGCAGATTGTGATTTAATTATTGAAGCAGTGGTTGAAAAAATGGAGATCAAAAAATCGATTTTCAAATCGTTGGATGAAATGTGTAAGCCAACTGCTATTCTAGCTTCCAATACTTCCTCGTTGAGTATCACAGCTATTGCTTCAGCTTGTAGCAAACCAGAGCGTGTGATGGGAATACACTTCTTCAATCCAGCACCACTAATGCCATTGGTAGAAATTATTCCTGCTCTTCAATCCGATGAAGCTTTAATTCAACACGCTTACCACCTCATCAAATCATGGGGCAAGGTGCCGGTGATTGCGAAGGACACCCCAGGTTTTATTGTGAATCGTGTGGCGCGTCCATTCTACGGCGAAGCATTGCGCATTTTTGAAGAAGGCATCGCCGACATGGCAACCATCGACCAAGCAATGCGCGAGGGAGGTTTTAAAATGGGACCATTTGAACTGATGGACCTGATTGGAAACGACGTGAACTATGCCGTAACGGAAAGTGTATTCGAAGCGTTTTATTATGATCCACGTTTCAAACCTTCATTGACTCAAAAGAAAAATGTAGAAGCGGGATGGCTTGGAAGAAAGACAGGTCGCGGATACTATAGTTATAAGGAGGGAGCGGTCATGCCCACTCCATCAGATGATGCTGAATTAAAGCAAAATGTATTTCAGAGAATATTGGTGATGCTCATCAACGAGGCCTACGATGCCCTTTACCTCAAAGTGGCCACTGCTGAGGACCTCGATTTAGCAATGACCAAAGGTGTCAATTATCCAAAAGGACTCATTCAATGGAGCGAAGAGATTGGCACTGAACACTGCCGAGCGCTGCTCGATAGCCTTTATGAATATTACCACGAAGACCGATACCGTTGCAGTCCAGCACTTCGTAACGAAGGGTAGGCCAAGAAAAAAAATAGGTCGATTTTTTTTTAGTTTGAATGAACCTATTATATTTGGCATACTACTACCTTATTAAACCAAAAAAGACTGTCTATGAGTGAAGGCAATTTTTACAGAGATGATGTTTTTTCATGCTCAGTAAGAGCGGGAAAACGCACTTACTTTTTCGATGTAAAATCAACGCGTGGAAACGATTTGTTTATGACCATTACCGAGAGCAAGCGCTCGGGTGTAGATAACAATGGTAATTTCAGTTTCGAAAAGCATAAAATTTTCCTTTACAAAGAAGATTTTGAAAAATTCATGGGCGGTCTTCAAGAATCGTTTGATCACATCAAACAACTACAAGAATCAGGAAACTACCGCCCTGCGGAGTCTGATCACAGACCCTACCAGCGCGAAGAAGAAGGTGCAGAGGCTAGCCAAACGCACGAAGCCCCATCTTCTACTACAGATGTAAATTTTGATGATTTATAAATAACAATCAACGACATTATTGATCAAAAGCCATAGCCAGGCGCAGTCAATAATGCCTAATGCATTTTACTAGGGGCTGTCTCCTTCACGAGACGGTCCCTTTTTATTTCTAACAATGAGCAAAGGAACATTATACCTCATCCCTAATAGCCTTGGGGGAAACGTGCAGCAAGTGACGGGGCCACTGACGAAAGAAGTGGTTCAAACCATCGACCATTATGTAATTGAAGAAATCAGAAGCGCTCGCCGTTTTCTAAGAGCCATTGGGTATGAAAAAGACTTTGAGGAAGTGTCATTCCAACTGCTCAATGAACATACGAAAGACCAAGACTTTAAAGCATTCCTTCAACCTGCATTAGACGGCAAGAATATGGGAGTGATTAGCGAAGCCGGGGTGCCATGTGTGGCAGACCCCGGTGCTAGTGTTGTACGTGCGGCCCACGCCTTAGGAATACGTGTAGTACCACTTGTAGGCGCAAGCTCTATTTTATTGACGCTCATTGCTTCTGGTCTGAATGGACAAAGTTTTGCTTTCAACGGCTATCTGCCTAAAGAGCGCGGAGAGCGCGTAAGAAAGCTTAAAACCCTTGAAGCACAAGCCTTGAAATTCGGACAGACCCAACTATTCATGGATGCCCCCTACCGCAATGATCAAGTGATGGAGGACATGGTTAAAAACCTTGGTCCACAAACAATGATCTGTGTAGCATCCGACATCACATTGGACGGAGAGCGCATCACCACGATGAGCGCCGCAGATTGGTCCAAACACATCCCAAAGCTCCACAAGCGATTGGTGATGTTCGCGATTGGAAGCTGAGGGTTAGGAGTTGGGGGTTAGGGGTTAGGGGATCTTAAGAACTTCAACGTTTGTCCGTCTTCTAGTTTTACGATGTAGTGTCCTTGTGCCCAACTTGACACATCGATGGTTTCGATGGAGTCTTGAGATTTGTCGGTGTGAATTAATTGTCCAACTCCATTATAGATTTGGTAGGTGCCTTTGATGTTGCTGATTTGGATATCATTCGTAGCAATCGTTGGCCAAAGAACCGCTTTATTATCTGAATTAATTTCTACGGTTGATTCAATGACATCCGCCGCACTAAACTGATAAACGGTGCCTGTTGGTGGTTCGAAGTTCAGTAATTCATTTTGTGAAAAATTAAAATCGCCACTTGCATGTCCCACCAATGTAGGGTTTGTTGGATCTCCAGCAAGCGTCCACAATGATTCCCAAGAAACATCGAATAAGCTAGCGTTGCGCACAATAGCGACGAGGGGTCTACCAAAATCGTGAACTAATGAAGCTTCTTTGATGGTATTCGAACCATAGCGATATTCCAAAATGTTCGTTCCTTCGTGCAGCCAAATTTGAAAATTGGTGATGTTGTTATATGAATCGTTTGATTGTTGTTCATTGTAAAAACCAACATTGTCCCATTGCATTTTAAATATGCGTGCGCCTGGCTCACCCTCCGTCAAATAAGTTATAGGACTTACCAATTCTGTAGTTGAGGCATTCACAATATCTGAACCGTATGGCAGAATCACTTGAACTGTAGGATTAAAACTAGTGACCAATTGTCCTCCAACTCCCGCAAATTCTAAACTACTAAATGTCTCTCCGAAAAGAGTGAAGTCAAATCCCAGTGGAACATTTACTTCAGGGTCGTCCCATGATGATGTGCCTGTGACGGAAGTTCCACCTTCGAGTTGAACATAAGGTTCATTGAAAGTGGTAAACGTCCCCGGAAATTCTTGAGCCGAGGCCAACAACGATAAGTAAATCGCAGCAAGTGTAAATGTAAGTTTCATGTGTTTAAATTTTATTGCAAGATACAGACGCGGAAACAACATCAAAAGTTACAGGAAAAAATGACAAGTGACAAATGACAAGTGACAAACGCCGCCCAGAGCTTTACGTAGCGTCAGCGAAGTATAGCGAAGGGTGATAAATGACAAATGACAAATGACAAGTGACAAATGCCGCCCAGAGCGTTACGTAGCGTTAGCGAAGTATCGCGAAGGGTGACAAGAACTCCTGATCTCAAAACCCCAATCTCCTAACTCCTAACTCCTATCCCCAATCTCCAAACCCCAAACTCCAAACTCCTATCCCCATTAGGGTATGCGACTTATATCACTGTATCTCATTAAATCGACTATTTTTAGCGCATGAAAAAAGCTTTACTTGCAATCTCTCTCCTTATTAGTTCATACTCATACTCTCAATTCCCTTGTGTGGATGGTCTTGCGGCGGGTATTTATCCTTGTGATCACGTTGAACTCGCAAAATTCATGGCCCTCAATGAAGTAGGTGCGGATGGCAATACCAATGATGTATGGGGCTGGGTAAGCCCTAATACAGGTAAAGAATATGCTTTACTTGGTGTGAATAATGGAACTTCCTTCATTGATGTAACCGATCCTGCAAACCCCGTTTACCTCGGTCTATTACCCACACACACCATCGCAAGTCTCTGGAGAGACCTTGAATCTTTCGGCAAGTATTGCTACATCGGCAGCGAAGCTCCAGGGCACGGACTACAAATTTTCGATCTCCTTCAATTGGATGATGTAACCAATCCTCCCGTGCTCTTTGATGAAACCGCTCACTATGACGGATTCGGAAACTCACACACCATCAATATTGACCAAGCTTCAGGATACCTCTATGCCATGGGTACAAATACCTTCAGCGGAGGACTCCATATCGTAGATATCAATGATCCACTCAATCCAACAATTGCTGGTGGATTTAGTCAAGATGGATATACCCATGATGGATATGCTCTATCATACAACGGACCCGACGAAGATTGGGTTGGGAAAGAAGTTGTAGTTGGTTGTAATGCAGACGCACTTACCTTCATCGATGTAAATGACAAATCAGATTGTCAAATGATCAGTACACTTGATTATCCAGAACTCGGATATGTACACCAAGGCTGGTTTACCAAGGACTTCAAGTATTTCCTACTCGATGATGAATTGGATGAGCAAGATTTTACGGTAAATACAAGAACACACATGTTCGATGTTCAAGATCTTGACAACCCGGTATATATGGGCTACTATCAAGGGGAAAGCACTTCGATTGATCACAATCTGTATATCAAAGATCAATTTGTTTTTGAAAGCAATTATCGTTCTGGTGTGCGCATCCTCGATGCTAGTCGCACATCGCAAAGTATACTTAATGAGATTGGATTTTTCGATTTATTCCCAAACAATGATTTCGCATTATTCAGTGGTACTTGGAGCAATTATCCTTTCTTGCCAAGTGGAATTGTGCTCGCCACTTCTATGTACGATGGCTTCTTTATTTTAAAACCACATCTTGTTGATTTACCTGCTGTAGTGCCTGTGCAATGTGACACACAAGTGAATGGATTCCAAATAACCATCAATGCTGATTTACAATTTCCTTTAACGATCAGCGCAGCCGACGTTCCTGAAGAGTGGACTGCATCTGGACCTGTGATCAATGGCCCCGGCACGTACGACGTTGTTCTAGGTGGTGGATGGGACGCTATCAATGATGCAACATTGGTACTCACCACGAATTTTGGAAGTACCTACGAGTTCCAATTCTCTACCGAGTTGTGTGAAAACACTGTCGCGGAATTGAACGAAAACAATTCTCTTATTGTATTCCCAAACCCATCGAATGAGCGTGTTTTTATCGACTCTAAAATAATTGGTGGACGCATAGAAGTTTTTGACATGACTGGTAGAATGGTTGATTCTACTCGCATTTCCAACGCTCGCACAGAAATCAATATCTCAGAATATCCTCAAGGACTTTACATTATAAAGGCAAATAATCAATCGGTTTTATTCGAGAAATTATAAAATAGTAATTTATACTCAGCGGTAGGGTAAGCTATTTTTTGATTATATTTGATTGACCCTTAGGGTATTTGAAACCAAAAAATCTTAGCCTCACCTATGAAGAAAAGTTCACTATTTCTTTTCATCATTGCTATTGTAGTAGGTATCGTCGCTTGTAAAAAAGACGAAGAAGAAACGCCTATTACACCTACTCCCGAAACCCCATCTACGGGCGTTAGTTTTGACTTATCTCTTGTGCCCTATCCCACTCTTGCGGACTACAAGTTTTTTGTCGGCACCATGTCAAATCTAGAACCAAATGAGGACGTATTGCCTTATGATGTGATCACACCGCTTTTTTCAGATTACGCTAAAAAGAAGCGCTTCATTTGGATGCCCGAAGGAACAAAAGCGACTTACAACAGTGATCACACCGTATTAGATTTCCCCGAAGGCACTGTAATGATTAAGAACTTTTACTACGATCATGTGCAGCCATCTGATACACGCAAGATTATTGAAACACGCTTGATCTATAAGAAAAATGGTGAATGGAAATTCGCAGATTACATCTGGAATGACGAACAAACGGAAGCCACTTACAGTCTTCAAGGATCGACAAAAAACATTCAATGGTTGGATGAAAATGGAAATGCAAAAACCGTAGACTACCGTATACCAAGTGAAGTAGAATGTTTCACTTGTCATAAGACCAACAACATTGCAACACCTATTGGTCCAAAACCTCAAAATCTCAATAAAAACCTAGCCTACACTGATGGCTCTATGAATCAACTTTCGAAGTGGGTTCAAGTGGGTTATTTGGAAAATAATTTACCAGGAACCATCAACACTGTTGTTGATTGGACCGACGAAACGCAGTCCTTAGAAAATCGCGTGCGTGCCTATGTCGATATGAACTGTGCACATTGCCACAAAGAAGGAAGTCACTGCGATTATCGTCCGCTGCGCCTCGCTTATAACGAGACGTTGAATCCAGTGAATCTTGGTGTGTGTGTAGATCCGCAAGAAGAAGTCAACTCAGCACTCACTCACATCATCGCCCGTGGAAATGTTAATCGCTCTGTGATGTATTACAGACTAAATACAACAGAACCACAATTCAGAATGCCCTTACTAGGAAGAAGCCTCGTTCATGAAGAAGCGGTGCAACTTCTAGAAGCATATATTAGTTCTTTATCACCTGCATGTCCATAAAAACCAACATTCACGTACTATGAAAAAAATTTACTCCCTATTTCTGCTCTCCCTTTGCTCTCTAGGAGCGATGGCGCAGCTAACTTGCGCTGATGCGCAAGTCGTAACGATCGGTGCAACTTATGTTCCTGGCGTAACCGGTACTCAGCTTCCAATCACTTTTTGTGTTGGTGGTATCGGGAACACTGATGCTGCTATGTGGTATTCTTTCACTCCAGCAAACGACATGGCTATCACTGTTAGCTCTGCTGTAACAGCCATTGATACGCGTCTCCACATTTACACTGGTATTTGTGAAAACCTACAATGTGTAGGTGGTGATGATGATTCAGGTCCTGGGTATTCTTCTATCGCAACAATAAATGTTACTGCTGGAACAGAATATTTTCTTGTTTGGGATAATTACTGGACAGGCAATGCATTCACTTTTAACATCACAGAATCCGCTGTGGTGGAGCAACTCGTAAACTTCACCACCATCAATGGAGGTACGAGTGCGATGGCCGTTCTTGATATGAATGGTGATTATTTAGATGACCTGGTGGGCTCATCAGGAGATAATCTAAATATAGGTTTTCAGCAAATAGATGGTACTTTCTCTAACACTACAGTGGCAATTTCTGGTGGCGTTCAACATAATCCCTCATGGAGTATTTGCGGTGGTGATTTGGATGGCAATGGCCGTAATGACCTACTTTTTGCTGGCGGCGGTGGAGCTAGCTTTATTTGGGCGAACGAGGATGGTACAGCTTACAATGAAACAAGCGATAACAACTATATTTTCTGTCAGCGCTCAAATTTGGTTGACATCAACATGGACGGTCAATTAGATGCTTTTGTTTGTCACGATATCGCGCCAAATGTTTGGTACATTAACAATGGCACACAACTTTTCGAACATAATCAAGGAGGACTAGGCGATACTCCTGATGGAGGAAACTATGGTTCGGTTTGGATTGACTATGATAATGACTGTGACATGGATATGTTTATCGCGAAATGCCGCGGCGGACAAGGACCAGCAAACATCAACCAGATGCACAGAAATAATGGCGATGGAACATTTACAGAAGTAGGTGAAGAAATTGGACTAGCAGATAACATTCAAACATGGTCATCGGCTTGGGCTGATTTTGATAACGATGGAGACATGGATGTAGTGGTAGGTGCAAGTTCATCTATCAATGGAAATCACAAAGTGATGCGCAACAATGGTGACGGAACTTTCACAGATATAACAGCTGGCTCTGGCTTTGATACGTTCCCAAGCAATGGTATCGAATGGGCTCCTGCAGACTTCAACAATGACGGCCTCGTAGACGTCATTGGTGCAGGAAATACGATCATGGTTAATCTTGGAGATTTTACCTTCGGTCAAAATGCAGTGACCTTCGGCGTTGGTCCTATGGGGGATTTAAACAATGATGGATTTATAGACGTAGTCTCTGGTTCTACGATTAACCTTGGTGTTCCAAATGATAACAATTATCTTGTGATCAACACCATCGGAACCGAGAGCAACAAAAATGGAATCGGTGCGCGTATCACTGTTGAGTCGCCAAGCTTCACTCAGATTCGCGATGTTAGAAGTGGTGAAGGTTTTAGATACATGAGTACATTGAACACTCACTTCGGACTTGGTACAGACGAAACAATCACCAAGGTGACGGTATGCTGGCCATCTGGAATTACCGATGAAATTCTAAATCCAAATATTAATGAGACATTGGTTATCACAGAAGGTGCTAATGTCTCTAATGTAGCAGAAAACGCAGTTGCTGAATTGAATATTTATCCTAATCCTGCTACAGATCGATTGACTATCGCTGGTAACGAATGGAACAAGGCCAATGTAATTGTTACAGATCTTTCTGGTAAAATGGTTTTAAACACAACATTAATCCAAAATGAATTGAATATTGCAGCCCTAGAAAGTGGCTTTTATATCATTCGTTTGGAATTAAACGGAAATCACTCCGAGCAGAAGTTTGTTAAGAAATAAGCTCTGCTTGATTAAGGAAAAAAAACGCTCCCAACCAAGGGAGCGTTTTTTTTATAGTTCTATTTGATCTGTTCTTTGCACGATGTCTCTTACAACACTATCCAATCGCTTGGCCTCTTCCAACATACCATCAATATAGGCATCCCGCTCCTCTTCTGAAAGTCTCTCTTTGTAATCCTTCATCTGTTCGATTAAACCAATGATGGTCGCCAATGGGCCTCGCAGTTCGTGTGACTCCATCCATGCAATTTCGCGAAGTAACTTGTTTTGTTTAGATAATTTTATTTCGTACTTCTTCTTTTTATCAATGTTTCGTAAGGAAACAGCCACTCCTAAGAGTGTATTCGTATCATCGTATACGGGATAAAAAATGTAGCTGATCCAAAGTGATTTTTCCCCAATTCGATACAAGGTTTCACCTTGCACTACTTGTCCGTCAAAACATTGGACAAAAGAGGCAAAGAAGACCTCGCGCTGATCAGGAACGACAAAATCTAATATGTATCGATTGTCCGTCAGCTCTTTTGAAAAATACTCTCTGATTAGGTGCGCTGCGACACGGTTAAATTCTATGATCTTATAATTACGATCAACTAGAAAATACATATCAAATGTACTATTGAGAATGCTTCGTAATCTGCTCTTTACATCGCCCAATAAAAGTCGTGTCGATTTTTCATCTGTAATATCATTGCCAATCCCTAAAACTGAAACCGGCAAACCGTTATCATCAGAAATAAGCGAAAACTGCCAATGAGTCCAATAAAAAACTCCATTACCATCAAGTGGTTTGCGAAGATTTACTTCTATCATTTTCCCAGGGTTGGCGATACATTGATGAGCTGCATTAGA
>OFDN01000393.1_pt1 | contig 37159 bp, 27 predicted proteins | sample 1520971 | NCBI WGS metagenome assembly OFDN01 (sample SAMEA94257418, study PRJEB24077) | hot springs metagenome | biome: Aquatic biome; feature: Geographical feature; material: Water | place: India | collected 2012-06-12 | depth 5 m | reverse complement strand
CCCGCCAAGTCCCCTGCGTCATCGCCGCCCGCCTCCTCTCCCCGGCCCTCTCCTCCACTTTGGGTGAAGGAGAGGGAGCTTGGGGGCAGTGTCCAGATGCGCCCGGGTGGAAGTCCTCGAGCGGTTTGCGGTGGCTGAAATGGGGGCAGCAGACTAGCTGTTGGAGCATAATGGTCACCCGGCAACCAGTCTTCGGCAGCGTGCTGCTGACATCCCTGCTGGTTTTGCTGCTCGCGCAGTTCGCCGAACGGTCGGCGGCGGCAACCCGCCCCGAGGATGATTTTTGGACGGCCCCGGTGCTGACCGGGTTCAGCCACGAGATTGACGCCTCGATTCTCGGGGCCACACCCACGTCCGACCTGTGGTGGTCTGATTCTGGTGGGCCGTCCGTGGATCTCTGGTGGCAAGTGGTGATGCCTGTGGACGGTATCCTCGAAGCCCGTTTGGCAGGACTCGATCCGCAGGATCTGCAGGATTGGCGATTGGAACTGCGGACGGGCGAATTTCCGACCGGTCGCGTGGTGGGACATTCCGATGGAGCGAACTCCAGCCTTGGGAGAGCGGCGAGAGGGCAGCGAGTTCATGCAAGGGTGCGGATGAACCAGTCGCGGCTGGCAACCCTCCGCGGGACCGCTTTCCGGCTGGTGCTGCGCGTCCGGCCGCTGCCGGCCAACCGGACGCTGGAGACGGCCGTCCCGCTGGCTGGCCGGCAGTTTGACCACGAGTTGGATTATGCCGGCACGGAGCCGGTGTGGTTCCAGTGGGTGGCGCCGCGAACGGAGTGGGTGCGCCTGGCCCAGAACGGTCGTGAGACACGGTTGTCAGCGTCCCCAGTGGAGGCGTTGGCCGGCGATCCCACGCGGGCCGCGTTCTACTCCACGGGCGGTGTGACGTTTTCCGCGGAGGCCGGCAAACGTTACTGGTTCGGACTGACCACGGCGGTGCCGTTTTGGGGCACCGTCGAGTCCGTGCGCATTTCCCTGCGGCCCGTGGTGCCGGAGCCGGGCACGGAGGCGGCCAACGACGCACGCGACCGGGCAACCCTGCTGACGGGAGACCGCTGGAACCTGACCGGCGACACCACGTTTGCGACCGGCGATTCGAGGTTTGCCCAAGAGTTGTTTGCCGCGACCCGGGAGAACGCCGCCGGGCGCGATCTTTGGTGGCAGTGGGGTGCACCTGAGGATGGCGACTTGGTCATCCAACACGTAGGCCCCTACTTCCCAGTGGGCCTGTGGATTCGTCGGCCAGGTGGGACGTGGACGAAGTGGCGCTGGGACTTTCCGCGGACCCAAGTCGTCGCCGGCGAATTTCTGGAGTTCGCCGTGGACGGCGAACGGAAGATGTTAGGGAACGGTCCCCTGTGGGATGTAGCACCGGGGCCGTTCACATTCTCCGGCCGATTCCTCCCGCGGCCACCCAACGACCGCTGGGCGGCGGCCGAACCCCTCACGGGAACCGAGGTGAGTTGGCTGGTGCCTGAGGACGGGGCCGTAGCGGAACCGGGTTCGCCGGTGGACGCGGGACGTTGGTGGCGTTGGGTGCCCCCGCGGGATGGGGTGGCATGGTGCCACTTTGTGGAAACGAGGTCTCCGTCTTCGGCCCGCTGGTTCTCCGGTGATTCGTTGGGTGCGCTGGTTCCGGTGCCACCTGACTGGCGCGATACCCCGCACCTCACCCCCGTGAAGGCGGGAGCCACCCATTATCTCTGGCTGCCCAAGGAGTATGCCGGACGAGTGGAACTGCGCCTGCTCAACCCCGCGACCAACACGGCCCCGGAGTCGGCGCGGCTATTGACGGGAATCTTCAACGAGGTGGAGCAGGAGAACCTGAGCACGTTGGGGCAGGCCGCCCATTGGTTTCGGTGGACCGCGCCGGCAACCGGCACGTTTGTCTGCCGGCCAGTGGGCTCCCCATGGGAGTCGACGGGGTCTCCTTCGCTTCCTGTGGTGCGCCCGGAGATTCGTCTTTTCCGGGAGAGTGACTTGGGCAAGCCATTTGGAGTGGGAGTTTCCCCCTACTTTAATGATTGGTCAGCCTTGACGGTGACCGCCGGGGAGGCGGTATGGATTCGAGCAATCCGTGTTATCGACGCCCTGAATTGGTCCGACCCTCATGTGGGCGTCCTCCGGTTTGAAACTGAACTGGTCCCGTTCCGATTGATGCCAGCCGATTCGGCCGCAGCTCTCAACGCGGGGCGTGACAATCGATTCCAAGTGGAGGCACTGGATGGGTGGCAGACCAATTCAATCACCCGCATCATCGGCCCCGACCGCAGTGTGCTGGGTAACGGACTCCCATTTGAAACTGAGTCTTATATCCCCACCCGATCATGGTGGGAAACATGGCCGCCTGACTGGAACACATATGTCACCTTGGAAACCGCGGACGGGAGAACACTGGTTGCGACCAGCCCAGACTTGCCGATTCGCCCAGCGGGTGACTCGTTCTCCAGCCCCCTCCAACTGGCGAAATGGGAAAGTCTCTTCTCCTGGTCTCATCTCGAAATCGCCACGCCGGATCCAGGGACACCGGCCGAACTCGCGCCGGGCGTCTGGCTGGCGTGGCGCAGCCTTCTCGGTGGACCCGCAGACCTTTCGCTGAGCGGAACTAACCTGATTGCCACGGTCTTTCAGGGAACCAATCTGAGCGACCTCCGAATGCTGGTCCGGATGGAAACGACCACTGCCGGCGTGGCCTCCAACCGGCTCGCCTTGGACGCCGGCATTGAACTGCGAATCCACGTCAGCGGTCCCGCGCAGCCTGGTTACAGGTGGTTCGGACTCAAGACCGAAGCTCCCACCGGATTTTCGCAGTCCATGCCACCGCCTGGCGAATTGCGCGCGGGCGACACCTGGGAGTTCCACCTGTCGCCGCCGGCCGGAGCCACGCCGACTCCACGCGTCGAGTTCGTGGCGGACGGCGTGTTGGTGGCCTCCCTTTCGAACTCTCCTTGGAGGTTGGCGTGGACTAACCTGTCGCCGGGTTGGCATTCGATCGGCGCCCGGATGATTGGTGCGGCGGGCGATATCGTGGAATTTCCGGCAACCGGGTTCGGTGTGTCGGTCACGAACGACACGTTTGCCCGGCGGGTGACGGTGACAGGGGATTCCCTGCCAGGAGGGTGGTCACAATGGACGGCGCCCGCGACCGGACTGTTGGAACTGCCGGGGCAGTCTGGGCGTTCCGTGTTTTTGGTGAAGGCGGAAACCCTGGGGCCGTCCGTTTCGTATTTGGGCGAACCGCTTTGGCGGCAATACCCTCTTTATCCAGTGCAGGCGGGCCAAACCTACGCGTTCAGCCTTGATCCGCTCCGTGCTCACCCCCTCCCGTTTCGGCTGCGGCGGCAGACGCCGGCCGATTGGGCCGAGGGTGCCATCTCGCTGACAGGTGATGAGCCCGCGCTGGTGATGCCATCGCTTCCAGGCAGCCTCGAAGAGGACGAGCGTGGTTTGGCGGCTGCTTGTCCGGAGATTGTCCAGTCGCTCTGGTGGCGCTGGCGGGCTCCGACCAACGGTTGGTTGAGCTTCATTCCCGGCCCGGAGCTGGAGGCCACCTGCCACACATTCGAGCCGGGCATTCGGGACAATCGGCTGGACCCAGAGTCCGCGTCGGGGAACCGCCGGTGGCTCGTAAAGGCGGGCCGCACCATTGACCTCCGATTGCTGCTCCCGCCCGTGGCGCCGGGGGCGATGCTGGGGCGGCTTCATTTTGCACCCCAGGGAATGCTCAAATCCTTTCGTCACTTGGAAGCCGGCGCGGCGGAAGTCGTCTGGTATCCTCTCTCGTCGTGGGACACTTGGCTCGGCAGCGTCGCTTCGCTGGATTCGGAGCATCCTGACTGGAGGCGAATTATTCGACTGGCGGACGAGGAATTCCTGGAAGAGCCAGCAACCTTGGCGCAGACCAACCGCATCCGACTGCCGGCGGGCGAATCGGCACGTTTCTTCCGCGTCGAGACGGATGAGCCGGAAATTGACGACGACGATGACGACGACTGACGGAACCGCTACGCTGCCGGCCATGTTCCGCCCGCACTGGTTGCTGCTGCTCGTTTTTCTCGGCCTGTCCGCCTTCGCCCAAGATGACCGCAACTGGCCCGAGTTCCGCGGGCCGCGCGGGGACGGCACCTCGCGTTCCCGCGGGCTGCCGCTGCACTGGAGCGAGCAGACGAATGTCGCGTGGAAGACGCCGCTGCCGGGCCGCGCCTGGTCGTCGCCGGTCATCTGGGGTTCGCAGGTATGGCTGACCACCGCGACCGAGGACGGCCGCGAACTGTCGGTGCTCTGCGTGGACCGCGAGTCCGGCCAACTGTTGCTGAACCGGAAGCTGTTCGCGGTCGAGAAACCGCAGTTCGCGCACAAGTTCAACTCCTACGCCTCGCCCACGCCCGCGATCGAACGCGGCCGGGTGTATGTTTCGTTCGGTTCGCCGGGCCTTGCCTGCCTGTCCACCCGCGACGGCCGCGTGCTCTGGGAACGCCGCGATTTCGTGTGCAACCATTTCCGCGGGGCCGGCTCGTCGCCCGTGCTGTGGGAGGACCTGATCCTGCTGAACTTCGACGGCAGCGACCATCAGTTCATCGTCGCACTCGACCAGCGCACCGGGAAAACCGTCTGGCGCCGCGAACGCTCGATTGACTTCAAGGATCTCGACCCCAACGGCCAGCCTGAGGCCGAGGGCGACTGGCGCAAGGCGTTCGCCACCTGCCAGGTGACCCGCGTGAACGGCCTGACCACGGTGCTCAGCCAGGGCGCGAAGGGCTTCTACGCCTACACGCCGCGCACGGGCCAGGAACTGTGGCGCGTCGAGGAACGCACCAGCCACAGCGCCGGCACCCGGCCGGTTGTGGGGCACGGGCTCATCTTCTTCCCGAGCGGCTGGTCGCAGGGCCAGACCATCGCCCTGAAGCCCGGCCAGCGCGGCGAGGTGCTGGATGCGAATGCCGAACCCGTCGCGGGCGCGCAGCTCGCCGTCGCGTGGAAGTCCAAGCGCGCGACGCCCAAGAAGCCGTCGCTGACGCTGGTGGGCGACCTGCTGTTCGGAGTCGAGGACGGCGGCGTGGCCACCTGCTGGGAGGCGAAGACCGGCGCGGTGGTGTGGAATGAGCGCCTCGGCGGCAACTATTCGGCGTCGCCGCTCGCGGCCGAGGGCCGGCTGTATTGCTTCAGCGAAGAGGGCAAAACCGTGGTGATCGCCGCCGACCGGAAATTCCAGAAGCTCGCGGAAAACCCGCTGGAGGACGGTTTCATGGCGTCGCCCGCGGTGTCCGGGAAATCACTGTTCCTGCGGACCAAGTCGGCGCTCTACCGGATCGGGAAGTAAACGGTGGGGCGTGCGCAAGTTTGCGTGCTGCCTGCTTCGGCTTGCAGGGCAAGCCGCCCACGGTTCGCCAACACGCCCTTGAGGTCCCCACCACCGCCCTTTGAAGGCGTGGCTTGGGTGGAACAATCTGTGCCGGCCAGAGATGCGTGGGGCGGTGCGTTCAGGGCGACGAGTTCCGCAGGTTCTCCAGCTGCTGCAGGCGTTCAAACACGCTGCCGTCGGGATGGGCGGCGCGGGATTCGGCGGCCCGTTCCCATTCGTCCCGGAGATCGGCCGGCAGGCCGAGGGAGTCCAGCCAGGCCTTGGCGGCCTTGGGATTGTTCTCCCACCACCAGCCGACGTGTTCCTGCAAGGCGGCGGTGCGGCGGGCCGGGTCGGCGATGGAGTTGATCCAGGCGCCGGCTGTGTTCGGATCCTCCTCGCGCAGATGGGTGACGAAGGCCTCGGTGGCGTTGTCGCGTCCGGGACTCTCCGGCTGATCCTTGAGCCACTGGGCGGTTGCCGCCGGATCGTGCTGGGCCCAGGCGTTGACCACCTGCGTGGCGGCCTCGTCACGCAGTTCGCCGGCGGGGAACTGTGCGACCCACTCGGCGGCGGCCTTGGGATCGCTGTTCGACCAGTTGGACACGATGCTCATCACGGCGCCCTGCTGCCGGTCGCGGTCGTTCATCTGCAGGGCCAGTTCGGTCGCCAGGCGCGGATCGTCTGCGGCGTGGAACTCCGCGATGGTCTGGAGCGCCGCCTCGCGGGACTGTCCCCCGGGCAACGCCTTGGCCCATTGCAGGGCGGCCTCGGGATTCGACTGGACCCATTGCTGGATGGCGGCCTGTGTGAACTGCTGCTGGAGCTGTTTGTCCGGCATGGTCAGGGCGTAGTTGGCGGCGCCCTGCGGATCCTGCTCGGCCCAGATGTTGGGCAACGCGGCGAGGGCATCCCGGCGCATCGCCCCTTCCGGCAGGGACTCGATCCAGGTCTTCGCGGCGTTGAGATCCTCCTTGGCCCAGGCACTGGTGAAGTTTTCCACCAAGCCCGCCCGGGCACCGCCGGCCGGCAGGCTGGAGATCAGTTCCTTGCCGAGTTCCGGGTTCTGCGCCCCGACCTGCCACATGATCTGGCCGAGCAGGCTGTTCTGCTCCCGCTTCGAATCGAGGCCGCGGACGAAGTCCACCGTGCCCTTGAGATCATGGTTGGCCCAGCCGCCGATCAACGAACTGAGCGCCGCCTCGCGGGTGGGACCGGCCGGCAACTGCGTGGCATACGTGGCGGCGGCCTTGGGGTCGGTGGCCGACCAGCCGTCCATCAGCCCGAGCATCACCTCGCGGCGGAGCGTGGGCGGGTTGATGGATTCGAGCAGGCGGAGGGCCGCCTTCGGATCGCGCCCGGTCAGCTTGGCGGCCAAGTTGCGGTAAACCCAGGTGTTGTCGGGCCCGAGGCCGTTCGCGGGCAACAGCTCGAGGGCGGCCTGCGGATTGATGTCCACGAGCGCGGACGCCAGGTTGGCGAGGGCGATCTGGCGCTGGCCCGCATCGGCGAGGCCTTCGGCCCAGCGCTTGGCCGCCGGGGCGTCGGCGTTGGCCCAGCTTTGCATGAGCTGGCCCACCAGTTCCCGGCGGCGTTGGAAACCGCTGATGCCGGCAAGCAGTTCCGCGGCGGCGGCCGGACGTTCCTGCACCAAGCCGCTGAAGAAGGCCTCGAACACCGTCCAGTGCCGGTCCGGAGCACCGAGTTGGGCAAGGGCCGCCTTGGCCGCCGGCAGGTCATGCAACGCCCAGCGCCCGATGAGCTGGCCCAGTTCGCTTTCCTGGTTGTTGGCGATCAGGATGCCCGAACCGGCCTGATAGGCGCCGGAGGCGTCGCGATCGGACCAGGATTCGAACAGGCTGCGGTAGAAGATGCGCCGGTCGGCGACGGTCAGCAGGCCGCGGCCGAGTTCGAGTCCGGCGGCGGGCGAATAGAGGCCGAGGGCGCCACCGAGGGCGTGGAGCTGACCGCGCCGTTCGTGATCCGGCAGGGACAGGTGCCATTTCACGAGGGCGGTCGAATCGTGCCGGGCCCAGGCCTGCAGCACGGCCATGAGCGACCATTCGCGCTGGCCGGCCTCCGGCGAGGTGCGGGCGGCGGCGACCGCGGCGAGCGGGTTTTGCGGGACGAGCAGTTCCAGCAGACGCAGCCGGTAGGCCGAGCGGTCTTCGGAGGTCAGGATGCGGTCGCCCTTTGCCAGGGCATCGGCATAGGCGGCGAGATCGGTCTGGGCAGCGAGCGCGCGGAGGCGTTCGTGGCGCAGGGTGTCGTCGGGCTCGGTCAGCGCGGCGCGCAGGGCGGTTTCGAGGGCGAGGCCGCGCAGGAGCGTGTCGGCGGACGCGGGCTTTTCCGGCGCCGGCTTGGCGGGAATGAGCGGGGCGGGATTGGTGACCACTGCCGCGACGGGCGGCGTGGCCGGAGCCGGCGGCGGCGCGGCCAGCCGGGCGACACCCCACCCTGCCGCGAAGCCGGCACCCACGCCCACCACGGTGACCATGACGGAAGCCTTCACTGGCGGGAATGGATTCACGGCCCGCCCCGCCGTTCAAGCCCGGCGACAATCGAGTTGTCCGCCCGCCGGCGCCGGACCATTGTCCCGGCCGACATGAGCAAGTTTACCGGTCCGGTCTATGTCGTCCGCGACAACATTGACACCGATCAGATCATCCCGGCGCAGTTCCTGAACCTCGTGCCCACGATCGCCGAGGAATACGAGAAGCTGGGCAGCTACGCCCTGAACGGCCTGCCGAACAGCCTGTATCCCGTCCGCTTCGTGAAGGACGGCGCGATGGACACGGAGTTCCCCATCGTGATCGCCGGCCGCAACTTCGGCTGCGGCAGTTCGCGCGAGCACGCCCCGATCGCCCTCGGCGCGGCGAACTGCGAGTGCGTCGTCGCGGAGAGCTTTGCGCGGATCTATTTCCGTAACTGCATCGCGACCGGCGAGGTGTATCCAATCGAATGCACCGAGCGCCTCTGCGACGTCTTCAAGACGGGCGACCTGGCCGAAGTGGACATCGACGCGGGCACGATCCGGCACGTCGCGACCGGCCACGTGTATTCGCTGAAGCCGCTGGGCGAAGTCCGGCCGGTCATCGATGCTGGTGGCATCTTCGACTACGCCCGCAAGAACGGCATGATGCCGAAGGCGGCCTGATGGGTCTGGGGAGAACGGCGTTGGCGATCATGCTGGTTCTGCGTCCGCGGTAGCCGGCATCTCCGCCAGCAGCAGGTCGGTGGGCTTGAGGCGGGAAAATCGACAATCGCTGCCGACCGCGCCTGCGTTTTGGAGTGCGCGAGTCCTCTCGCGCTTTGGTCCGTGCGCTCGCCCTAAGCCCAGCCGGAATCTTCGAGCCGCTTGAAGCCCCGGACCAAAGCGGCAGGGGACTGCCGCAGTCCAAAACCTGGCGGTTCCAGTTTGCCGCGGAGTAACCGCCCGTCGCTCTGCAAGGAGCGAGGTCCCTGTGACATCCGCCGAGCAGCGAGCGGTCTGAAAACCGGTCTTGTCAGAAGGCAGCCCCAGCGATACTGCCCAGTCCGGCGCCGAAGCACTGAGTGGATCGTTGGTCTGCCAGTTTCGCGCCAATGACTCTGTTAGGCAGCAATACACCCTCACAAACTATGATGGAGCTACAAGATTTCGTATCAAAAACCTTGGTTCAGATTGTCCGAGGCGTGGAGCAAGCACAGAGCGACCTGAAGGAGTCCTCGGCAGAGGTCAATCCTCAGCTACACAATGTGTTCACTAATACACAGTCAGGAGGTGCAAATCAGGGGTTTGGTTGGGCCAAGGGTGGCGGCTTGGTTTCAGTTGTTCAGTTTGACGTCGCGTTGACAGTCCACGAAGGACAGGGCACGAAAGGAGGCATCGGAGTCGTTACTGGCATCTTTGCACTTGGCTCTCAGGGTGCTTCTGACAAGGGACAGAGCTCCGCTACTCGCGTGCAGTTCAGTGTCCCTATCAAGCTTTCCCACAATGGTGTTGCCTCGTAAGAAACAGGGATAAACCCAAAACTCTGTTTTCACTTGGGTTTTGGCGGGGTGAAGTTTTTGGGGCGAGCCGGAGGGCCAACACAAAAGGGCCGGACGTGGTTTTGGCGAAAAAACCACGCGGCCACGGCAGCCCGGCGAGTTGAGGAACCGGAGGCGAGCCGCGTGGTCAAAGGCAAGTCAGCCATCTCGTAAGCGGGGTAGTGCCGTGTCCATGGAGGATAACGGAAGCTACCATTGGGAGAGTTGGCGCCTTTTCCTCGGAAGCCCGCGCCTATCCGTGGCCGGCGCTTCAGTTCACAATCCGGATCTGGGCCTGCCGGATTTCGACGTGGCCGTCGTCGCGACTGAGTTCCTGGAAGCCTAGGTGCCCGCGTTTCGGCCGGTCCCGGAGCGGGGGCACGTCGCGGCCATCGTGGCGCTGCACGACATTCGTCTGCCCGGCGAGGTCCACATCCTGGATCGGGATGCTGTTGAGCCGCACAAACAGGCGCGTGCCGTGCAGGGAGATCTCGTAGCGGTTCCACGCCTCGGGCTTGTAAACCTGCTCGGTCGGCGCGAGCGCCCGGTAAAGTCCGCCGGTGAGTTCCGCGGGGGTGGCCTCGGGGTTGTAGCGCCGGTCGGCCATCTGCAGTTCCATGCCGTCAAAGGCCGGGTCGCCGGCGAGGGGCGCGCGCAGGGCGAGTCCGCTGTTGCCCCGCCGGCCAAGCCGGAATTCGAAGGAAAGGTCGAAGTCGCCGACTTCGCGTTCCCACATCAGCCAGGTGCCGCGGGCGCCGGCACTGGTGAGGGTGCCGTTTTTCACGAGCCATTTGGAATCGGCCGGAGCCGGCTTGGCGACATCATCCCACGCCCGCACGACCCATCCCGCCGGTTCGCCGTCCGCGAGGAACAGCGGCTGCCAGACCGGCTTGGGCTTGGACTGGCAGCCGAGCAGCAGGCCCAACGCCGGCACCAGGGCCCACCAGCGGGCGGTTCGGAGCTGGGCAGGGGGAGTCATCCGCGGGGCGACAGGTTCAGTTGAGGCGCTGGGTGGTCTTGCTCCACAGCCACTCGATGTCCCGGTTGTTGGCCTGGTTGCCGGGCACGAAGTCGGACCGCTTCACGGGAATCTTGGTCCGCGAATCCACCCATTTCTTGATCTCGGAGTGTCCGTCGGCGAAGGCGAAGCCACAGGCGCCGTTGTGATAGCTGGCGGGCCCGTCGGGCAGGACTGCCCGGGCCAGGTTGGGCGCCGGATTCATGTCGGTGCAGAAGAAGCCGTCGTTGATGCTGTCGGGATGCTCGTCCACGAAGACCCAGGTATTGGCGGCCTCGATGAAGTCGGATTCCTTCAGGAACATGCGCCAGGGCGGGCTGTTGCCGAACCAAGTCGGCCTGCCGTCGTGCATGCCGACCCACGCATTGATGGAATTGCTGCGGAGGCGGGGCTGGGGTTTGGCACCCTTCGTGAGGAACTGGTCGGCCGGGCACTTGTAGATCTTCTGCGACTGGCCCGTGTATTTCCAGATGGTGCCCTTGGCGAGGGTGTTGGTGACGTCCCAGTTGTCCCGGTTGCCCGCGTTCCAGTCGAGGATGCCGTAGGCCCAGGCGACGTTGTTCGGGTTGCTGGAATACGCGGGTGGGATCCGGCTGTTGTTGTCGTCCACGTATAGCCGCCAGGCGAGCATAAGCTGCCGGGTGTTGTTCATGCACATGATGCCCTGACCCTTGCTTTTGGCCTTGGCCAGAGCGGGCAGAAGCATCCCGGCCAGAATCGCGATGATGGCGATGACGACGAGCAGTTCAATCAGCGTGAAACCACGAAGGCGCAGCGAACTGGGAGAGGGCTGAAGTTTCATTTCGGATTGGCCCGTCATGTGGACCTGACAGGTGCAGCTATTGAGCCTGTTTGGGAAGGGGTGGCAAGGCCGGGTTGCTGCCACAATTGAGGCAATCGGGTGGCGCGGGGCAACCTCAAGGCACGCGGGTCACCCGGATCTGCTTCAGGTCGGCGATGCCAAGCTCGATCAGTTCCGCGTTCAGGTAGAGTTCGGACTTCACCGGCTTTTCGCCCTCGTATTTCACCGCCGTGCGGGCGTGGGTGACGTTGTCGAGGGCGAGCGCGTCCAGCGCGACGAGGTCGCGGCTGAAGCGCAGTTCGTTCAGCGGGACCGCGTAGTGGAGCATGGGCTGATCCTCACCGCGATACTGGCAGACAAGCGCGTCGCCGATCCCGAGCACGACCTTGGGCATCAGGTCGTCGAGCGCGCAGATGTCCGGCACGGCTTCGGCCAGCAGGCCGGCGTCGTTGGCGAACCGCAGGGTGTTGTCCACGCTGGCCAAGGCGAGGCCGGCCAGGTGTCCGTGCACGGCCGTGACGCTGTGGCTGAGCACCGGGGCGACACTGACGATCTTGGTGATCCGCCCGGTGAGCAGGCGGGTGAGGTGCGAGCGCCGGGAGACCTTGTTCTTGTCGGTCCGGTCAAATTCCAGGTCCCCGGCGACCAGCCGTCCGAGGACCGGCGATTCGTAAGTCTTCTCCGGGTCCCAGCCGGCGACTTCGGCGGCGACGCATTCGACGCCCAACTCGGCCGCCAGCGTAAACCAGCCGGCGGGACGCAAATCCACCTCGCGTTTGTCCCAGATGACGATCCGTGAGGCCGGATGACCGGCCGCCAGCAGCGACTGGATCAGCGCCCGCACCACGGCCGGACGCGTGCCGCTCAGCGCGCCGGGGGCGGACACGACCTTGAAACCGACGACATCGTTGGAGCTGACGAGCGTTCGCCAGGCGGCCGTGGTGCTGGTGGTCGCGGTGAAGGCGCGCAGCCCACGCTCGACCATCTGGTGAACCACCGGCGCCACTGGCGCAAAGGCGACCACGGCCGCCGGATCCTGCACGGTGACCACCGTGGCCGCTGGTCGGTTGGTCTCACCGGGGGAGGCCAGCGCCGGCCGGCCGGCCAAGGCCAGCAAGCCGAGCACCCCTGCCCACCGTCCGATGAAAGCAAAGCGACCCATGCGCGGGGCCGACAATGGCTTCCCCGACTGGTCGGCGCAAAGGAGAGAGTCGCAGCCCAACGGTGAATCAAGTTCCGGCCGTCCGGACCGATACTCAGGCGGGAACTGGCCCGGTGTCGCCGCGGCCAGACCGGTCGCATGCTGCATCCGCCCAATTTCGTTCCGGGAGCGCCGCCGTCCGCCGCTGGGTCGGCCGCGGGCGCACGCCCGGCCACGTGGCTGCTGTTCGACCGTGCCGGCATTTGCCTGGACGCCCTGATCGGGACTCCGGCCCATCTCCCCGCCGGCCTGACGGAACCGGTGGGGCGCCCTTTCCAGCACTTGCTCCCGGCGGCGCTCGTGCCCCTGGCCGAGGGCTTCTGGGCAACCCTGCGGGCCGGGGGCGTTCCCGGGGCGGTTTCCTGCGTGCACGAGGCCGGCACCGAGTTGGGCCGCGTGGAACTGTCCCTGAGCCCGAGCCAGGCCGGCAACGTGGCGGTCCACTTCCGCGAAGCGCGGGGGGCGGAGGCGACTCCGAGCTTTGATCCCAACCGCCGGCTGCATCTCGCGGTGCAGGCGGCCAGGCTGGGCATCTGGGAGTGGGACGTGCTGAGCGGGCGGGTCACGTGGGACGCCGGCATGGCGAGCATCTACGGTCTGCCCATGGGCGGCGGCGATCCGGCAGACTGGCAATGGGAGCGCTGGGTGCTGTCGGAGGATCTGCCCGACGCCGCCTGCGCCCTGAAGCAGGCGCTCGAAGACTCCCTGGCCAACCGTTTTCGGCAGGCGTTCCGGATCCGGCGTCCGGACGGAATGGTGCGTTCCGTGCGCAGTCACGGCGTGATTGAGCGCGACGGCTACGGCCGGGCAATCCGGGTCACCGGCATCAATACGGACGTCACCGAGGAACGGGCCCTGCAGGAAGACCTGCAGCGGGCCTCGGCCCGGCTGCAGACGGCCACAGCCGCCCTGTCGCTCGGAATCTGGGAATGGGATCCGGCAACCGGTGACGAAACGTGGGACGACCGGATGCTCGGGTTGTTCGACCTGACACGAGCCCAATTCGCTTCGGCCGCGGAAGCCAGGCGGCTGCGGATCCATCCCGAGGACTTGGAATGCGCCGGGGAAGCCCGCAAGGAGGCGATCGCGAAGGCGTCGGTTGCCCATTTCGAGCAAAGCTTCCGGGTGGTGACCGCCGCGGGTGACACCCGCTGGCTGCGGAGTTCCGCGACCATCCAGCGTCGGGCCGACGGAACGGCGGTGCGCGTGGTGGGAGTTGATTCCGACATCACCGAGCAGCAGGTCGCCGCCGAACGGCTTTCGAACCTGTCGAACCGCCTGCTCCTCGCCCAGCGCGCCGGTGGTCTGGGGGTGCTCGACTGGGATATCACGGCGGACTGCATGCTGTGGAACGACCGCATGTTCGAGCTGTTCGACGTGCCGCATCCGTCCTCGGCCGACGTCATCAACGCCCGCAATCTCTGGCGCAGCCGGCTGCATCCGGAAGACGCCGAGGCGGCCGAACGCGATCTCCAGGACGCTGCCCAGGGTCGGCGGCGCTACGACGCCGAATTCCGCCTGCTCACGCGGTCCGGCGAAACCCGCCATCTCAAGGGCGACGCGCTCGTGGAAACCGATGCCGACGGCAGGCCGCGCCGGCTCGTGGGCGTTTACCAGGACATCACCGGAACGGTCGAGGCGCGCAACCGCCTGCGGCAGGACGCGGAAATTCTCCGGCAAGTTGGCGAACTCGCCCACATCGGCGGCTGGGAGTTCCATCCCCAGACCGGCCGTCTCTGGTGGAGCGAGGAAGTGTTCCGGCTCCACGAACTTCCCCCCGGCCGCCAGCCGGGATTGGAGGAGGCCTTCCGCTTCTTCACCGAGGAAGCGGCCGCCAAGGTCCGCGGCGCCTTCGGCCGGCTGTGTGCGACCGGAGACGCCTTTGACCTACGCGTGCCGTTCATCACGGCCAACAGCCGGCCCTGCTGGGTCCGGGTCATCGGCCGCGCGGAGATGAAGCTCGGCCGGGTGCTGCGCGTTTACGGGACGCTGCAGGATGTCTCCGCGGAAAAGCAGACGGAACAGGCCCTGATCACCGCCCGCGAGGCCGCCGAGGCCGCCAGCCGGGCGAAGAGCGAATTCCTCGCCACGGTGAGCCACGAACTCCGGACGCCGCTCAACGGCATTCTCGGCTTCACCCAGTTGCTGGAGGATTCGGAGCTTTGCGAGGCCGACCGCGAATACGTGCGGTTCATCACCACTGCGGGCGAGGCGTTGCTGGGCATCATCAGCGACCTGCTGGATTTTTCCCGCATCGAGGCCGGCCGCCTCACGCTTGAATACAGCACCTTCGCCGTCCCGGCGCTGTTGCAGGAATCACTCGAACTCATCCGCCCCCGCGCCCGCGAGAAGGGTCTGGAGCTCCGGCTTTCGGTGGACCCGTCCGTCGGCATCCTGCGCGGCGACCGCTGCCGGCTGCGGCAGATCACCCTCAACCTGTTGAGCAACGCGGTGAAATTCACCGAACGCGGCACCGTGAGCCTGCGTTGCACGCCCTATGTGGCCGGGCACATCAAGGTCGATGTGACCGACACCGGCATCGGCATTCCGCCGGACAAGCAGGACCGGCTCTTCCAGCGCTTCAGCCAGGCCGACAGTTCCACGACGCGGAAGTTCGGCGGGACCGGCCTGGGGCTGGCCATCTGCAAACAGCTCCTCGAAAAGATGGGCGGACAGATCGGCCTGCACAGCGACCCGGGACAGGGCTCGACGTTCTGGTTCATCATTCCGGTGCGCCCGCCCGAGACCGGCCAGGAAGAGGTTTCGGAAGTGGAATTGGAAGCGCAGTAGGCGCAAACGGAATGGCGCCCCCGCGGAAGTCCCGGTGACCCCATCTGTGGGCTCGCCAACCCGACGGTGTGGGGCAGACTGCCGCCATTCCTCCGTATGATGCGTTCCTTGCTGACTTTCCTGCTGGCCGCCGGCTTGACCGTTGCGGGTTCCGTCCGCGCCGCGCTTCCCGCCGCGGGCAACTTCAGCCGCACCAACCTCGTCGCGTGGTGTATCGTGCCGTTCGACTCGCAGAAGCGCGGACCGGAGGAACGCGCCGCGATGCTCGACCGCCTCGGCGTGAAGCGCCTGGCCTACGACTGGCGGGCCGAGCACATCCCGACGTTCGACGCGGAGGTCGCCGCGATGCGGAAACATGGCATCGAGCTGACCGCGTGGTGGTTTCCGGCGGCGCTCAACGACGAGGCGAAGGCTATTCTCGCGTGTATCGAGCGCAACAAGATCCAGCCGCAGCTCTGGGTCACGATGGGCACCGAACCCGAACCCGATGCCGCGAAGCTGGCCGCCAAACTTGACGGCGCGGTCGCGACGCTTGCCCCGATCTGCGCCGAGGCGAAACGGCTCGGCTGCACCGTGGCGCTCTACAATCACCTCGGCTGGTTCGGCGAGCCGGCGAACCAGGTCGCAATCATCGCGAAGCTCCAGGCCGCCGGGCACACCAACGCGGGCATCGTCTATAACTTCCACCATGCCCACGCGCATCTCGACACCTTCGCGGAGCAGCTTCGCGTCATGCAACCGCACCTGCTCGCGCTGAACCTGAACGGCATGGTCCGCGACGGCGACAAGGTCGGGAAGAAGATCATCCCGCTCGGCACCGGCGACGAGGAACTGCGTCTGCTCCAGATCGTGAACGCCAGCGGCTGGCGCGGCCCGGTCGGCATCATCGGCCACACCGAAGAAGATGCGGAGGTGAAGTTGAGGAAGGAGCTGGAAGGTCTGGAGAAGCTCGCGCCGTTAGTAGGGCGGGCTGCCAGCCCGCCAAGTAGCGCGGGCAGCCTGCCCGCAGCAAACGCCCCCGATGCTGCCCGACAGGCTGGGCAGCCTGTCCTACGTGACGGGCTGGCAGCCCGTCCTACTTCGGTGGGCGAGCCCGCGATCTCCGGCCGCGAGCCGGGTTCGCAGGGCGAGAAGGACTGGGTGGACAACCGCTGGCAGGAGACGGACGTCGGGCCGTTCCTCGCGTCGAATCTGCGCCTACCCGACGGCTCGGTGATCGCGAAGGCGCTGACGATCCGCGTGGGTGAGCACGGCGAAGGCGCGGTGGTTTACGACACGGAGACGTGCACGCTGCGCGCGGCGTGGACGGGCGGGTTCCTGAAGTTCGATGCGGGCAGGTTTGGGCTGATTGGGATGCCGAAGATGGACGGCGAAGTGGTTCTTTCGCTTCCGACACGAACCACTGGACTGATCCAGCCTCCCCGGTGGCACAGCATGATCGCCAGGAATACAAAGCCACATCTCAACTATTCCGCGGAGAGCCCTCAGATCCATGAGTTGCCATCCATGCGTTCCCTCAGTGGATACAAGGTTGTCAGCCGTGCGCTGACTCTGCTGCTGAATGGCGGGAGCTTGGAAGTGTTGACGCGTAGGAGCGGACAGGAGGTTCGGTTGCTCCGATCTGGCATCATGTCGGCTGCGGTGCTGCTTGATGGTCCTCGGGCTACGTTTGCGACCATGCAGGAGATCTCGAGGCAACCAGTCGCCGGACATGAGATCGTGCTGGCGACGAATGGCGCGGTGATTCCGCTTGAAACCGCCAAGAGCTTCCTTCGCGTCAAGCTGCACTACTGGACCGGTGACGCGTCAGCTACGAATCACTGGGAAGATGTCGTCCGGTCACTTCCCCTCCTTTCGCCGTCTGAGTTTGACGAATCGCTGGCTTACTCAAAACCCGATGCACCCTTGGTGACCCGCGGCCAGCGCGGACCCGACACCGACTTCCTCGCGGTGGACACGCTCACGCTGCCTTACGACAACCCGGCCAAGGCGCTCCTGTTCGCCTCGGGAGTGGACTTCACCCCGGATGGCGCGGGCTTCGTTTGCACCATCCACGGCGACGTATGGCGCGTGACGGGCATTGACGATTCCCTGCGCGAGCTGAAGTGGCAGCGCTACGCCACTGGCCTGTTCCAGCCGCTCGGCCTCAAGGTGTGTGACGGCAAGGTGTTCGTGCTCGGGCGCGACCGCATCACGCGCCTGCACGACGAGAACGATGATGGCGAGGCGGACTTCTACGAGAACTTCTTCGACGGCATCGCTACCTCGACCGGCGGGCACGATTACGTGACGTGTCTCGAAACTGATTCCGCCGGCAACTTCTACTACACCGACCCGCTGGGCCTGCATCGCGTCGCCGCCGACGGCAGCCGGCAGGAGACGTTGGCGACCGGCTTCCGCAATCCCAACGGCATGGGCGTGCGCCCAGATGGCAAGGTGTTCACCGCCGCGCCGCAGCAGGGCACCTGGACGCCGTCCTCGGGGATCTGGGAAGTGCGTTCGGACACCGTCGGCCTCTACGGCGGCTACGGCGGGCCCAAGGTCACTGCCACGCGCCCGCTCGGCTACGACGCGCCGTTGTGCTGGATTCCGCACGCGGTGGACAACTCCAGCGGCTCGCAGGTGTGGATTCCGCCCGGGCAATGGGGCCCGCTCGGCGGCCAGATGCTGCACCTGCTCTGGGGGCGGTGCGGGATGATGCTCGTGATGCGGGACGAGGTTGCAGGTCCTGCGAGCGAGGGCGCCCGCAGCACAGCCACCGGCGGGGGCGCCGGTGTCACAATTGCCGTGAACGGTGCCGTCGTGCCGTTGCCGGTGAAGTTCCTCAGCGGCCCCAACCGGGCGACCTTCAACCCCAAGGACGGCGCGCTCTACGTGGCCGGCAGCACCGGTTGGCAGACCAGCGCGGTGAAGGACGGGGCGCTGCAACGCGTGCGGTTCACCGGGCGGACGCCCAGCCTCCCCGTGCGGTGGGCTGTGAAACCTGGCGGAATTGAAGTCACCTTCACGCGCCGCGTTGATCCCAAGACCGGCAACGATCCCGGCAGCTACAGCCTCAAGCAATGGGGCTACCGCTACGCCGAGCAATACGGTTCCAAGGACTGGTCCGTCACCGATCCGCAGAAGGAAGGGCGCGACGAAGTCACCGTGAAGTCGGCCAAGGTGGACGGCAACGGCCGCACCGTGTTCCTCGAAATTCCGGACCTGAAGCCCGTGATGCAGTTCGAGCTGAAATACAACGTGGACGGCGAAATGGGCGGAAAACCTCTCCGCGGTTCGTTCTGGGGTTCGATCAATCGCGTTCCGTAGGGTTTGTCGGCGATGTTCCGGCTGTGGGGGCCTTGGCGGTCTTCAACCCCCAGAGGGTGGCGCCGAGGCTGGTTCCCAGGAGTCCGGCGGTAAACAGCTGCGGACCGTGCAGTCCCGCCAACGCCTGCCGTGCCATCAGCCACGCCAGCAGGCAGCTCCACACGGCCAGGGGATGCACATCCAGCGGCTGCCGGACCGGCTTTTTGTTCAGGAGCCAAGGGGTGACAAAGGCCAGTTGCAACAGCGCGGCCACCGGGATAGCCGGGAGGGAAAGCCACGGCAAACCGTGCCAATGGCGGACATCAGGGGGGAGTTTGGAATCCCACCAATGCCCGGTCGTGGCAACCGGCACGATTGTCAACCAGACCAAGGTGACCAGCAGGACGGCCACTCCGAGCACCCACAGGCCGTAGAAGCCGGTTTGCCGAAACGGCTTCAGCATCAATCGGGCGATTCCTCGGGCCGAAAGGATCAGGGCCGCCCACAGAAACGGGCTGAACCAGGGCATTCCGAGGATGGAACCGGCCCCGGCGTCCGCCTGCCGAAGTCCAAAAGGAATCCCAGTTTGGGCGGCCAGGCATTCCAAAGCGCCCGAAAAGGCCAGCAATCCGGTCAGGGCAAACGCGATGTTTTGCAATGGCAGCCGGCGGGCAAGGCCCACGGCGAGGCTGAGCAGTCCGCATGCCCAGGGCGCGCCTTCGACGAGGCTGGGCAGGGGCGCGGCGGGTGTGGCCGTCAGGGTCCAGGCGACGTTGGCCATGATGGCGGCCAGCAGCAGGCCAAACGCCGGCTGGTGCAATCGGGCGGGCAGGGGATGGCTCCAGCCTTCGCTTTGGCCGGTGTGCATTTCCGCGGACACCGGGGCAGCCAACCATGTCGTTGGCCCGAAGACACGCCTGGAACCACATCACCCTCGCTTGGCGCTGGTAGCGGCGCTTGTTATCCTACCTCCATGAAATCCGCCTACGAGCTGGCCATGGAGCGACTCAACAAGGTTGCTCCCACCAAGACGCTGACCGCCGCCCAAAAAGAGCAGATTGCGGAGTTGGAGTCGCTCTACAAGTCCCGCATAGCCCAAGCGGAACTCGCTGCGGATGAAGAGATTGCTGCGGCGGAACGGAAAGGCGATGAGGCTGCGGTGGAACAATCCAGAAAACGTGTTCAGGAAGAAAAAGTTAGGTTCAACGCCGAATTGGAAGAGGGGAAACGACTTGTGCGTGGCTAGACCTCAAGTGGAATTGGTCCAATCCGCTTGGGCGGCGCTGGGGGAATGGGATGAACTATCTTCGCAACATCCTCGGTTTCCATTGCAGACAGGTGGTTCGGCTGCGGCACGGCGGCGGAATCGGTTGATCCGATAAAAGTTCTTCCGAAAACGTCTTGACCGAAGTAATCATTTTTGGCTAGCTGGGTGCGTCTTGGAGGGAGTTATTTCTATGATCATAAACCGTTTTGCAATTTTGTCTGCTGGTGCTCTTGCGTTGGGCTCGGTTCACGCCCAGACCATTCTTATCGACAATTTTAACACTGCTGGGTTCAACCTACAGGCTCCGCCTTCTTCGAGTGACTTGGGTGACATCGTCCCGGCTACTGACACGACGCTTGTGGGTAGTGTGGTTCGTGACGTGGCGCTGACCCAAGATTCTGGCTCGGGCTTTGTTCAGGCGAACAATGCGTTTGGTTACGTGGACTTTTCGAATCCATCCGGCGCGCAAGGGACGCTGACAGTGAGCTACACCTTGGCTACTGCCAACGACCTTACCTCTGGTAATTCATTTAGCTTTGTCTTGGTGAATTCTGATTCGGGCACGGTGAATTACACGATTACTGTTACCGATAGTGCTGCCGGTATTTCAGTTTCCTCTGGTTCGATTCCGATTGTTCCAGGGGTTTTCAGTGTGCTCTTCAGCAATTTTTCCTTGGGTGCTGACTTCTCCGATGTCGTCGGTATTTCCTTCCAGTTGGACGCACAAACCAACGGTGCGGATGCTTCGGTTGATGCTTTTGGAATTAACCTTCCCCCAGTTCCTGAAGCCAGCACCTATGCTGCAGTGGGATTCATGGGGCTTGCAGCGTTTGGCGCTTACCGCCGTGCTCGGAAGTAAGCACGGTTAGTTTTCACTGCTTCTGAAAAGGCCACCCGTTCGGGTGGCCTATTTTCGTTCGTGGAGCCTCTGGCTGCCTGGTCGCCTCCACTGGTCTTCTGTTACTGCCTTCGACCCGTCACCTGAAGCCGCCAAAGCCACCCATGCCCGGCATCATCGGCAGTTTGCCGCCGAATTTGCCCATCATCTTCTGGAGTTTGCCGAGCTTTCGCATCATCTGCTGCATGTCCTCGAAGCGTTTGATGAGGTTGTTCACATCGCTGACCTGCACGCCGCTGCCCTTGGCGATGCGCTGACGCCTCTTGGCATTCAGAATTGCGGGTGAACGGCGTTCGCCCGGCGTCATGCCGCGCAGGATCGCCTCCATGCGGCGAAACTCAGTCTCGCTCTTCGAGAGGTCGGCTCCCTTGATCATGTCGGCGCCACCGGGGAGCAGGCCGACTAGGTTTTCCAGCGGTCCCATCTTTTTCATCTCCCCGAGCTGGACCATGAAGTCCTCCAGCGTGAACTGGCCGCGGCGCATCTTTTCCTCCAGCGCCATAGCCTTCTCCTGGTCGATCGCCTCCGCGGCCTTTTCAACCAGTGAGACCACGTCGCCCATGCCCAGAATGCGCTGGGCCATGCGCTCCGGGTGGAACGGCTCGAAGTCTTCCGGCTTTTCGCCCACGCCCATGAACTTGATGGGCTTGCCGACGACGCTCTTGAAGCTCAGGGCGGCACCACCGCGGGCATCGCCATCGAGCTTGGTCAGTATCGCGCCGGTGACGCCGAGCGCCTTGTCAAAATGGGTGGCGACGTTGACCGCCTCTTGGCCGGTCGCGGAATCGAGCACCAGCAGGATCTCGCTGGGGCGAATCCGGTCGCGCAAACGAACCAGTTCCTGCACGAGGGGTTCATCAATCTGGAGTCGGCCCGCAGTGTCGAAAATGAGCACGGTGCGGGCATTGCGTTTCGCGTAGTCGAACGCCTCGTCGGCAATCTTCAGGACGTCTGTTTCACCCTTCTTCAGGAAGACGGGAATCTCGAGCTTTTCGCCCAGCGTGGCCAACTGGTCCATCGCCGCCGGGCGGTAAACGTCGGCGGCGACCAGCAGCACCTGTTGCCCGCGTTTGGCCAGCAAGCGGGCGAGCTTCGCCGAACTGGTGGTCTTGCCGGAGCCGTGCAGACCGCACATGAGGATACACTGCGGACTGCCGCTGAGCTGCAGATCGGCGTTCGTGGAGCCCAGCAGCGTGACCAGTTCATCGTGGATGATCTTGACCATCTGCTGGCCCGGTTGGACCGACTGGATGACTTCGGCGCCGATTGCCTTCTGCCGGACCGCCTCGATGAAGTTCTTCGCGACCTGGAAATTCACGTCCGCATCCAGCAACGCCATGCGCACGTCGCGCAGGGCGTCGGCCACATTGTTTTCGCTGATGCGACCTTGGCCGGTCAGGTTGCGGAAGACGTTCTGCAACTTGCTGCTGAGGGAATCGAACATGGGGCGAGGCTAAGGAAGTCAGTTGAACTCGGGAAGGCGAAGAAGTGGGGCGCGTTAACGAACGACTTCGTAGGCGAAGCCCTTCAGGTATTCCGTTTCCGGGATGGCCGGAATGATTGGATGATCGGGCGACTGGCTGAACGAATGCGTGCGGCGAAGCAGAACCCGGGCGTCGGTGGCCGCGGCGACGATCACGTCCTCGAAGAGCCGGGCATCCACGTGGTGCGAGCAGCAGAAGGTGGCCAGAATGCCGCCGGTCTTGATGAGCTTCAGGGCGCGCAGGTGGATTTCCTTGTAACCCCGCAAGGCGCCTTCGACGGCTGCGCGGTTGCGCGTGAACGACGGCGGATCGAGCACGACGACATCGTAGCGGGGGATCAGGCGTTCATTCGGTCCGGTGGCGGTCTTTTCCCGCAGCCAGTCGAAGACATTCGCGGTTTCGTAGGTCAGGCCCGACTTGACGCCATTCGCTTCGGCGATGCTGCGAGCGGCCGTCACGGCCTCTTCGCTTTGGTCCAGCGCCGTGACGTTTTTCGCACCGGCCCGGGCGGCATGGAGGGCGAATCCGCCGAGATACGAGAAGCAATCCAACACCTCGGCGCCCTTGGTCAGTCCGGCCACGGCGGCGTAGTTCGCCTGCTGGTCGAGATACAGCCCGGTCTTGTGGCCGCCACCAGCCGGGACGCTGAACTCCAAACCATTGAGCCGGACGGTGAATCGTTCCGGCGGAGTGCCGTGGAGCACCTCGTTCGACTCGTGAAGGCCTTCGAACTTCCGCGACGCCATGTCGTTGCGTTCGACGATGGCGGTCGGGCGAAAGAGGTCCGCCAGCACCTTGACGATCAGGTGCTTCCGTTTGTCCATGCCCAGCGAACTGGTTTGGACGACCAACACGTCCTCGTATTTGTCCACGATCAGCCCGGAGAGGAAATCGCTCTCGGCGTTGACCACCCGGAACGAGGTGGCTTCGGGAAGCCGACGCCGACGCAGCGCGAGGGCCGCGGCGATGCGTTCGCGGAAAAAGGCCGAGTCGAAGTCGGTGCGTTCGCGGTCGAGGATCCGGACCGCGATTTTGGATCGCGAATTGTAGAAACCGACACCGATGAAGCGTTGACGGTGGTCCTTTACCTGAACGACATCGCCGTCGTTGGCGGGGCCGGTCAGGCGCGAAATGGAGTTGGAATAGACCCAAGGATGTCCGGCAACGAGACGGTCGGCTTCTCCGGGCTTGAGCAGGGCGGTGGTGAGACTCATGGCGTGTAAACAGTCGCCTGCGCGGCAGGCGGGCCGCGAATAGGGCAGAACACGGCGGGCGAGGGAAGCGGATTCTTGTTCGCCAAGCCTGCGCTTCCCCTGTTCCCGGCGAGCGCCTAACCTAGTTCCGTGAAGCACAAAGGCAAAGCGCTGGCCGCGGCCGGGGCGATCCTCGCAAAATTGATGCTGGTGGTGATCTTCGCCGCGGGGTTGGTCTCGCTGGTCTGGCCCAAGGGCACGCTCGGTCTGCTGCTGGCGGCGGTCGTCTGTTTCCTCGCGCTCGGGATGGCGTTGTTCACCCTGTATTTTTTCCGCGATCCCGACTCCCGCGTGCCGGCGGGGACGGGCTTGATTGTTGCTCCGGCCCACGGGACGGTGGACGTCATTGACGAAACCGACGAGCCAGCGGTGATGGGAGGGCGCTGCCGGCGGATTTCGATCTTCCTCAACGTCTTCAACGTTCACGTGCAGCAGGCGCCCGTGGCGGGCGAGGTGCTGCTTGTGAAACACACGCCCGGCAAGTTTCTGAACGCCATGCGCACCGATTGCGCCCAGTTCAACGAGAACGTCCTGATCGGTTTCCAGTCCAGTGACCCCGGCGGGATTCGGGTAGGTGTGCGCCTGATCACCGGGCTCATCGCGCGGCGCATCATCCCATGGCTCAAACCGGGCGAAACGGTAGCCAAGGGGGAGCGGATCGCGCTCATCCAGTTCGGGTCCCGCGCCAATCTTTACCTGCCCTTGAACGCCGAGGTCACCGTGAAGCTCGGTGACAAGGTGGTGGGCGGAACCACGGTCATGGCCAAGATGCCCTCATGAGCACCCCGAACTCCGGGCTGACGGACTCCGACGCCCGCCTCAAGATTTACCTGCTGCCGAACCTGTTGACGGCGGCAAACCTGTTCTGCGGGTTTCTCGCCATTACCCGGATCGTGGAGGCGGACCTCAACCTTCAAAATTACCCGAATGTCATCCGGGAAGCGCTGCTCTACATCCTGCTGGCGTGCATCTTCGACCTGTTCGACGGGCGGGTGGCCCGAATGGGTGGGTTCGAGTCCCCGTTTGGGCGGGAGTTTGACTCACTGGCCGACATCGTGAGTTTCGGCGTGGCGCCGGCGTTTCTCGTTCACCGTATTGTGCTGAAGGATGTGTTCGTGAAGCACCCCGAGGTGGGCTGGTTCATCGCCTCGCTCTACGTCATCTGCGGCGCCTTCCGTTTGGCGCGATTCAATTGTTTGGCAGCGATGTCCGGAACCGGCGGCGGAAAATACTTCCTCGGCATCCCGATACCGATGGCCGCCGGCATGGTGGCCTCGCTGACGCTTTTTCTCCTGTGGTTTGAGGAGAAGAACTTCAGTGTCGGGACCTGGCGTTACGCGCTGCCGGTGATTCTGGTGTTCCTGTCGGTGATGATGGTCAGCGAGGTGAAGTATCCTACGTTTAAGAAGCTGGATTGGCGAACCCAGCGTCCGTTTGTGAAGACCCTGATCGTCGTGATGCTGGTGGGGGCGGTCATCGTTCTGTGGCAAAAGCTGCTGCCGTTCGCGGCGCCGTTGGTCTTCACCGCGTATCTGGTTTATGGGCTGATCCGGCCCTGGATTTCGCGGCCGATGCAGAAGGAAATCGAAGTGGACGACGAACCCGACGATGAGGATTCCGAGTCCGGAGCTTCCGCCAGCAAGGGGCAGAGTTAGGGCTTTTGGGTCGCCCCAAACTTCATGATCTCCGTTTCCGAACTGGCGACGTCTGGCGGGTGGGGGCTATTGGCGGGGTTCGTGACCTCAGCCTTGGGCGGCCCCATCAACGTTACGGTGGTCAACGAAAGCGCCACCCGGGGATTCCGGGGTGCCTTCATCATGGCGGTCGGGGCGGTGCTGATGGAGACCATCTACTGCGGCGTCGCCTTTGCCGGCTTTGCCCAGTTGTTTCAGATCCAGATGGTCCGGGCCGCGATGGAGCTTTTCAGCTTCGTCTTGGTGCTCTGGCTGGCCGTGAAGTATCTCCGAGCCGGCCATGTGCCGGGGGAAGAGGCGGTGGAAGCCTACGTCGAGCGAAAGCTGCATCCGCATACGGCGTTCTGGACCGGTTTCGTGCGGGTGTTGGGAAACCCCGGTGTATTGCTGCTCTGGATTGGCATCACGGGGTCACTGCTGGCCCACGGGGCCCTCGAACCCACGCCGGGCAGCAAGATTGCCTTCTGCACCGCGGTGGCGCTCAGCGGGTTCATCTGGTTCGGCGGTGTGAGCTGGGGAGTGGGGCGTGGCCACGGCCGGTTTTCGGCGGTGGCACTGCGTCGCCTTTCCCAGGCGAGCGGTGTCCTGTTGCTGGTGACGGCCGTGGTGATTGCGGTCCGGCTGGTGGGCCTGCTGGTGAAACTCCGGCACGGGGCCGGGACGCCCTGAAGGACCCGTCATTGGCGGTTCAATCGCCAGAGAAGCAGTCCGCCGGTGCCCAGAAACAGCACGGTGGGCGCCCAAACAATCAGCTCCGGGTGCCAGCTCGCGCGGGTATCCAAGGCGGATCCCAACAGGAGAAAGCTGTAATAGGCGGCAAGCAATGCGAGGGAAGCCGCGAGACCAAAGTTGGTTTCCCGGCGATGACCACGCACTCCCAGAGGAACGCCAACCGCCGTGAAGGCGATGCACGCCAGGGAAAAGGAGAGGTTTCGGTGGATTTGCACCGTCACCGGCGTGGCTTTCCCCCCATCCCGCTCAAGTCGGCGACGTTCGGCAAGCAGTTGCCCCAAGGTCATGTCAGTTATTCGGGGGGCCGAAACCGCGGATTTCCGGAAATCTGCGATTTCGTGGACATACTGTTCCAAATAAAGGGGCTGCCACTCGTTTCCGCTGAGATAGACGCCTTGGACTTGGTAGAGCTTTAGGCGGGCGGGCAGGTTTTGGGCGTCCAGTTGCAGTTCAGCTTCCGGGGCGTGGACGTCCAGATTTCGCACCAGATTGGTCTGCCCGTTTTCCACGACGTTGGTGGTGCCGTAGATGAGCACTCCTTGCATTTTCAGGCCGTCCACCTTCTGGGCGTAGATTGTGATGCGTGGCCCAAGGTCGATGAATCGTCCATCGGACAGGATGGATGCGCCCGATTCCCGGAGGACTCCGTCACGGAGGCGCTTGAAGGCGACCCGTGCTTCGGGGGCCAGCTTGAGGTTGAAGGCACCGCAAACCATTGCCATGGCCGCTCCAAACGCCACCACCGGAACCGCAATCCGGGCGGGGCTGATGCCACTGGCGCGGATTGCTGTCAGTTCCTGGTCGGCGCTCAGACGGCCAAAAAGCAGCAGGGTTGCCGTCAGCAGACCAATGGGAAGCGAAAAGGCGAAAACGAACGGGACGAGAAGCAGCAGAGCCTGTCCCACAAGCACGGCGGAGGCCCTTCCGGTTGCGATCAGTTCAAATATGTCCGAAAGGACGTTCCCAACCAGGAGCAGGCCGGTAAATGCCCCCACCGTCAGCGAGACGGTCGCGATCAATTGCCGGAGCAGATAGACTTGCAGAGTCTTCAAGGTCGAGGGCGTTAAACAGAACCCGGCCGAAACTTTCCGCCGAGAAAAATCCGGCTGCAGAGAGTGAAAATCACAGCAAACTGGGGGCGGCCTCCGTTTACGCCGGAGCCGTCAAAAGTAATTGGTTGACTGGATGAGGCTTTTCCGCGATACGACGGCAGCGCGATTAACCTTAATCCAAGCATTTAGAAAATGAAGACCAACTCGTTGAAGTCTGTTGTGGTTGCCGTGGTTGCGGGCTCTGTGCTCGCTGTTGCTCCTGCGTTCGCCCTCTCCTCGGTTGAAACGGAGACAGTCACCAAGGCCATCTCGACGGCCAAGGTCGTTGATGTGTCCGGCAAGGCGGCCAAGCTCGTCGCAGCTGCGACCAAAGAAAACAAGACCGATGTCGCCGTCACGGCGGTCACTTCGGCCATCAAGTCCCACCCTTCCACCATCGGAAGCGTGATTGTGTCGGTTTTGAAGGTTTCCCCTGAGTCCACTGAAGCCGTTGTCACCGCGGCCCTCGACGCTGCTCCGCAGAGCGCTCTGACGATTCTGGCGGCTGCCGCTGAAGGCGCTCCTGCGTTCGCTGACAAGGCGGTTGCCGTGGCCAGCGCCAAGATGCCGACCCGGGCTTCCGCTTTCGAGCGCGAGGTTGCGATCGTCAAAGGTCGCCGCACGGTTGAGGCTGCTGCTTTCCAAGGCGGCTCGGTTTCGCAGGCGGCTCGGACTGCCGGCACTCCGACTCAGTCCTATGGCCAAACCGGTTCGGATCCCAGCCGTCCTCCCACCCCTCCTACTCCCTGAGGTGGTTGGTTGCCCAGTTTTAGCTACGATGCCTGCTTCTTCTGAAGCAGGCATTTTTTTTTGGTCATGCCAGTTCTGCTACTCCGGCAGGTGACGTGGTTGCTCCTTGTGCCGTGGCTTTATGCCTTGGCGGCGACGACCTTCCACTCGCTCACCAGCGCGAGCGAGTGGGCGGCTGAAGCTTACGCCTTGGCGGGCGGCGGTGCGATCACCGCAATTGCTTGCCGGCTTTTTCGCCCGCTGTGGCTGGTTTACGTTGCGGGTCACGAACTGACCCACGCGCTCTGGGCGCTCCTCTTCGGCCACCGGGTCACTGCCATCAAGATCCGGAAAACAGGTGGCCACGTGATTCTGAGCGGCACCAATTCACTGATTACCCTGGCGCCTTACTTTTTCCCGCTCTACGGGGTGATTTGGCTGGTTTTCGCAAACGGTCTGAATCGTTGGACTTCGCTCCGCGTGGCCGGTTGGGTCACGGCCCTTGGATTTGGCGGAGCCTACATGCTGCACCTTGTGATGACTGCGAAGGTGCTGAGGCTCGGGCAGCCGGATATTCAATCCGAAGGCGATGTCTTCTCCGCAGTGGTGGTGCTGCTGGGCAACTTGGCGATGGGATTGGTCTTATGTCCGATGGCTTTGGGGATTCTCAGATTCCGGGAATTGGCCGGTGACGTGTGGGTGTATTCCGGTGCGTGTATCGACTGGATGATTCTGAGGGCCGGTCAGTTGGCCGGACTAGCGCGAACGTTTTAGCGGCATCGGGTAAAGCCCCGGACAGCAGCCGAACTGCTGGTGAAAGGCTTGGCTGAAGTGACTCAGGCTGCTGTATCCCACGGCGAAGGCCGCTTCAGTCACGTTGTGAGTGCCTCCTCGCAGGAGTTCGGCCGCCCGTTCCAGACGAAGCTGGCGGATGAACTGCGGGATTGTCTGGCCGCGTTCCTTGGAAAACATCCGGCTCAGGTAAAACGGACTGCAGCCTACCTGCTGGGCAATCTGCTGGAGTGTCGGCGGATTGAGCAGGTCACGGCTCAGGATCTCGACCACCTGCGTCACCCGGTCGCGGGAGATGCGTTGCTGCCGATGGCAAAACAACTCCTCGGCCGGCTCCGGCAGGAAGAAGAACTCGCCCAGAAGTTCCGCCGCTTTGGCGGTGAACCATACGGGCTGGGCTGCCGCCAGCACAGGAGGCTGCCGCAGTGAACCCACCAGTTCGCGCTGCCGGTTGTTGAGCGGTTCGGTGGGAGACACTGCGGCCACTGGGCGCGAAGCTGACCACAGATCGCGAACCACCGGGTGCAGGCCGCTGGTGTCTGCTCCCAAGTGGCGTTGCAGGAATGCCTTGGAGTATTCGACGGTGACAAACTGGTGGGCGGGTCCACCCGTGCGACGGGCGTGGATACCGCTGCCAGGACGGTAAAAGGCGGCCGTCCACGCCTCGAGAAGGGTCTGTTCACCTCCTGCCTGAATCCGGCCGGTTCCGGAGAGATTCAGGCATAGCTCCACGCTGTCGGGGTGAAAACTCAGCCCCCAGTCCACTTCTCGGTCACCCGGCAGCTCGTGCCATTCGAAGCTCACACCCAAACGGTCAAAATCTCCGAATAGTTGCCGCCAAGTCGCCCCCATTCCCCGCCAGAGCGTCGCTTCCGCGAGTGGCAGGGCAGGTTCGGCTGGGAGGGGCGGCTTCAACGTCGCGGCATTCTACGTGCTGGCGACGCCCGGGCAAATGGCGGTCCTGACCACCCCGGCAGTTTGGTGTTGGCCGAACTGCCCGGCCGGCTAGCGTGCGCGTCATGCGCACGGTGATTTATCCTGGGAGTTTTGATCCGTTTACCAACGGCCATTTGGATGTGGTTCGCCGGGCGGCCCGGATCTTTGACCGGGTGGTGGTCGCGGTGGCGCGCAACGAGGCGAAGCAACCGCTTTTCTCGGTGGCCGAGCGCACCGAGTTGGTGCGCCAGGCCTGTGCCAGTTTGCCCAATGTCGAGGCGGACAGCTTTGACAGCCTGCTGGTCAACTACGTGGTCCAGCGCGGCGCCTGCGCCGTCGTGCGCGGGCTTCGGGCGGTGAGCGATTTCGAATTCGAGTTCCAGCTCGCCCTGATGAACCGCCGGCTCAACGAGCAGGTCGAGACGCTGTTCCTGACGCCGAAGGACACCTACACGTTTGTCAGCTCAAGGATCGTCAAGGAGATTGCCCGCCTGGGTGGAGACGTCAGCCCATTCGTGCCGGAACAGGTGAAATTGGCCCTGAAGGCCAAACTCGGCGTCTAGGCCGCGGCCGGCTGCGATTTGCCGGTGAATGCCGGGTCATTCAAACCCGCCAATTCTCCCGTGCTGTCGGCGAACCGTTCGGTGCCGATCCCCATCCGCCGCAACAGCGCGACGTGGAGATTGGCCATGGGATGGTCCTTGTCGTAAACGAGGTGGCGTCCCGGGGAAAGGGTCCCGCCGCCGCGGCCAGCCAGGATCAGCGGCAGGTTGTGGGGGCTATGCGCGTTGCCGTCGCTCATGCCGGCGCCGAAGAGCACCATCGAATTGTCGAGGACCGTGCCTTCGCCCTCGCGATATCCGCGAAGCTTCTCCAAGAAGTAGGCCACCTGCGCGCAGTGCCACCGGTTGATCTTCTGGTAGCGCTGCTGCTTCTCCGCCTTGTTTTCGTGGTGTGAATTCTCGTGATGCGAGCCGAGGCCGGATTCGAGGAACGAGAAATTCCGGCCGCTCACGGAGTTGCCAAACATGAACGTGCTGACCCGGGTGGCGTCGCTCCAGAAGGCGAGGGCCATGATGTCCAGCATCAGGCGAACCTGTTCAGAATGGTTGTCCCGGCGTTCGCTGACCCGTGCCGGATCGCTGTAAAGATCCACCGCCCGGCCGAGGCGCTCGATTTCCGCCCGCACCTGCCGGTCTTCCGAGTTTTCCGCGGACTTCCGTTTGCGGTCGAACTCAATGCGGCGTTCCACCGCGCGGACGCTCTCGAAATACTCGTTGAGCTTCTGCCGGTCGGCGTAGCCCAGTTTGCCTTCCAGCCGCTTGGCGTCCTCGGCGACGAGGTCCAGGACGCTTTGGTCGTTGTCCAGACCGCCTACCCGGCTGGCCGAAGCCGAGGAGCGGAACAGGCGGTCGAACGCCAGCTTGGGGTTGATTTCCTTGGCCAACGGGCTGGTCGGGGAAGCCCACGAGATGTGGGCGCCGTAGAGCTGGGTGAATCCGACGTTGGTATCGACGCCGGTGGAGGGCGGTTCAATGCCCAGCTCCAGCGAAGCGAGCGGCGTGAGGTTGCCGACATGCTTGGCCATCACCTGATCCACCGACGTGTTGCCCGAGCAGATGTTGCTGCCGGTTGTCCGGGTGATGGTGGTGCTGGTCAGCCAGCCGCCGGTTTTTACGTAATGCCCGTCCCCGGTGTTGGTGGCGGCGTTCCAAAGCTGGGTCAGCACCAGCAAGTCGTCCTTGAAGCCCGCCAAGGGCGACAGCGTGGGCGACAGTTCGAAATCACGGCCCGTGCCCTTGGGCGTCCAATCCCGCATCAGGGCGCCATTCGCCATGTAGAGGGCGGCGAACCGCACGGGCTTGGCCCCTTTGCCAGATTCCCCAGCCAGCGCCCGGAGCGGGCTCATTGCGTCCAGCAGCGGCAGGGCCATGCTAACCCCGGCACCCTTGAGCAGCAGGCGGCGTGAAATCGGCGTGGTGAACATAGGCAAGTTGTCTATACGCCTGCGGTTGGAGGCCGCAAGCAGCCAACGTAGACGGATGAGCCGGTGTTCAATTCACTCAGGGTGAAAACCTCAGTTCTGACCGGGCATTGGGCGGCGGAGGAACCGGAAAATCTGCGGAAGGGGCGGGGTGGGGTGGCCGACGGGACTCGAACCCGCAACAACCAGAACCACAATCTGGGGATCTACCATTGATCTACGACCACCAACCCGGCCGCGGACGCTAAGGATGGCCCCGGTGACCGTCAAGAGCCTCGCTGAAGACGTTCCGTCCCGTGAACGGACTGGTTGCCCGGAGTTTCAGCGAAAATCGGCGCCCCCTGGGCTAAGGAATCAGCAGCCGGACGGTCGTGTTGGTCGGCGTGAGCGCCCTGGCCAACGCGGCGTTCAGTTGCTGCGGGGTAACCCGCCGAACGCTACCGTCGCCGAACACGAGATTGCCGCCATCGGGATTGAGCTGCCGGGAGAAGCCCAACTTGTTCGTGGAGGTCAGTGTCAGGAGACCCGGGCGCGCCTCGGCCCCATTGACGGTCAGATGACGGTCCCCGCTGAGAATGGAATTGGGCGTCTCTTCGGTGGCGTCTAAACCGATGAAGTAACTGACATTGGCGTCCGTCAGGGTGGCGAAATTCGTGGTCATCGGGCGCTTCCGATCCTCCGGGCATAACAGGATCTTGGGTGTGGTCAGTTCGTTCGACAGCACCTGAAAGTGAGGGGCGACACGCCCAGACGTTCCCAACAACTCCTTTGTGCCCCCGCTGGTGGCGCTCAGTTGCCACGGGTAGAGGCCTTCGTTGTCCGTGGCGAAGATCCGCGCTGCGAGCCCGAGCATCTTCAGTTGGTTCACGCAGCCAATCTTCGAAGAATATCGATTCCGGTTTGCCAGCACCGGCAACACAATGGCAGCAACTGCCACAAGGCAGACGATGGTCACGATAACCTCGACCATGGTAAACCCGTGGTGGCGCCGGCGGCGGGGTAGAATCCGTCTAGCCTTCATGCATGTGGGGCAAGCAGATGCAATGCCGCCCGTATGGTCGGGGTGCAAGCAATTCTCCGACAGATGGACCCACCGAAATTCGCAGTCGGCATTGAGGGATCGGATTGGCCCCGGTGACGGCCAAGATCTTCGCTGCGTTCCTCAAGTTGCCGTTCTGCCATTGCGCCGGGCGATCAAGGCTCCATCTTTTTCCCGACTTTACCATGAATGCCTCCCGTCGTCGTTTCCTCACGCAAACCTCCGCCTTCGGCGCGTTACTCGCCGCCGGTTGTGCCTATCATCCCGAGAAATCCGGCCTGCTGGTCCGCACCCGCAGTTCCGCGAATCCCGGCCCGGAACCAGGCGCCGGCAAGCCGTGGTTCCAGATCAGCCTGGCCGAATGGTCCTATCACAAGGCGATCTTCGGGAAAAAGATGTCGCATCTCGACTTTCCCGTGGTAGCCCGACGCGACCATGGGTTGGCCGCCATCGAGTTGGTGAACCAATTCTTCATGAAGCAGGCGCAGGACCAGGCCTTTCTCGCCGACTTCAAGCGCCGCTGCGACGGCGAGGGCGTTCGCGTGCTGCTCATCATGTGCGACGGGGAGGGGGCGCTCGGTGATCCCGATACGGCCAAGCGCCGCCAGGCGGTTGAAAACCACTACAAGTGGGCGGATGCCGCGAAGTTCTTTGGCGGCCACAGCATCCGCGTGAACGCCGAGACCAACGGCGTGGGCTCGTTTGAGGAACAGCAGAAACGCGCGGCCGACGGCCTGGCCCAGTTGTCCGAATACTGCGGGAAGCTCGGGCTCAACTGCATCGTCGAGAACCACGGCCACCTGAGCTCCAACGGCAAGTGGCTGGCCGGAGTCATGCGCTTGGTCGGCCGGAACAACTGCGGCATCCTGCCGGACTTCGGCAATTTCCAGATCAATCCGGGCGAATGGTATGACCGCTATCAGGGCGTGGCCGAGATGATGCCGTTCGCCAAGGCCGTGAGTGCCAAGGCCAATGATTTCGATGCGGCCGGCAACTGCGTGGAGACCGATTACGCGAAGATGCTGCCCATCGTCCGAGCCGCCGGCTACCACGGCTGGATCGGCATCGAATACGAGGGCGAGAAGCTGGGCGAACGCGAGGGCATCGAGAAGACCCGTCTGCTGCTGGAGCGGTTCCGGCAGGCATGATTCCGCCCGGCCACACGCGGCGCTTGCGTGCTCCGTTGCCGGCCACGACAACTGTCCCGGTTCCAGCTGCCATGACCGCCACGCCCACATTGCTCATCGTTGATGACGAGAAGTCCACCCGCGAGGGGCTGCGCGCCGCGTTGGAGGACAAGTTCGACGTCTATCTGGCCGAAGACGCCGCCACGGCATGGCAACTGATCGAGAAAGAGTCGTTCGACGTCGTGCTCACCGACCTGCGGATGGCCGGTGAGGACGGCCTGAAACTGATCAAGCGGGCCAAGTCGCTCGCGAAACCGCCCGTGTGCATCCTGATGACGGCCTACGGGTCGGAAGACCTGGCTGTGCAGGCGCTCAAGGAGGGGGCCGACGACTACATCTCCAAGGGCAAGCTGCAGATTGACGAACTGGAGCTGCGCATCCAGCGGTCGCTCAAGAAGCAGACGCTGGAAGTCGAGAACCAGCAGCTGCACCAGCGTCTGGAGAAGAAGTTCGGCCTCGCGAACATCATCGGCGAGTCGGGCATCATCCGGGACGTCTTCGAGCGCATCCAGGCGGTCGCGCCGCTGCCGACAACTGTGCTCATCACCGGCGAAAGCGGCACAGGCAAGGAACTCGTCGCGAAGGCCATTCATCAGCTGAGCCCGCGGGCCAAGGCGCCCCTAGTCACTGTGCATTGCGCCGCCCTGCCGGCGACGCTGCTGGAGGCGGAACTCTTCGGCCACGAGCGCGGGGCTTTCACCGGTGCCCATGAACGGCGTCTGGGCCGGGTGGAACAGGCGCAGGGAGGCTCGCTGTTCCTGGACGAAATCGGCGAGATTGACGCGACCACCCAGATCAAGCTGCTGCGGTTTCTCGGCGAACGGACCTTTGAGCGGCTGGGCTCCAGCAAGACCCTGACTTCGGATGTGCGGCTGATTGCGGCCACGAACAAGGATCTGCTGGCGCTGTCCCGCGAAGGGAAGTTCCGCGACGACCTCTACTACCGCCTTTCGGTCGTGCCCATCCATCTGCCGCCCCTGCGCGAACGCGTGGGCGACATCCCGCTGTTGGCGAATTCGTTCCTGCGGGAGCTTTCCGGCGATTATGGCAAGTCGGTGCAAACCTTCAGCACGGAGGCGATGGAGCTGATGTTGCACTACCGCTGGCCGGGCAACGTCCGGGAGCTGCGCGCCGCGGTGGAGCATGCCCTGGTGCTGTGCCGGGGCGATCAGGTGGCCGCCCGTGACCTGCCGCCGGCGGTGCGCACCCCGGTGGTGGTGCAGACGGAGGCGGCGACCCGCCAGGCCATTTCGACCGGCAAGCTCACGATGAAGGAGGCCGAGCGCCAGTTGCTCATCCACTCGCTGCAGGAAGCTCGGGGCAACCGCACCCTGGCGGCCCAAAAGCTGGGGATGAGCCGCCGCACGCTGCATCGCCGGCTGCATGAGTTCGGCCTGGAGGAGTTCTGGGGCGATGCCGCGCCCCCTCCGGCCGAACCGCCAGCTTCCTGAGCCGCGGTTTGCTTGAACTGCGGCTTCTCATCCCGGTCTGTTCCTGCTCAGGTTCACGGACACGTTTTGCATGAAGGCACCGCCGAGAGGGATACAGGAGTTCATCCACTTCATTGAGGAGGGCCGCGGCGCGGTGATGATCCGCTGGTTTCTGGTCATCCTGTCGGTCGGTTTTGCCGCCGCGATCTACCAGATGACGGAGTCGCGGAACTTCGCCACGCCCGAGGCCATGGACACGGCCCAAGTTGCCCGGAATCTCGCCGAAGGCCGCGGCTACACGACCTCGTTCATCCGGCCGCTGAGCATCCATCTCGTGCGGGAAAAGATGCGGGCCTCCGGCGGCGATCCGCGCACCCTTCTCGAATTCGCCCACCCCGACCTCGAAAATCCGCCGGCTTACACCGCCCTGGTGGCGGCGGTGATGAAGGTCCTGCCGGCCCGCCACCGCTCGTCGCTGCCCGATGACGAATTCAACCGGCGCCCGTGGGCGGAAGTGGCGATCAGCGGCTTGAACCTCGGCCTTTTCGGTCTCGCGGCACTGCTCCTGTTCCGCCTGACCCGGACGCTTTTCAACGCGGGCACGGCCTGGCTCGCGGCGTTGCTGTTCGTGGGCACGGAGCTGATGTGGAAGTTCGCCAACTCCGGCCTGTCCACCATGCTGCTGATGGTGCTCGTGCTCGTCGTGGTCCGCATCTGGGTGGCCCATGACCGCGCGCGGTCCGGTGACCAACCTTCCGCCGGCGGACATCGCCTGCTGTGGGCAGTGGTGCTGGGCCTCTCGCTCGGAGTGCTGGCCCTGACCCGTTACTCGGCCGGTTGGCTGATCGTGCCGTTCCTGGTGCTGTTTGGCTTTGTCCGCGGACGCGCCCACTGGCCGTCCGTGTTTGCCGCCCTGCTGGCCTTCGGCCTGGTGGTGACCCCGTGGATGTGGCGGAACTACCGCCTCAGCGGCATGCCGTTCGGCACGGCGACCTTTGCCCCGCTGACGGCCACGGAATCGTTTCCGCGTGATCGTCTGGAACGCTCCCAAAACCCGAACTTCCGCACGATGGACCGGCTCGAACCGGTCCGCAAAATCATCACGAACTCCATCACGGTGATCGAGGACGAGGCGCCCCGGGTGGCGGGCAACTGGGCCGCGGCGTTCTTCCTGCTGTGCCTGCTGGTGCCCCAGGCGTCGCCGACTGTGTCCCGCCTCCGCTGGCTGCTGGCCGGCATGCTGCTGATCCTGCTCATTGCCCAGGCGTCCGTGCGGTCGGCGGCGTGGGAACTGTCGCCGGTGGTGAACGGCGAGAACCTGCTCGTGATCCTGGCGCCGCTGCTGCTCATGTTCTCGGCGGCGATGCTGGAATACGCGCTCGACCAGGTGAACTGGCCCGTGCTGATCCTCCGCAAACTGGTCACCGGCGCCCTCATCCTGTTTTTCTCGAGCCCGCTCCTGCTGTCGCTCCTGCCGCCCAAAAAATACACCGCGCAGGAGCCGTTTTACCGGCCCAGCGTCATCCGGGCGCTGGCGGATTACAGTCCGCCGGGAACCCTGCTGATGAGCGATGCGCCCTGGGCCATGGCGTGGTATGGGTTGCGCGACTGCGTCTGGGTGAGCCTGCGGGTGATGGACGACCCCGACGCCAACCTCGCCAATCGGCGCGAGGATTTTTACACGTTTGTCGAAGGCCGCCGGCGGGTGCGCGGGGTTTACATTTCGCCGCTCTGGGCCAATGCGCCCATGCAGGGCCGGTTCTTCGGGGACCCGGATTTCGCCTGGGGGCGCTACTACCTCGACGTGCTGCTGCGCGAACGCGTGCCGACCGGGTTTCCGCTCAAGTTCATCCTCGGCGGCGGTTTCCTGACCGGCGGTCATTTCTTCCTCGCGGAGGAGGAATGGTGGGGTGCCCGCAATCGCCCGGCGCAGTGAGCCGGGCCGGTGGCGGGCGAAGAAGACGGTTCGTCGGTTTTTTCGGTGGCCAGAACTGGGCTGCCTTTCCGCGCATTTGATGGGTTTGGCGCTGACTGCGGATGCTCCCTCTATTTCAGGAGAGGGAACTGCTGGAGGACAGGGGCGCATCTTTTCATCGTGGCAGTCGGCCGCCAGGCAGAGTGTTGCCGGCATCTTGCCGGCAGGGGGAGGCACGGATGGGGGCTCGGCTCTCCTGGGAACGACGGACC
>OFDN01000391.1_pt1 | contig 37324 bp, 37 predicted proteins | sample 1520971 | NCBI WGS metagenome assembly OFDN01 (sample SAMEA94257418, study PRJEB24077) | hot springs metagenome | biome: Aquatic biome; feature: Geographical feature; material: Water | place: India | collected 2012-06-12 | depth 5 m | reverse complement strand
TCTGTCATCAGCGCTCTCCGCGTTGTTCGGCGCTTGTTGGGAATAACCAAACTGCGCTTCTCACGCCTTGATAGCACTGATGACAGAGGCAACATCGACAATTGAAATAGCATTAACAGGCCCTAGTCGATAATGACTTTACTATTGCTATCTGTCACGCGTTGCATGCGTGCCAATACATCTTTCCAGCTAACGTATTGCGTATAACCATTCACGTTGACTGATGGCGCACCTTTACCTTTCACAATCACGAATCCGCCGGGAATCTGGTCCACACCACCCATTTTGCAAATATCCCCGCGCAACTGGCAACTTAATCCTATTTTTTCATAACCGAACTCTTTAAAAAATCTCAGAAAGGTACGCTGCAAAGCTGCTGCCGTCCCTTCACCGCCAAGAGCCGTAATGTTTTCGACCGCCCGTTGCGAGATTTTTTTCTCAAAGGGGCCATCCGCAGTGCGTACAAAAGCATCCATGTAGACGGGCTTCCAGCTCTGCAGGCGTAAGTCCTTGATATCACCCTCAAGTTTGCCGCTGATAGAGCCAAAGTTAAAGGTGCGCGTAATTTCACCTAAGTCGATATCGCGCATGGTGAAATTGGCATGTAGCTTAGGCACTGCGCCTAAAGGATCATCAATATCCAGGTCGGACATGCCGATCATGCCATTAAATAATTGAAACTGCATGTCTCCCGCCATACGCAATTCATGATTGGCATAAGTTACCAACGGGACAGAGCCCGACATCTGGCCGCGCATCACGGGCCAATCCAACGCCTGGCTAAAGCTGGACATGCTGATAGGCTGCATCGCCATTTTTACGTGCCAGACCATACTTTGATTGATCCAAGCGGCTGAAATATCCTGAAAATCCAACGCACCATCCAGAATCGGTAGTCGCATACCGGGGGAAGTGATCGAATAACGGTTCACTTCGGCTTGCCAGCGGGTTTCACCAAGAGGGACTTTCAGAACATGCCCGGAACGGTAACCGACGGTAATTTGCCGGGGATGATCATAGTCCCAGGGAATATCCGCATTAAAATGCGCAAAACCAAACTTGCCGGCCTGCTCTTCTACGCTGGCATCAGTAATACTGAGATGAAATTTAAGCGGCTGCAAACCTCTGGCTTCAAACGACCAGTCTGCTTTGCCAGAAACTTTTAAATGCCCAAAGGCCGAGTTGGGAATCAAAGGCTGGATAAAAGCCTGGTACACACCATTGAAATCCACATCATGCGCAGAGACTTTTAAAAACTCGAATTCTTTGCTGACGAGGTTGAGGCGGCTCTGGCTCTGCAAGGTACCGACGCCTTGCAGTTCAAGCTTGGATTGTTCGATATCAACATAGGGCTGGCGGTAGAAACCGTGGATTTCAAACCGTTTGTTGCCGTCGGCAAAATAAAAGGGTTGCCAGAACAACTCGCCCTGTTGCCACTGGAACACCCCTTGCCAGCGCCAGCCACCCGCCTGCTCATGCGCAGAAATATTGACCTTGCCTGTCAACTTTTCCCCGGCATGCAAGCCGGCCGCATCACTGAACTTTGCCTCCTGAACTGACAGTTCAAGATCAACACCCCTGGTTGCAAGGCCTTGCTTATCCTGATCCTTCCAGGTGGGCGTGACCAGCACATTAAACGGCACGTGTGAACGCGCATCCTGATAGAGGCCGTCTTCGCATCGCCAGGTTTGGACAGTTGGCTGCCCAGGAACCTGGCAGTTCAGGTGAAAGGTGCCCCACACTTCATCCTGTAGCGCTTTTACCTCAGCATAAAAAGCCAACACCGGCTGGCCGGTTTGCGGCCGCAAGTCAAGAAACACCCTGGGTTGTCGCACTTGGTAAGGTTGCATTTGCAACTGGTCAGAGGTCACCAGCAGGGTCGGACGCGCGCCTAGATCAAGCCGTATATTGGGTTTGTCTATACTGGGGGTATGTTCGCTGGCAGGGCTGCTGGCATCTCCGAACTGCAAACGGTCTGCATGCACCTGTACATGCTTCACATTCAAATTGACGACAGCATGTGGCTTATCAAGCTGGAAGAGGTCACTGGAAATATTGTCTGCACTGAGGCTGATCTCGGTCATGGCGCATATTGGCAGCGACCAGACCAATAGTATCAGCGCCCAGATGTGCATCAGCCTGGAAACACTCCGGTAGACAAGTAACGGTCACCACGGTCGCAAACGATGCTCACAATCACGGCATTATTCACTTCTTTGGACAGTTGCAGCGCCGTGTATAAGGCACCGCCACTAGAGATGCCGGCAAAAATACCTTCTTTGGCTGCCAGCTTGCGCGTGGTATCCTCGGCATGTTTTTGGCTGACATAACGTAATTCGTCTACACGCTTGGGATCATAGATGGTAGGCAGATACTCCTCTGGCCATTTACGGATACCAGGAATCTGCGCCCCCTCTTCAGGCTGTACGCCAATAATCTGGATTTGCGGATTTTGTTCCTTGAGGAAACGTGAGGTCCCCATAATCGTACCCGTTGTCCCCATACTGGAAACAAAATGCGTGACTTTCCCTTCAGTATCACGCCAGATTTCAGGTCCGGTCCCTTCATAGTGCGCCAGTGGATTGTCCGAATTACCAAACTGGTCCAGCACGATGCCTTCACCTTCAGCCTGCAACTTGAGTGCCACATCCCGCGCCAACTCCATACTGCCGTCTTTGGGTGTGAGCACCAGTTCTGCCCCATAAGCTCTCATACTTTGCCTGCGCTCAACAGACTGGTTTTCCGGCATGACCAGGACCATTTTATAGCCGCGCATGGCCGCCACCATGGCCAGTGCAATGCCGGTATTACCACTGGTTGCCTCAATCAGGGTGTCACCAGGCTTGATCTGTCCCCGCTGTTCGGCGCGCAGGATCATGCTGTAGGCTGGCCTGTCCTTGACTGATCCCGCCGGATTGTTACCTTCCAGCTTGAGCAATATGGTATTGCTGGGATTAGGATTCAGGCGTTGCAAAGCGACCAGTGGCGTATTGCCGACAAAGTCATCCAAAGTTTTAAATGGTTTCATAACAGTTTTGATGTTTGTTGTTTTCGCACAGAGCCAGGCCTTGTACCCAAAATATTCTGAGGATACACCGAATGAATTGATTAAAAGTCATACACGCAGCCGCTTAATATATGTAAAATTCCAGTGTTGTTCGTGAGTTAGCTGGTGAAGTACCAATTTTACATAAACTACCCCCATCACAAAAATAATAATTACCGAGGAAACCGGATGTTGAAAAAATGGATTGGCAAACTGCTTGTCGTCATGGTGCGTCCGCTCAGACTCTTTCCAGAGCTCGCAGAGGCCGACAATGTCCGTTATAAAGTCATTTTCCTCAACAATGTATTCACCTTTGCCGGCATCGTCTCGATCACCATGGGTTTCTTCCGCTGGAACCAGCAACCGTTCCTCGGCGCCATAGACCTCCTGTTTGGTATTATCGCTTTTGCATTGCTGTGGATATTGCACCGCTATAAAAAAAACATAGAACTCATTTCCAGCATTGCCTTGTGGTTATGCTTTGTCCAATTCTTGACGGTTTTTTTCCTCGCAACGGACAGTCACTCACGTAGCGCCTTGTTACTATTGATTTTAGCGGCTGCTTTTTACCTCAAAGGCCGCGTGACTGGTTACTACATGTTAGCTATCCTGCTGGCATTGGTCGCCGGAAACCACCTGCTTCAAATATTCTCTTCCGAGTATAACAACCTGGATATCCTGAGCCTGGGTTTTTACCTGCTGGCACAGTTTTTTATTATCCGCAATTATGAATGCTTGCGTGAATCGCAAACCAACCATTTAAAAGCGCTCAATGTTGATCTGGAAGCGTTGGTAAAACAGCGGACCGACCAACTGGCCGTAGCCAATACAGCATTGGAGTTTGAAAAAGAGAATCTGAAAAAACTCTCCAGTACCGATCACTTGACTGGCCTCAGTAATCGCCACCACTTTGAAACCGTGTTTGCCGAACATACGCCTGTCACTAACCGCAGAAAAATTACTGACGCACTTATTTTGATAGACATTGACCACTTTAAAAAGATCAATGACACGCATGGCCATGTATTGGGTGATGTAGTGATCCAATCCGTGGCGACCTGCATCAAGAAAAATAGCCGAATTTCAGATATTACCGTCCGTTGGGGCGGCGATGAACTGATCATTTATGCTCCCCGCACCACCCTCAAACAGGCGACACAACTGGCAGAAAAGGTGCGTCATCAGATCACCGCCATGCATATTCCAGGCGTGGGTAGCATTAGCATCAGTGCCGGCGTTGCCGTGTTGCATGCAGGTGACACCCTCTCGCAACTTCTGCAACGCGCAGACCAGGCATTGTATCAAGCCAAACAGGCTGGGCGTAACAATGTGTACGCTGGCACTCTGGACTAAACGCCTACAATTCGGTACCTTGCTGTGACTTTTTATTTTTGTTGTAGTAATAATGTTTAGAAGTGCTGTTGTTGTCTTTGTTTTCACCTGCCTGCCATGCATTTTTGGTCCTGCCCTGCATGCCGAACAATGGCAAACCGTACCAGGGCGCGAAAAATTTCTGACGATCTCTGTCGACCTAGACTCCTTGCAAATAGGTCAACTCGACGACATGATTTTCTTCAAATTACGCGCCGACGATCATGACGACACTGTAACCACGCGTTTTGTGCAAGCCTCCTGCAGCGAGTTCTCAATGGAAGTCGAACGTGAATCCGTGTTTCATAAGTCTATCCAGACAGTTGAACTCTTGGATTGGAAGAACGACCAGTCACTGGTTCATCATCCTGAGTTTGCGCAGTCAAGGCTTTCTTTCTGGGGCGTGACTCAGGCTTATGGACAAGCCATTTCCCTGGCTTGCCGCCGTGCAGGCAATCACGCCCCTGAGCGCCTGCAAACATTACAACCAGACAACTGCGCCCCCACAAACCCTTTACGCAAGGTCGCTTGCGCCAGCCACCCTAGCTGGCGCGCCAATTACAAACTGTATTTTTCGCGTTCACATGATGTGATTCATAACTGTGGCATTTCAGAAGATCGCATGACCAAGCAGGCCGCCTGGCTACTCAAAAGCGTCATGCGCTGCCAAAGTGAAACCTGCGGTAACGAGATTCTGGAAAATTGGATTCACAAGCGAGGGCAAGATATTGCCAAGGTCATTCACATGCAAAAAAACTCCAACATGGCCTGGAGTGCACCCGCGCAATCCGCTCCGTTATGCGAATCTCTCAACCAGGCGGACCAGGCCATCGCCAGCATGCAAACTGAAGAGATTTATGCCAAGGCCAAATACATGGGCTGCCTGAAACGTGAGACAGCGAAATTGCGCGCAGCTCATACGCCCAAAGAAACGCTGTCGCAACAGGCAGAACAACTATGCGAAACGCAATTTCAAGAGTGGCATGACGCCATTACAAAACAATCTGCCATGCGCGACTAACTGAAACCAGCCGCACATGGCTCATGAGTTAGCGACTGCAACGCCGTGCGCGGAAGAGGAAGATGGCATACAAGCCAAACAGCGTAAAACTGATCAAACCGAGTTGCGGCAAGGTCAGCCCGAGGAAAGTCCAGTCTATGGCAGCGCAGTCACCTGTGCCGCGAAACACTAGTGTCAGTGCTTTTTTAAGCGGGAAGTTTTCAAACATATAATCAAACCCGACGCCACAATCGGCAATGATGTCTTCTTTATGCGCCTGTAACCACCAATGGCGAATGGCCACGCCAGCACCGCCCAACGCCGTGAATACTTCTACCAGCGCCAATCCGGCATGCAGCCATGACTTAGGAGAAACGAACACGTGCAGCAAGAACACCACACCTAGGCTCATGAAAATAATACGCTGCGAGATACATAGAGGACAAGGTTCCAGCTGGTTTTGTACCTGTATGAATAGAGCCAGTGCGACAATACCGAAACTGGCCAGAAATCCCAGCAAATAGCCACCACGACCTTTAAACCACTGACACATTGCACCCTCCTGCACGTTTAAGAAGTACTGATTGTAATAGATAACGCGCATATGATGCTGCCAGAGCGACTAACGTTCCCTGATTTAAAGCCTGATTATGAAGAAGCTGGTGTGATATCTGCCTGCTGCATGGCAGACTTCTGTTTCACTTCATGATGTTTTTTCTTGTAATAACGAGCAATCCGTTTCACATAATCATGGGTTTCCGGGTAAGGTGGGATACCGCGATACTTGAGGACCGCATTTTCGCCCGCGTTATAGGCGGCGGCCACCAGCTCGACATCGCCTTTGAAATACGCAATCAACCAGCGCAAGTATGACAATCCACCTTTGATGTTTTGCTCGGGGTCATAAGCATCTTTGACATGAAACCGGGCTTGCGTCTCAGGCATTAACTGCATCAATCCCTGTGCCTTCTTGCGAGAGGTGGCTTTAACATTAAAGCCTGACTCCACCGCAATCACGGCCATGGCAAAATCAACGTCCACCCCATAAACCGGCGCATGCTTCTTCACGAGTTGGTACACCTGACCACGCTTGCGGAACAATACCTGGGCAACAGAATGTTCCTGTTTTTGCATACAGGCAGGCAGCTTTGCTAATTCGGGACTACCAGGTTCCTTATCCAGCCATTCCATGGCATCTCGGTGCCCTTGTATCGCAGCCAGGCTGAAAAAACGGGCCGCAATATCATGATTTACCTCTACACCTTTGCCCATGCTGTAAAACCAGCCCATGGCAAATTGTGCGTCAGGATCATGAGACACGCCTGCGAGCGCACAATAATGCGCATGCGCTTGCTCATAGCTACTAAGCCCAAGCGCATTTTTGGTACCAGCCGCCAGACTGACCTGCAGTTTGATGAACTGTTTATAGGCATCATTGCGGATTGATGATTGCTCACGGCTGTAATGTACAACCGGTTCTGTGGTCTCAGGAACAGGCACACTCTGGACTTCAACCTCAGCCAGTGGTGGCTCGGCGACCTCGTTTTCAGCATGTGCCAGGTTTGATGCGAGTACGATGTACCACAAGCACAAGGAAACGCCGGGCATAGCAGACAGATGTTTTTGTAATGGCATGAATGTCACCATAAAAGCATTGCGCCTATTAGGCATGGTAATAGATATCTTTATCCCTACTTTACTGAAGGACTCACAGGCTCCGCTAAAGTGCCCTTATTAATAAGTAAAAATGTTCAGAAACGTAAAAATCCAGCATATCTCATTGTTTTAAAAGAGATCTGCCTGTCATGTCCCTCAAAAACATAGCCAAACAGTCTTCCGCTGTTGGATAATGCATGGCTATGACTAGCTTGTTATCGACGCCCCCAAAACAAATCTTGAGTGTCAGCGACCTGACGCGGCTGACGAAAGAGCTGCTGGAAACCAGCTTCCCCCTGTTCTGGATCAGTGGTGAAATCTCCAATTTCACGCGTGCAGCCAGTGGCCACTGGTATTTTTCACTCAAGGACGAGCGGGCACAGGTTCGCTGCGTGATGTTTAAGGGCCGTAACAGCCTGGTAGGCGCGACACCTCGGGAAGGTGACCGGATTGAAGCGCGGGCAACGGTGACGCTGTACGAAGCACGTGGCGACTTTCAACTCACCATAGAGTTTCTGCAACCGGCCGGCCTGGGCAGCTTGTACGAAGCGTTTGAGCAACTGAAACAACGCCTGCAAGCGCAAGGCCTGTTTGATGTATCGCGAAAAAAAACCATCCCCGCCAATCCACAACGCATAGGCGTAGTGACTTCGCCCGATGCGGCAGCGTTACGTGATGTATTGACGGCCATACGCCGCCGCTACCCCGGCATGAAAGTCATCATTTACCCAACGCCCGTCCAGGGCAAAGGCTCGGCAGAACTGATTGCACAAGCAATACACTTGGCCGACCAGCGGCAGGAAGTCGATACACTGCTGATTTGCCGTGGTGGGGGCAGTATTGAAGATTTGTGGTCATTTAACGAAGAAGTTGTTGCGCAAGCGATCGCCGCCTGCAGCCTGCCAACCATTAGCGGCGTGGGTCATGAAACTGACTTCACCATTGCAGACTTTGTGGCAGACTTGCGTGCAGCCACACCGACGGCAGCGGCTGAACTGGCCTGCCCTGACCAATCACAACTACGCCAGCAAGTGGAACAATCCCGGTTACGCCTGATGCGCGCCATGCAATCGCTGTTAAGACAGCATGCGCAAACACTGGATTATCTGTCGCGCCGCCTGGTGTCGCCTGCGCAGCAGTTGCAACAGCAAAGACAGGTGTTACAGCAATGGCAGCATCGCCTGCAATTGTCTATGCAGCAATATCTGCAAACGCACCGTCGCAAACTAGAGCACTGCGCCACCAGCCTGCAACAACTAAATCCTCATCAGGTACTGGCACGCGGTTACGCCATCGTACAACAACAAAACGGCCATGCCGTGACTGATGCTACTCAATTGACCGCTGGCGAAAACTTACAGTTGACATTGCATCATGGGCAGGCCGCAGTCGTAGTGACTCAATCTCCTATCAGCAAGAAATAACCTCCGGAAATTGTTTTGCGATGCACAGACTTGTCGCATATCTCCCATAAAGACATGTTCAAGGTGGAGTATTTCTGTCAAAACCTGTTATTTCTGTCAAAGTTTTTGGTGAAGCTTTAAAATTAACCGATAATAATCGTTTGTCTTCAGCTGTTCACACAATGGACCATACAAAAAATCAGGCGGCGCTCCATACCATGGCCCTCGCCGCGCTTGGTGTTGTTTTCGGGGATATTGGCACCAGCCCCTTGTATACGATGAAGGAAGTGTTTGCTGTGGGCCATCACCCACTGTTACTGACACAAGACAATGTCTATGGCATTTTGTCCCTGATCACCTGGGCTTTGCTACTGATCGTCTCCTTTAAATATGTTGCATTTATCATGCGCGCAGACAACCGTGGCGAAGGCGGCATCATGGCTTTGCTATCATTGGCCAGCCGTTATGCGGGCGGTGACCCTGAACAGCGCAAGCGCATCATGATGCTCGGCATTATCGGTGCTTGTATGTTTTACGCAGACGGCATGATTACCCCGGCCATTTCTGTTTTATCCGCGGTGGAAGGGCTGGAAGTAGCCGCACCGCAACTGGATAGCTGGATCGTCCCCATCACACTCTGCGTGCTGTTCGTCTTGTTCTGGGCGCAAAGTAAGGGTACAGCCGTTGTCGGTGCATTCTTTGGTCCGATTATGTTGACCTGGTTTGCCGTACTAGGCATCTTGGGTGCAATCAATATCAGCCACCATCCGGAAATTCTCAAAGCCCTAAGTCCTACCTACGCCTTCCTGTTTTTTTATACTCAACCAAAGATTGCCTTTATTGCCCTGGGCGCAGTTGTTTTAGCGGTCACGGGAGCTGAGGCACTCTACGCCGACATGGGCCATTTTGGTCGAAAACCAATCCGCCTGGCCTGGTTCCTGTTTGTACTCCCGGCCTTGATTTGCAATTATTTTGGTCAGGGCGCGTTGATTCTGGCCGAACCTGAAGCGATTCAAAACCCGTTTTACCATTTGGCACCCGACTGGGCTTTGTTCCCCCTCATTATCCTGGCCACACTGGCGACCGTGATTGCCTCGCAAGCGGTGATTACGGGCGCATTTTCTGTGTCACGACAGGCTTTGCAATTGGGCTTTATTCCTCGTATGCACGTGGCGCATACTTCAGAAAAAACCGAAGGCCAGGTATACATGCCCCGTGTGAACTGGGGCCTGATGGTTGCCGTCATGGGCCTGGTCCTGATTTTTGGCAGTTCTGGCGATCTGGCGGCCGCTTACGGTATCGCCGTGACTGGCGACATGGTGATCACCACCTTGCTCGCCGCCGTCGTTTTCCATCATTTGTGGGGCTGGAGCAAACTTAAAACCGCCAGCCTGATTAGCATCTTCCTGGTGATCGACCTGTCTTTCTTCTCTGCCAACATCCTCAAGATTCCGGATGGTGGCTGGGTGCCTTTACTCATAGGTCTGATTATTTTTACGCTGATGCGCACTTGGAAAACGGGCCGCAGATTGCTATATGGCACCCTCAAGTCAGAATCCATGGAGCTCATCCCTTTTATTCAGGCGATAGGTGCGCACCCCCCTGCCCGCGTCAATGGTGTCGGCGTTTTCATGACCCCAAACCCGGATGGCGTCCCCCATGCCTTGCTGCACAATCTGAAGCATAACAAAGTGCTGCATGAAAAAATGATCATCCTGACGGTGCGTTTTGAGGACTACCCCTACACCAGCCGGGAGGAGCGTGTATCAGTGGAAGTGTTGCCATATGGCTTTTATCGCGTCACCATACGTTATGGCTATATGGATGAACCTGACCTGCCGAGAGATCTGGCACTCACAGAATCCTTTGGCCTCAGCCTGGATACCATGGATACGTCCTTCTTTATCGGCAAGGAAATCCTGATTGCCTCAGATAAACCAGGCATGGCCTTCTGGCGCAAGAAGATTTTTATTGGCTTGTTCCGCACAGCGGAAACCATTACCAACCAGTTCAATCTGCCGCCCAACCGGGTGGTGGAACTGGGTTCACAGGTCAAAATCTAATGTAAAAGTATAGGTGCGATTTAGCTCAAGCCAGTGAGCAGAAAGGAAACCGTATGTTCAATATCAAACTCATCTCTGTGGCTGCCGCATGCGCATTACTGACAGCCTGTGCCAGCACAACCAACAATAGCGTTTCTGGTGTGCAACGAAGCCAACTCTTGCTACTGCCATCGGCCACGGTAGACAAGATGTCGGCGCAATCTTATACACAAACGCTCCAGGACGCCCAAAAGAAAAGTACGCTAAACGCAGATAAAGCGCTTTTGAATCGCGTTACCACTATTTCTAACCGGCTGATTGCGCAAGTTGGCGTATTCCGCCCAGATGCGACCAAATGGAAGTGGGAAGTCAATGTAGAGAAAAATGACCAATTGAATGCCTATTGCATGCCAGGTGGCAAAATAATGGTGTTTTCTGGCCTGGCGGATAAACTCAATGCGACAGACGACGAACTGGCTGCAGTGATTGGCCACGAAATTTCCCACGCGTTGCGCGAACATGGCCGCGAACGCATGTCACAAGCCTATGTACAGCAGTTTGGTTTGCAAGCACTCGCAGCTTTTGTTGGTGGTACCGCAGGCAATATGGCTGCACAAGGTGCAAACATGGGTAGTCAGCTACTGTTTGCTTTACCAAATGGCAGGGAACAGGAACGCGAAGCGGATCGCATGGGTCTGGAACTGGCCGCACGAGCAGGCTACAACCCCGAGGCCGCTGTCAGCCTATGGAAAAAAATGATGACAGCCAGCAAGGATGCACCGCCCGAGTTCTTGAGCACCCACCCCTCCAGCGAGAACCGCATCAAGGATCTGCAAGCACTGACACCCAAAGTCATGCCACTTTACTTGGCCGCAAAAAACAAATAACCCACGCTTACCAGGGGTCATCACTATCTATAGCCCCTGATCCATCGAAATTAGGTTAAAATTTCGGGTTTCACTGTTATTTAACCGAATCAATTAGAGAACATCATGGATCCACGTCAAAGCATTATTGAAGCGGCTTTTGAAGACCGCGCCAACATCAACCCGGCCAATGCACCAGCAGATATCAAAGCCACCGTGGCTTCAGTACTGGATGATTTGGATGCTGGCAAATTGCGCGTCGCATCCCGGATTGGCGACACCCAACAATGGGAAACCCATCAATGGATCAAGAAAGCCGTTCTGCTGTCTTTCCGACTCAAAGACAACTACCTTATGGATGACGGCGTGACCCGCTACTTTGACAAAGTCGATCCAAAATTTGCCAACTACACTGAAGAAGACTTTAAAGCCGGTGGTTTCCGCGTCGTGCCTAACGCCATTGTGCGCAAAGGTTCTTTCATTGCCAAAAACGCAGTGTTGATGCCTTCCTATGTCAACATCGGTGCTTATGTAGGTGAAGGCACTATGGTGGACACCTGGGCGACCGTGGGTTCCTGTGCGCAGATTGGTAAAAACGTACACTTATCTGGTGGCGTAGGCATTGGTGGCGTATTGGAGCCAGTACAGGCTGGCCCAACGATTATTGGTGACAACTGCTTTATCGGTGCACGTTCCGAAGTGGTTGAAGGTGTAGTGGTAGAAGATAACTGCGTGATTTCTATGGGTGTCTATATTGGCCAGTCGACTAAGATTTATGACCGTGAAACCGGTGAAGTACACTTTGGTCGCGTACCGGCCGGCTCAGTCGTCGTATCAGGCAACCTGCCTTCCAGCGATGGCAAATACAGCTTGTACTGCGCAGTGATCGTGAAAAAAGTGGATGCCAAGACACTGGGAAAAGTCGGTATCAACGAATTATTGCGTGGTGTGTAAGGTGTAAACACTCGTACTGGGAATCGCTCTCCTATCACCGCTCAAGTTATGGGCATATCGGGTCGATATAAGAGTGATTCTCATCATCCGCTTTTGTGGTAATAGTATCAAGTATGGAGAAATAGCAGGCAAGAAACAAAACGCAGTAGAGTCACACCACTAATAATCACAATGACCGTGCAACTATGATCCCAACAAACATGCTTATTCTGCTGCTATTCACATCCAGTGTCATCGGATGTTTTTTTGCATTTAAGCTGGTTGATCAGTTGCGTATCGCAGCAACCAGGGACCATGATGCACTGCTAAAAAAATATTCCGCAATGACTGCGGCCGGTATTTTCCTGCTGCATGCCGGCTACCAATTCGCTTCTGACAATATTCCAAAAATCACACAGCATCCGGTGGATTTGATAGGCAGCCTGTTGTGCGCCTACCTGCTTTCCCTATCACTACTCAAAACAGTCAACCAGAAAAAACTGCCCTTGCGAGACCTGCTCTATGCCTCATTGGCAGCGGGCGTGAGCGGTTATCTGCTTTCCTATTTTTTCCAGCTGAGCGCCGGGGCGATCAATATCCGTATCGACACCTGGACCGCATTATTCGCGCTTTTCCTGGCCTGCCTGACATCGGCACTAGCTATCGTCACCACCCTCTGGCTGAAAAGCTATGAAGGAAAAGCATTACAGCGCTTGAAATGGATGTTTTCAGTGGAAATTGCGCTGGGCTTCCTGGCATCCCACACCGCAATCAACCTCAGCATTGTGCATAACAACATGCTGATCGGCCAACCCAGCGACCAAACGCAAAACTATCTGATGCTCCTGCTGGTATTAGTCCCTGTATTGCTGTTTATCACCTCATTCATCCTGGTCATCTTTTATGAGCGCAATGTCGACCTCACGCAAAGCAAGCTGACCTTCCGCAACACACAGACGGTTAACAAGCGGTTCCTGGCTTACGACCCACTGACACATCTGCCTAACCGCGACGCTTTGAACCAGCACCTGATCATCAGCGCCAAGCGTTGTGACCGGAATGGCGAGTCCCTGGCGCTTGCATATATCGATCTGGATCATTTCAAGCCCGTCAACGACCAGTTTGGTCATCACATTGGTGACCTGTTACTGATTGAAGTCTCCAAGCGCATCAGCAATGCCATCCGTAATTGTGATTATGTGGCACGGGCAGGCGGCGATGAGTTTATTGCTGTACTCAGCGAAATCGAAAACCACCAAAGTGTAGTGACGGTGATTCAACGCATTATCGATGCCTTGCGTGAAGTTTTTATCATAGAAGATCATGTCATTGAAATTTCCTGCTCTATTGGCGTTTCCATGTATCCACAAGACGGCAACCTGCAAAAACTCAAATTGAATGCTGATGCCGCCATGTATAAGGCCAAGGAAAATGGCAAAAACCAGTACCGCTTCTTTGATGCCGAAATTGAGCAGGCGTCAGATGTCATGCAACAAACGCGGGTGGAGCTCAAAAAAGCGATTACCGAACAGGAATTCAGGTTGCTGTTCCAACCCAAAGTCGACTCATTGACCCGCTTGGTACATGGTGCTGAGGCGCTATTGCGCTGGCAGCATCCTACACGTGGCCTGCTTTCGCCCAATAGTTTTATTGAAGCCGCAGAACGCTTTGGCATGATCGAAGAAATCAACGCCTGGGTCATTTCGCAGGCATGCAGCACTATCCGGCTGGCGCGTGACCGCGGCATTGACCTGAGCATTTCAGTCAATATGTCCAACCAGCAATTCCGCAACAAGCAGCTCGGTTCACTGATACAGTCGATTCTGGAATCCCATGAAGTGGAAGCGCGCAACCTCATTCTGGAAGTATCGGAAACCAATGCGATCCATCATCAGGCGCAATTTAAAGAAACCCTGCGCCATTTCAAAAAACAGGGCCTTAAAATCTCCCTGGATGACTTTGGGCTGCATCCATTTAGCCTGACGCATTTGCAGGACCTGGAAATTAGTGAAGTCAAATTGGACCGCACCCTCACTAAAGGAGTGGCGTCTTCGCGCACTGCGCTTTCAATCGTAGAAGCCATTGTTAAACTGGCACATGCGCTGGATTTGAATGTGGTCGCTGAGGGCGTTGAAGATGAAGACCAGCGCCTTGCCCTGGTCAGCATTGGTTGCGACCAGATGCAGGGCTTCCTGTTTTCCAAACCTGTAGAACAGAAATTCCTGTTTGATGTATTCAGCGAACTTCAACTCAAATCCACCACGCAAAGCCTGTTCTAAACTCGGCAAGCACATCAATTAAGTTGCAACACCCTGCTCATCGGCTGGTAAAATAAACTTTTTACCCGATAGCGCACCATGAAACTGTACGGCATCCCCAATTGCAACACTGTCAAAAAGGCCCGTGACTGGCTGGAAGAGCACGCGATTGCCTATGAATTCCATGACTTTAAGAAACTAGGGCTGGACTCGGCTACCGCGCAATTGTGGTTGCAGCAGTATCCCTGGGAAAAGCTGGTCAACCGCAGTGGCATGACCTGGCGCAACCTGAGTGATACAGAGAAAAACACCGTTGTGGATGCCAGGTCAGCCCAAGTCTTGATGCAAGAAAAAACCTCTGTCATCAAGCGGCCAGTTATGGTCAAGAACGATAAAATCATTGCTCTCGGCTTTAATGAAACCGAGTATGCCCAACTGTTTGCCAAAGAATAAGCTTATGTCAAAAACACTGGATCTTGCCATTGACCTGCTCAAACGTCGCTCACTGACCCCGGAAGATGCTGGCTGCCAGGAAGCCATGATTGCACGTCTTGAACCCCTGGGTTTCAAGATTGAACGCATGCGCTTTGGCCAGGTAGACAACTTTTATGCCCGTCGCGGCATCACAGGTCCGCTGATTGTGTTTGCCGGGCACACTGACGTGGTGCCCACTGGTCCGCTCGACCAATGGCACACACCGCCATTTGAGCCAACGATTAAGGATGGCATGCTGTACGCACGCGGTGCAGCCGACATGAAAACGTCATTGGCTGCCTTTGTTACCAGCATCGAAGAATTTATTGCTGAAAACCCAAATCACCCAGGTTCGATTGGCCTGCTGATCACATCAGACGAAGAAGGCATCGCGATTGAAGGAACTGTCAAAGTGGTGGAAGCCCTGCAGGCCCGCGGCGAGACTTTTGATTACTGCATCGTCGGTGAGCCGACGAGCAATAAAGTCGTTGGCGACATGATCAAAAATGGCCGACGTGGTTCATTGTCTGGCAAGCTCACGGTCAAAGGCATCCAGGGCCACATTGCGTACCCGCATCTGGTCAAAAACCCGATTCACCTGGCCGCACCTGCCATTAAGGACATGGTGGAAACCGTGTGGGACAACGGTAACGAGTATTTCCCCCCCACCTCCTGGCAAATTTCCAACATGAATGGCGGCACCGGCGCAACCAATGTGGTCCCTGGTGAAGTCGAAATCCTGTTCAACTTCCGTTATTGCCCAGAGGTGGAGGGTCAAGGTAGCTCGGAGCAAAGCCTGCGTTCGCGCGTCCATGCCATCCTGGATAGCCATGGCTTTGATTACACCTTAGAATGGGAACACAACCAGTCTTACATCACGCCACGTGGTGAACTGGTTGCCGCTATTAGCCAGGCCATTGAGCAAAGCTATGGCGTGAGCCCTGAACTTTCCACCACAGGTGGCACCTCAGATGGTCGTTTTATTGCCGACATTTGCAAGGAAGTGATCGAGTTCGGGCCGCTGAATGCAACGATACACAAACTGAATGAATGCGTGGCCGTGGCCGACATTGAGCCGCTCAAGGAAACTTACAAACGCACCATGGAACTATTGTTGCTGAAATAATATGACGACCAATTTACAAACTATCCGTGACTGGCTGCGCTATGCCGTGAGCCGTTTTGAAAATTCTGATATTTTTTATGGTCATGGCACCGATAACAGCTACGACGAAGCTGTGTGGCTGATTATGAGCGCGCTGCATTTGCCGCATGACACCCTGAATAACTTCCTTGATGCGCGTTTAACCTCAGAGGAGTGCCAGCATTTGGGAGCACTCATTGAAAAGCGCGTCACCGAGCATACGCCAACGGCTTACCTTGTGAATGAAGCCTGGTTACGCGGATTCAAATTCTATGTTGATGAGCGCGTGATCGTGCCGCGCTCGTTTATTGCAGAATTACTGGAAGACGGTTTACAGCCCTGGGTGGAGTTTCCTGAAATGGTCGAATCGGCAGCCGATATTTGTACCGGTTCTGGCTGCCTAGGTGTTTTACTGGCGGAGGCATTCCCCAATGCACATATTGACGTTGTCGATATTTCTCCCGATGCGATTGAAGTATGCAATATCAACATTGGTCGCTACGGCTTGGAGCATCAGGTACAGGCCGTACAATCCGACATGTTTACCGCACTCAAAGGCCGTAAATATGATGTCATTATCAGCAATCCGCCTTATGTGGATGCGCCCAGCATGGCTGAACTGCCAGAAGAATACCGCAAGGAACCCCAATTGGCGTTAGGCAGTGGCGTTGCCGGACTGGACCACACACATACTTTACTGACGCAGGCGGCTGAATATTTAAATGATGGTGGCATACTGGTCGTGGAAATTGGCCATAACCGGGATGCGTTGCATGAAGCGTATCCTGACTTGCCATTCACCTGGCTGGACACCAGTGCCGGCGACCAGTTTGTGTTTATGCTGACCAAAGAGGATTTAATAGAGGCTGGTTTGCAGGTTCAATAACCCAGCAAGCTGAAAAAATACGGTAATGCCAGCCATAAAAAAGCACTTCAATCAGGAGTGCTTTTTTATTTTCACCAGCAGCTTAACCGCGGCTCCGATTACGGTCACTGCGTTTTTTGGCACCGCTATTGATACGTGCATTCTGCAGCGAGGCCTGTTTTAGATCAGAATCCTGGCGAATACGGCGATTACCAGTGGGTGCACGTGCCGGACGCTCGCTACTGTTAGCTGGGGCATTTGCCGCCTCCAGTAAGCTACGACGCTGTTTGCGTACTTTAGGTGTAAAGACACGGGTTGCACGGTCACGGTCATGCGGGCTCATTTGCTTGAGTGGCTTGCGTGGCACAGGCAAGCCTGCCCATTCCAGTAAAGCAACTACTTGCTTCTGCTCAAGTTTAAGCATAGTGCCACGCTTAAGACGTGGGGGCAGCGCAATCGGGCCAAACCGCACGCGCATCAGGCGGCTCACCGGCAAATGGAAAGCTTCGAACAGGCGTCGCACCTCGCGGTTACGTCCTTCCTTGATCACCACCTGGTACCACTTGTTAGCACCTTCTCCGCCGTTGGCGTAAATGCTTTCAAAATTAGCGGGGCCATCTTCAAGTTCTATGCCATGGGTTAATTGTGACATCTGCTCTGGCGTCAGTTCACCCAAAATACGCACCGCATATTCACGTTCCACCTCGTAGCGTGGGTGCATGAAACGGTTAGCCAGCTCGCCAGAATTGGTAAAGATCAGCAAGCCACTGGTATTCATATCCAGACGGCCAATGGCGATCCATTTCCCCTGCTTGATCCGCGGCAGCTTGTCAAAGACGGTGGCACGCCCTTCCGGATCATCCTGCGTCACCATCTCACCCTCAGGCTTGTGATACAACAGCACTTGCGGCAGTTCTGCTTCAAATGGTAAATGCAGGATACGGCTATCAAGACGCACGATATCGTGCTCATCAACCACCGCCCCTACCTGAGCCACCTGGCCATTAATAGTGATACGCCCCGTTTCGATTAATGTTTCCATCTCGCGACGGGAGCCAAACCCAGCCATCGCCAACAATTTGTGCAGCCGTTGCCTCGAGCGTGGCGCTGAAGGCGCGTCCACACCTTCAGCAGTCTCTGCTACCGGCGTTTGCACTTTGGGGGGACGGGTCCCGGAAACAGTTTTTGGGGATTTAAATGGGCGAGCCATGCTTAACCTCTTGAATGAAGGCTGTATTTTACCGTATTTACAGAAGACTCTCTAAAGCTAAATACATTGCGGCTGATTTAGCGCGAGCAGATGAAGGCTCAAGCCTGTCAGGCCGTCACCGCATGCATCACTTGCAATTGCAAATTGCGGTTGCCATTAAACTCATTGACTTGTAAGGCATACGCAATTTCTATATGTTCTGGCAGCAACTCGGCATGCTGAAAATAAATGGCATCAAACTGTTGGTTATGTTTTTGCAGGCGCAGCTTCAAATGCTTTTCACCCAGTATGCGTTGCTGCAACACCTGAAAGCGGTCATAGAATACTGGCTGTGGAAAGCCTTGGCCCCATACTTGCTGCGTCAGCAACTCCGCTGTCTGCATGGTCATTTCATGCACCTCCAGGCTACCATCGGTCTCAAGAATTTCCTGCAAGGTTTCAGCATCTATCAGGCTTTGTACCACTTGCTCAAAAGTGTGCTGGAAACGCGCAAAATCCACTGCGCGAATACTGAGTCCCGCAGCCATGGCATGGCCTCCAAATTTAACAATCAAATCAGGCTGCTGCTTGGTGACGAGGTCCAGTGCATCGCGTAGATGTAAACCAGCAATGGAACGGCCAGAGCCTTTGATGAGCCCATCTCCTGCATCGGCGAAGGCAATCACTGGCCGGTGAAAACGCTCTTTGATGCGCGAGGCCAGGATACCAATCACGCCCTGATGCCAGTCTGGCTGAAAAACGCTAATCGTATATTGGGAGTCCGTAAAATCCTCAGTCAGGTCAGCCATGGCGTCCCACTGCATTTCTGCTTCGATCTGCTTGCGTTCGGCATTCAACACATGCAATTGCTGAGCATACTGCATGGCTTCTTGTGGTGTTTCTGCGAGCAGACAGCGTATACCTATGGTCATATCATCCAGTCGACCAGCCGCATTGAGGCGCGGCCCCACGTAAAACCCTAAATCCTGTGCATTGACCTGTGCCGGATCACGCCCAGCGAGTTTAAGGATGGCCAGAATACCAGGACAAGCCAGGCCTTGCCTGATGCGTTTGAGTCCCTGCCTGACCAGAATACGGTTATTCGCGTCCAGCCTGACCAGGTCAGCCACCGTCCCCAAGGCCACCAGATCAAGCAAACTGCCCAAATGCACCTCATCTTCTGCCAACATACCGCGTTGCTTGAGCTCGGCACGCAGAGCGATCAGCACATAAAACATGACCCCCACGCCAGCTAGGTGCTTGCTCGGAAAATCACAGCCACGCTGGTTAGGGTTGACGATGCAATCTGCGGCGGGCGTTTGTTCACCCGGCAAATGGTGATCGGTAATCAATACCTGCATGCCTAGTGCTTTTGCTGCTGCCACACCATCAATACTGGCAATCCCGTTATCTACAGTCAAAATCACCTCTGGCTGTTGTGTCGCCGCAAGCGCCACGATTTCCGGTGTGAGGCCGTAGCCATATTCAAAGCGGTTGGGGACCAGAAAATCGACCCGTGCGCCCATCATGTCTAAACCACGCATGGCAACGCTGGTTGCCGTCGCGCCATCGGCATCATAATCGCCAATAATGAGAATGCGTTTTTGCTGTGCAATTGCGTCTGCCAGCAATTGCGCCATGCGGGTGGCGCCGGTGAGCGCGTCTGGCTTCAGCAGGTGCGGCATCTCTTGCAATGACCAGTCCTCGGCAGTTACAGACCTGGCCGCCAGTAACCTTGCCAGCAAATTGGGTAATCCCTGTGCCTGCAACGCTTCAACACCACTGTTTGAATATACTCTCTGTTGGACTCTCATCTGATGCTCTATTTAGACCTCTCCAAACACATTTACCTTGCCGCAGCCAATGTTGTTTCGAGTTGCTGTAATAACGTTTCCAATGTGTAGGGCTTTCGCCAGAACTGCCAGCGAAATTGTTTTTTATAACTTATTTCGATGCTGCGCTCCGCAAATGGGATCACCACACGCAACGCTGATATCCGCCCTGTTTGCAAAGCACGAGACACCTCTGCCCAGTGGATCGTTTGCCATTGGTCAGCCACCCAGATTCCGGCAGTCATTTGTTGATCAGCAAACATGGTTGACATTGGGATGAATTGTGCCGCAGCCAGTCGACTGGCTTGCAAGCCTGAAAAGATATCCCCTTGCCCACTCACAGTCAGTTGCATGGCTGGCCAGGCTGGAATGTGGCCCACACTGGCAAACCATAAGCTATTTAATGTCTCCGGCCAATTGGTCACAGCCGGGGAATACGCGACCTCATGCAACAGCATTTGTATTTCATTGGTCCATTGCCTTATCACAGAAGCATCTGGCCCTTGCGGTTGCCACTGCATGGCCTGCTGGTAAAGGCAATCCTGCGGCCATTGCATCTGCGCATTTATTTCACGCACGGGCACCACCCACCAATAGCGCTGGCTCGGATCCTCGTGAAGAGTAAACTCCTCCAAGAAGTGCTTTTTCAATCGTTCAGTCAACACGGCATACACATCCGCAGCAAGCGGAACGACCGACTGCAGGCTGAAGGTATCACGGCGCAAGCCCAGATGCACAGGTAACAGGCAAAATGCCGGGGGCGCAACTGGCAATGGTATCCTGGCACACAATACCGCCGATGTCGCATCCCCGCTGGCACCCAGACGCTGCCACAATGACTTCAGCGGAGACAACGAGTGGACTTGCCACTGTGCCCTTAAAAAAACGGGGCACTGCTCTACGAGAGACTGGATCATGTCAGCGGGCCGCGCGGCGGCATCCGACAGATAATCTGTGATATAAATTTGCTGTATCATGCGAAAACAAATACACTAGGTTCACGAAAAAACTGAGCATCTGGCCGCTTGAAAAGTAACGGGCTAGCCAGGTTGTGATGGTTATAATCAATGGGTCTTATACACGAAATTAGGGGGGATGTCATGAATCTGATTCAATGGCTATTCTGCCTGGCGGTATACGCGCCTGCTGATTCAATTTGATTAGATTACTTGGAATCCATGCCTTTTTTCCAAAATTTAAGTATCCAGTCCAGATTACTGCTGTTAGTGATCGGACCCGTGTTTGCGTTATCCTGTATTTGGCTGCTGTTTGATTTTAAAGAACAGCTGCAACGCGAAGAAGACAAGCTGAGCCAGCATGCCCTGACCACCGCAAAATTCCTTTCAGCGGTCATCCATAACCAGACCGAGTTGCAGGGCCCGAAATATATAGAGCGGCTGCTCAAAGCGAGCCAGCTCAATCGTGAACCGTATTTGTCCCTGATGATTGCCGATGCCAATAATCGCCCGATTGCCCACCTGGGCACCTCATTCAGTATGCAGGAAGCCCTGCCGCAACAGGATACTGTCGTCATGCAGCAAAATACGCATGACATCACCATGGTGAAAGTCTTTTCTACCGAGCCTGCCCACAATTTGCTGGGTTATGTCTTTGTTGCTATCGATAAAGCTGCCCTAATCGAAGATCATCGCGACGCCTTCATTAAAAATGTCGGCTACATCACGCTGGCGTTGATGCTGTGCTCTATTCTTGTCAGCTGGGTGAGCCGATCAATCAGTCAACCTATCCGTGACATGACCGCTGCCCTGAAACGCTTTATGATAGGCAGCCAGCAAGTCAGCCACGGCAAAAATACGTTACCGGAAATCAAATCCCTGCAAAGCACCATTAACCAAATTTCGCGGGAAATGCAGCATGTGGAAGCCGATATGCGGCACCGTATTCAGGATGCACAAGCGCAACTGCGCTATCAGGCCCGCCATGACGCTCTCACCGGCCTAGTTAACCGCCAGGAGCTCGAACGACGGCTACAGCAAGCCTTGCAAGATGTGAAACTGCATAGAGCCAACCATGTATTCTGCTACATGGACCTTGACCAATTCCGTGTCATTAATGATACCTGCGGCCATCTGGCTGGCGATGAAATGCTGCGCCAGATCAGTATGATCCTGAGCCAACGCATCCGTGCCGAAGATACTTTCGCACGGCTGGGCGGCGATGAATTTGGCCTGTTACTGAGCTATTGCCAGGTTGAAAAAGCCATTGAAATAGCGGCACAGTTACGGCAAATGGTCGAAACTTTCCGCTTTATGCACGAAGGCCGGCTGTTCCAGACTGGCATCAGCATAGGGATCGTCGAGATAACCGCTGATTTGAAAGATGTCGGCCAGATTACACGCCATGCCGATGCAGCTTGTTATGTGGCAAAAGATAATGGCCGTAACCAGATTCACCTGTTTCACCCCGAAGATGATGTGCTACTCAAGCGCCATGTGGAAATGGAATGGGTAGTGCGCATCAATGAGGCCATAGAACACAACGATTTCGTGCTGTACTGTCAGGGGATCTTTCCACTACAGAACAAAGAGCTACCACCTTTCTATGAAATCCTGATCCGCAAACGGGATGAACATGGCGGCATCATCCCTCCTGCCGAATTCCTACCCTCGGCGGAGCGCTATCACCTGATGACCAAGATTGACCGCTGGGTGATCCAGCATGCATTTATGGCATTACAACCCCTGTTTAAAACACCATCCAGCCTCAAGCCGTTTATTGTCAGCATCAACCTCTCAGGCATGTCACTCGGCGATGCGCAGTTGCTGCCCTATATTCAGAACTGTTTTGAAACCTATGACATTCCGCCAACCCACGTATGCTTTGAGGTCACCGAAACGTCCGCCATCATTAATATCGACAACACGATCAAACTCATTCTTGAGTTACAGAAATTGGGCACGCGATTCATGCTGGATGACTTTGGCAGTGGCATGTCTTCATTCAGCTATTTGAAACACCTGCCCGTCAATTTCCTGAAAATGGATGGGGCTTACGTGAAAGATATCACCAGCAGCAAGGTTGACCTGGCCATGGCAAAAGCCATACAGAGCGTCGCCCAATCGATAGGAATCCAGACCATCGCCGAATACGTGGAAGATGAAGCTACCCTGGACTGCCTCAAGGAAATGGGGGTGGCGTATGCTCAAGGATTCTATCTGAATAGACCCCTGCCGCTCAGCGAAGCGCTGGCCAGACATACCACCGTCATACCACAACAACAAGCTGCCAGCATCGTTCCTGACACCAGCGTTTAACAGCCGTTACACTTAGGCGACGGGAGCGTAAGCCCAAGCTACCCCGCTATTGAGGCATCCACCTCTCACGATCAGCAGATTCTCGTTGGGGAAATCAGCAATTCCCTTTCTTAGCCTGTCCAGGCGGACAATGGTCGCGCACAACGACACATCCAGGTAACAAAAGACCAAGCACAGTAATTGCTACGATTATTTTCTTCATATGATTCCCTGTAGATTAAACATTAAAGTCTTTATTATATAAAGCAAGTAGTCCACAAGATACTTTTACCCTCTCGAATGAATAGCCGGAAAAAATAACTCGAAACTTTGATGTATTTTATGGATCGATTACAAGTATAGTGTTTTTAACTTCAACCTTAATCAGGTTAGGAGACTCAATGGTAGCTCTCAAATTATTGTTGGCGGCGGCACTCTTAGGTTCACTTATCTGGACATTGATCAATCCTGGTTATGAGCCTATCACAGCAGTGATCATCGCAGCCGGATGCCTGTTAGCAATACGTGTTAACGAGCGTGCGCAAAAAGATAAACGAACCTACAAACCGGAAAATGATTAACTGGTTTTTTGAATACATCACGTACTATCATTACAAGGTCATGTGTCACGCACCTTAGACTCACGCAATACGTCACCTAAACACCGCTTTGATTTTTAAGCCAATTACTCCACAATCCATATTGCAAATAAGCGAGTAGACGCTGAGGTACATTTTGATAAGAGTAATCATTTTTCTGGCTGCTTTACTAACAGTATCATGTGCCAAGCAATCAATCACCACAACGAATACTTATGAAAAAGCACTGCCGTTTTCTAAAGCAGAAATAAAAAAAACAGAGGTTGAGCAAGAAATTATCTGTGCTGAATATTCAGCGAAGTCGAACGCAAGATTAAACCGAATAGCAGAAATGGATGCCGCTTCAAAGGATAAGCGATTAACGCCACATCAGAAATCTGAAAAACATGGTTATTTAATGGCGCATTTAAATGATGGTTTAGAGGAGGCCGAAAAATTAAAAGACAAGTGTGATGCTTTGAATAAAAGGCTGGATGAAATGTATGAGGAAAATCATACAGCTGGTGATAAATTCTTGGAGCAGCGAAAACGTAAATAATCCCGTTCACTCACCCAAATAAGTTTAAACAAGCTTTTTTCATCATAAAGCTTGTCTGTCTTAGCAGTTAATTGTGAATTGCTGAAGGTTGTAAATGACAGCGTTATTTGGGGATAACTTCCACTTCGGAAGTTGTTTTACCCCCGAAGTTACCCCAACTTAACCGTGGATATCGATAGACTATATTGGTAGCTAACACACTTGGCTTTAACACCTTGTTTAAAGGCTGTCTAGGAATTCTATTGAATGGCCTTGACGGTGTGAATAGGACTTTTCTTTTTAAGCCTTAATTTACAATAAAGGCAATCATTCTATTAAAATAGTTACCCCCAAAGTTACCCCAATTAATCAAAAGTCACCCTCTTTTAGGGACTCCGAAAACTCTTTTTTATGGACTAAAGAAATTGCCTTTTATCGAGTCCGAAAATTATTTGTTAGCTGGTGAATTTACAACACTTTCAGGCCCTTATACACAAGGCATGAGAGCTCGGGTCTCTTCTTTCGCATCATCAAGCAAAAAGGCTAGACCATTAAACCTACTCTTTCCATTGATCAATATGTTGGACCTTATTGTATATTTGTTGGAATCTGCCCTTTGCCCCATACCCCCAACCACTATAAAAATCAGCTAGATTCCCGCTCACCCTCTCAGTAGATAAATCATATTCCTCAATTAAACTTTCAAACTTCGTTTCTGCAGGAATATTCAGACCATCCCCCGTAAATAAAAGTGCTATCCACCATGTAATCGATTGGCCGTCGAGCTTTTGGAAAAAAGTAATGGCATCATGTACGGTTAAAATTGATCTGCCAATTTTGGAGTAAATTGTTGGCGCTCCCACTTTAAACACAGCCATTGCATATGAACCAACTCCAATACACCAATGTAATTTGTTGGTCTGATTTTCGCTAGTTGCGCATAGATGTCCTAAGATTCTGAAAACCTCCTGGATTTGCCTTGGCGTCAATTGCAATTTTGAAATTAGGGTAGAGATATTCTCAATTAAACTGTTGTCGATATTTAATAAGCTAAATCGCTTCTGATTTGGATTGAGATAAAATTCAACATATTTTCTTGAAAGCTTATTGTAGGATTGAGAAGAGATTGCCGGTAATGTTACTTCTCGATGAATGAATTTCCTATAATATTCATCGAAGTCTAAATCTCTTCCAAAAGCAGTTTTAGCAGAATTTTCCAGCTGATTTCTATCAGCTGCCAGGATAAAAACGGCTTCTTGAAAATCGAAAATATGTTTTATAGTTTCTAAATATGTAATTGCGTAATCTGGCCTACATCTATCCAGCTCATCAACCAAGAATAATACCCCGTGCGAAGATTTTCCAATCAGGTCACGAATGGCAACTTTTAGGGCACCCATGCCTCCTTTGCGTTTTTCGAATTCAGAAAAGGCATTAGGCAACGGAACTACACCCTTCCTCAGTTTCTTTTTGGCTTCTGCTAACTTTCCAGCCTCTACAGGGTTAATTCCTGTAAATCTTTCAGTGACTTGCGCCCCCATACCTGTGAAGAACCATCCTAAATCTTTTGCAGCCTCGATAACCTCATTTACATTCTCCCCAGCATCAGAAAATGTATCTGTTAATGACGATATGATGGCAAATAAAGGATCTCCGATATAGTCACTATCCCACGCATTTAATGAGACGACAATTCTCTTCGTGTTTGAGGCAATCATCTCGGAGCGCCACATATTCAGAAATGTCGTTTTACCTGTACCGTACTTTGAACTAAGGGCCAAAACAAGACCACCTTGAACAAAATGACGCTCAACATCTATAAATTTTTCTAGGCGCGTAGCAAAGTCTTTGAGCTCTAACAAATCATCGTTGAAAGTAGTTATGTTCATAATTGGGGGAATGCTTGATTATTGGTTTAGACGGTAATGTCATTTTATGACCATACCTCAACTAATCCAACACTACGCTCATTAAGGGCCTCTCATTATTGCTATCTAGCTACTCAATACTTTCAACAAATGCTTGTTGTTCACGTAACAAATATCTTAATTGACTCAATATATTCCGCTCGCCTCCTTTGTAGGCATTCCGTGCGGAAATCGCCCTACCTTCTGCGGTCTTTGCGCCGGTGCTTTGTTCCCACGGCTTCCACTGCTTGATTAGCCTGGCTTGGCGTTGCCGCTCCTCTAATGTCCATCGTCTCATTTGCACTCTCGCTTAATAGTTCGTTTTGTTGGTTTTGTTTTTCCGCGTGCGCGTGCGGGCTTTCGGACTGCGACACACCGTTATTTATTTGCTGATGGCCATTGGCAATATTTGCTTGTCTTGCATAAATAACAGGAGGGTTCTTGATATTTGATAAAACTTCAATTGTCCTAGCGCATTGTGCTTGAGCCTTCAAAGCAATTCTCATATACGCTTCTACAGCATGAAGATTTTTATCATTAATGCTTGTAGCAGCCATTCTCGCCATACTAGCAAATATTGCATCGAGGGAACCTACCTGAGCAGATAGCGTTATTTCAAGCTCGCTAATGTCGTTTTTGGTTATTTTCTTCGCTTTATCAACAACAACTTTAAAGCATTCCGTAAAATCCATCTCGCCCGTAGTAGTCTGCGCATACATCCTAGATGTGTAAGTATTCAATAGCACCGAGGACAATCCAGCCTCGGCAAGTTGCTTGCCTTCTGATGTTAGATCATCGTTTTTATTATCACTCATGATAATCACCCATCAAAGCAGGCACCAGCGCACTTGGCACATTTGCAACACGTCCAGCGACAGCTTCGGCACCTTTTGGCCTTACAGCAATTAAAGCCTTCATGAAAGCATCAGCCCCAGGCAGATACGGCACAGAAGCACCCACAAGGGAAGCAGGAATAGCTGGATTATATACACCAGCACCCAGACCAGCACCGGCACCAAGCAAACGACCAGCGGTGCCGGAATCGGGAATCTTGCTATTTAGTACAGTTGCCCCTGCGTCTGCCAAATCTTGCATGATGGCGCCGCCTTTAGCATAACTGCCCTTGCGAATTGTGCGATCTCCTGCCCTGACTGCTGATTTAAACTGCGCTGGGGTGAATATGCCATCTGAACTCATGCCGGCCGCTTGTTGTAGTCGCGTGAAATTTGAATAGGCTTTGTCAATCGTTGCGAGCCTTTGGGCTGCTTGTGGACGGGCACGAACCAGGTTATCGCGTACCGCCGCTTGTACTTCTTTCAATGCCATACCTAGTTGGCGCTTGTCGGCATCAACATCACTCATGTAGGTTCTGGCAAGCCGCCCAATCTCACTGGTGACCTGTTTGTAATTCAGGCCATCTGCCGCACCTTGTGGGGTCATCTTTTGCATCAGTTTGGAATTGATCACACTATCAAAAGCCTTTGCCTGCCCTTCTGGTAAGTGTTGGATCATTGCGCGTATGTTCCCAAGCTCATTTGCAAACTTCGCATCGGCTTTAAACTGAATTTGCGGCATGATGTCATCGTAAGCCTTTTCAATCACTTGCTGAGCTGCGGCAACACCCTCACGGCCAACCTGATCAACCTTCACACCGATGGGCGCAAGTGCTCTATTAAAAATAGCCTTGTTGTAATCAATAACAGCTCGTTGTCTTGCCGATGTAATCGCATCGCCAACGATAGGTAGGCTTGTGGCCTTATCCTCTACCCTTTGCGCGATACCGCCCATTAATTGCCCAGGCGTTGGTGTAACACCAGCATCAATCAAGGTTTGTACGTGTTGATTCTTTGAAGCTGCGGGGCTGATCACTTTGCCGAGTCCTTGAAACGCCACAGGAGCGGTACCGCCCAGCATGGCACCAACACCAATTTGTGTTTTTTTCTGGTCGGCGTAGTCTCCTTCAGTCACCGGCATGGTGGCCCCGAATACAGCGCCATTTGTGGCCCCGGCAATCGTTTTTGCGGCCAACCCAGCACCAGCGGAGGGCAACACGTTTGCCATTGGAAGTGTGCCAACAACATTTCCAGCGACCCGAGCCAGGTCTATACCATCCTGGCCAGAAGATTTGCGCGCCTGTTGGTATTGCTGTTCGTCATTTCTAAGCTGTTCGTCCATTTGCTCTGGTCCTGCCGGGGTCAGCCCAATAGCTTTGGTCGCCTCACCGATAACCGGCAATTCATTGAGGTATTTAGCTCCATCGTTCATGGCATTAACGAGCCTATCTGGCAACGCATGAACCAAGGCTTGCGCCGCGCCGTCTATCGGATCTTTCAACCCTTTAACAAAGCGACCGGCGGACGAGGTTAAAAAGCCACTTGCCTGCTTATCCTCCCCCCAATTCACTTGGCCCGGATCAATTAATTGTTGCGGGCTTGATTCATCCCATACAATTTTTGAATGATCGATTTGTTGTGCCATGGTGATTACTCCAAAAATTGAACGGTTCCGTCAGACATCTGGCCAACTTTTCGGCCTTGATATATCCCGGTTTTAACGATGGTTGGTTTGGGAGCCTCAATTACTGAGTCTTGCTGATAATAGGGTTGGTAGTCCATTTGATCGGCGCCGTAGTTTTGCCGCAAAACATCATTGCGTGACATACGCTGCTTTGCCGCTCGATTGTTTATTTGTACGATCTGGTAAAGCCGCTGGCGCACTGCCTTTTTATCGTTGAGGTTAGTCAAAAGCTCATTCCAAGCGCGTATCGCATCCCCCTCAGTCTGAACCCCTTTATTTAGGCGTAAAGAGTCATTGCGCAACTTTTCCAAAGTAGCTTCAAAGCTCTGCAAGTTACGACTCTGATCGTCACTCAGCCCAACAAAGTTTTTCGTCTTGTTGAGGTAATTGCTAAACATACCAAGATTTAGCGCGCCGCCGTCGATTTGCTTCATGAAGCTAACCAAATCGTTTTTGATACTGTTGGCCGTTGCTATTGCGTCCAGGTTGTCATCTTGCAGCTTAATGGCACCAATCGGTAAAGGTTTGGCCTGTGTCTGTTTGGGAGCATCTACTGGCAAACGGGAACCATTCGGCATGGTGACCGGTATTGCTGCGCCAGTGTCGGGGTCAATCATCAGCCCGCGTTTTGCATCGTAGTGGCGCTTTGTTTGGCCTTGCCGCTGTGCGTTAGGGTTGGGCACAAAATCCCCTGTAGCAGTATTTAACACCCCTGATTGATCCGCATCATAAAGCCTGCCTTTATTGCCAAGAGATAGAACGCTGGCAAGGGACTTGAAGCTATCCGACCCAATGGGCAAACCCTCCAAAGAGTTAAGCCTATTCGCCTGTTCAATCTGCAGAACATCGCCTTTTGTGGCGGCTTGGCGTCTGGCCATATCGTTAACGCTTTGACTTGAGTCGCCACGGACAAAAGCGCCTTGATCAGCATCATTGATTGCTTTAATGACATTTGCCGGGTTCTTTTCACCTTGCACCAGCGCAAACTTGAGCGGTCCAAGCACTCGTTGGTAACGCTTCGCTGTTTCATCATTCCAGTTATCAGGCTTAATAAACTCTGTGCGATAACTGTTTGATAAGTTGCGCGTACCATCGGGCATCATATTCGGCACGTCAATTGAGCCGTTTCCATAGTCACCTGTTTGAGAGTAGCCTTTTAGCTGCTTGGCAAGCACACCATCTGCGCCAACTTCAGACGCTGCGAGCTCATAAGGATCAAGCTCTAGTTGCCGTCTTTTAAGCTCATTTTCAGTGACAAGGTTATCTGTGGCCGCCTGGCGGTATCGCATTTCTGAGCCGTCACGCTGTCCTTGCGTGAATGCGTTGTTGCCACCGGCACCAGCCGCTAACAATTGGCCAAGTGACATCCCAAGATTTGTACGTAATTGCATTAGACACCTCCCCACATTTTGCTGTTTGTATAACTTCCGATAGCAGGAGCTCCAGCAACCAATAAGCCACCAAGGACAGACCCCTTATTACGGACAGATGAGACCCCAGCGCGGGCCGCGTTATTATTGCGTTCGGCTTCCGCCTCGATGCCCATAATGTCGCTAGACAATTTACCGCCCTTCAAGGCTTCATCGTTGTACATAAGACCGGCTGCGTTACTACGTGCTAGCAGTCTAGATCGGTTCATAATGTCTTGAGTGGCTTTAGCCGTTGCGCTTGCTTTACCACGGGCATAGTCACCAGAAAGATTACCTTCTGTACCTTGATAGACTTGGCCCTCACCACCTTGAGCAGACAGTAAAGCATCTTTCAAAACGCTTTCGTTTTTGGTCGCCGCATTTTCATAAGACTGATTTCTGGTCGTTGGGTCAAAGGTATCTTTGGCAAAGTCAGTGATCGTGTCGGCCTTCTTGGCCTGAAGCCTTGCGTTCTCTTCAGCACCTTGATTAATGATCTTTTGTTGGCGTTCGGCAGCATCATCTGCCGCCTGTTGTTGTAGATAGGTACCAGCAAGAGCCGAGCCTATAGCCATCATTGTTCCTGGGTCTGCGCACATAATTTACCTCCAAATTCATTTAACAAAACAGTAATTCATTTCCACACCTTCCATGGCTAACCGGTGCCAATGTCCCTACAAAAAGCTTCGGCAAGATTTGCCAAGCTATCGAGCTCTGTTAAGAATTCGGCGCCACAACCGCACCGCGCGATAATCTCTTGACGGCAGCCAACATCACCGGCTAGTTGATCAATTTTTGCAGCCACCATTAACAACCGCCTGGCCAAAACTTCGGACAGTGGATCGAGCGTTGGCAAGCCCAACTCCTGGCAAATATGCGCCAAGTGAATTCGGTGCAAAATGAATACATCGTCGCTGCCACTTTGTCTTAGCTGTATGTAGTTTCCATCTATCGAATAAGTCACGTCTGGAATGGTTACACCTGTCATACAGCACCCCATAAATTTGATGTATAGATGGTTAATCTATAAAGGTGACCCGTGGGGGGACAATCCAAGATGCTAAAAGTGGGGGTTTTGTCCCGTGGGGGGACAAAGTGAGCAAATTCAGCGTTTTCAGAATTGGAGTTCGTCCCCTGATGGGACAAAGTGCTAGTACTTCGTCCCCCTATGGGACATCTAAAATTAATTTTCTTGGCTGTCTCCACTTGGCCGGATTGGCCGCCGTTGGAGGCGCTGCAAGCTGAATATTTGCCCCCATGTAATCGGTTTTTTTGTAACTCTCCGATGACACGTCCAGCTTGTTCATGTCGCAACTCAATGGGTATAGTGTTATTGCAAATAGGCTGCAATCGAGGCGACTTCCTTGCCTTGTCTTTACGATAAGGCCATACCCGATTAACTCGTTCATTGCGGCGTTTAGGCTGCTTCGGCTTGTCCAACCTCTTGCCGCCATCAGCTTCGGGGCAATCGATATATCGCCGTTCTTGGTTGCGTTGGGGCCAAGACTTGCCAGCATATCGACTAGAAGCTTCAATCCGAGTGGTGACAACTCCGCACATGCTTTGGACTTGAGAAAGTCCAAAGATATTGGAAGCCAACTGCCAGTGACGGCTACTCCATGCTTTTTGGATCGTTTCATACATCACGCCGCCTCCTTATCCGAATCGTGGCGATTCAGCAAAATGGAAGCACGGCGCAAATTAGGCTCAGACTGTTCGAGCCAATATCTGCAGACGTGTGTTGGAATACCTTGATAACCTGGCACAGTCTCAAACTCGCGAAGAATTATTACGCCTTTAGCTTGAAGACTACTAACTGTGCTGTGCAAAGCATGATCTGACAATTGACGTTCAGCCTCAAAACGATTGAATGTGCGCCCATCCAGCAAAGCAGATAGGACACGTTGCCACTTCAGAGGGATGGGTGTAGTATTTGATTTGTCATTTTTTTGCTCTACGCTCTCGCCCGATGCCAGTCGGGCGTTTGCATTTCTAAAATCAGAATGTGTCATATTAAGCCGCCTTTCTTTGGGAAATGCGGGACTTAATCCAGCCATCTACCTCTGAAGATAGCCAACCTACTGAGTGTGTGCCTAGTGGAACAGGCCTTGGAAATTCGCCCTTTGAAATGCGCTCATAGATTGTGCTGCGACCTAAACCAGTAATAGCTTGAACTGCTGGCAATTTAAGAATGACATCTGACATGTAGTTTCTCCTAGTCAATTTCCAAAGAAATCCGGCTGGACTTTCGTCTATCCGTTTGAACAAGGGTAAACTGATGCTTAATTTTCCATGCGATATTGGTTTTTCAATAAAACAGGGGGGTTAATTTATATTTGAAATCAAAATATTTTGTTTTATAAATTTAATTAATATAATGGCAAAAAAAAACCGCCGTTTGGCGGTTCTCTTGGCTATTCTAACTACTGGCAGCGCATGCCTCCAAACCCATTAGGAACACAATTTACTGATGGCTTGGGGGCAAATGCTTTGCTCATGCCGCCGAAGAAGTCGGCCCACATTCTACTTTTTTGTGCTGCTTGCTGTTGTTGGATTTGAGCGTTATTCGCATTTACCTCCTCATCAAGTTTTGCAAACTTATGATCGATCAGTGACTTGTCTCGCTGCCTTGCCTGGATAAATTGACCATAGGTTATTTTCTTATTGTAAAGCTCGATTAATGCCGCTTGTCTTAGGCTCATGTCCTCTGAAATGATGCTTGCATAGCCTTTATGTACATCCGCAGGCATTTCATTCAGTTCTTCATCAACACAAATTTTGAAGCCTTGAGCATACTTGGCAATTACTGCGCGCTCATCATCTGTGGCTATATCCTGGTTGGCAATCTGCTCAAACGTCGCCTTGGTTATATCTGGCAACCCAATTTTGGGGCCAATCAATGTTAACTCAGGGAATGAAAAAAGCGTTTTGTAGCATTCGTCTGCCACCGCGCCAGCAAACGCAGCCCCAGTAAAAAAAGAACAATAAAAGGCAATTGCAAACCTCATATTATCACCCCCTTTATTTACATTTATAAGCATTGGCGTGAACACTAGTGCCGCCATATTGTGCTTGCACTGGAAGCCATACTATTGTGTTAGCCCCAAGCTGTTGAGCGTTTGAAAATGCTTCTTTTTGTGCCTTAGATATAGCTGGTCCGGCAAACATGCCATAAAACATTGAGGTGCCGTGGACATCACCTAAAAACTCACAGTTGGCTACTTGGCTTTCGGTTGCAACCTTCAAGCCATCCGGGGGCTTTGTGTTGGTTGTGGCGCAACCAGAAATGAATACAACCGTTGCGACAAGAGCTTTCACATTCCTTCCCCTTAATTTGTCTTTTTTATAGCTACAGGTACTTCGGTCCCGGCATCAACCAGGCCTTTAAGCGCTTTGTAATGGCTTTCAAATAACTGCGGCCAGTATTGGCAGTCAATGTTTCTAATCATAGGCCCGATGGGGCGCAAAAACTCAAGGATGAAATAGGCATCAGGATCAGTAGCGTGCCAATAATCAATCAACGCTCCGCACAGCTCTATGCTTTCCGCTTCAGTTAATGGCAATGATGTGGATTTGTTCTCAAGATTGGTTTCCATTTCGTTACACCCCTGTTACACCGGCAAGCTATCGGAATTTACAAACTAGTATACTGAATCATTCGCGGCCTCATCAAATCGCCTTGCAGACCACGCCCGGATTTTGAGCAACGCATTTGCCCACTCTCCAGGCTCAAGTTGTCGCCATTCCCTGTCAGGCTTTGGCCACAGTCGTTTGATTCTGAATTGAGAAATATCCGGCATAAGTGGATTTGCCGGATTAGGATCATTGGCGCATTTGTAGAGAACGCAATAACACGGCAAGCCTGACATCTTGGCAAGGTTTATCACTACACTTGCCGCTTTGTATTGTTGACCGACATCTATGGCGGTTTCAATAAGCGCTACGGGCCTTTTAGACCCGTCGTCATACTCAATGTACAACGCGCCATCTAAATCGATCATAGCGAGTGATTGCGCCTTCTCTATACCGACAAAACGACGTGTTGAATGCCTTCTATGCCAGGCTGAATAAGTCAGGTCGCGGGTGTTATAGCGTTCTTCTTGCATTACGATCTCCCGATGATTCCTTCAGACTATCCAACGATGCGCTTTATATCTGTCATAGGCATATCCCCATCGCCAATTGAGGCCATAACAACGCTATTCAACTCTTTTATACGCATCAGCAGGCCTTTCATCAAAAAGGCTTCGCTCCACAGGCTGTCATGGCTATCTTGAATTGCTTTTGCTTGGTCAATTACGGCCTTGGTTAAAATCTCAATTTCCCAAGTGGCATGTAACGCTAACTCGCCTAATTCGTCATCTTGAAAGTTAGTTACCTTGATATCTTCTTGGTTTAATTGGCTGCTCATGATGCCACCTCACCCTCTAACATCGAAGCAGCTTGAGATAGCAAACTATCTATTGCGTGCGACAACTGGTACAAAGTGTCTTCTTTAGGGTGGATTGGCTCATTACTGGTTAAAGCAATATATAGCAAATCGTTAACAGCTTTGGCCTGCGTATCAGATAGGTACTGAGTGATAGAATTAGCGTCAGCCATGATGTAATACTCCTTTGTAGTGTTACGTTGTGGTTAGGCTGCGCTGGTGCTCCGCCAAGATCAACCAGTTCAGCCGCTTTACTCATAAACCGCATGAGTGACGGTGTTACTCTTCATGCTTGCTTCAAAGACAAGACCTTTGCGCCAGCCTGTGCTGCGTCTAATTGGTCGCTCCACCATTGTGCAATTTCTGCGCGCTCTTTGGCGTACTGTGCCTTGTTGTAAGTGGCGCTGATCTCGTTACTATCTTTGTGTTGTAAAAACGCATCAATTGCTTCTTTGCGGAATAATCCACTCTCGTTTGCCTGGGTGCTAAAGAAGTGTCGGCAACCATGCGGGACTATGTGATAGTCAGTAAATGTATTACGCAGTGCCTGCCGGATCGTTGCCTCGCTCAATGGCTTATAGGTCCTGGTCGATAGAAATAAGTATTCATGATGGCCGGTGTATTTTTTAAGCTCTATCAGGCGTTGCAATACCTGCTTTGATAATGGCACTGTGTGCGCTTTAGTCATGTGTTTACGAGTCTTTGAGCGTTCTAAGGGTAATGTCCATATGGCATTATCAAAATCAAACTCTTCCCATTTAGCCATGCGTAGCTCGCTTGGACGCTGTGCTATGTGTAGCATGAGGTAAACACAGGCTTGCACTTCAAAGTTGCCGCCATACTCGGTTAGATTGCGTAACAGTTTGCCAGCATCGGCCATGCTTTGCAGGTGAGGCATATTCTGCGCCTGGTGCTCATGTAGCCTGTCATCTTTGAGCGTGATCGGGTTTAAATCAATTAGGCCATCATTCACGGCAAAGTCAAAGATGCTTCTAATCATGCGGCGGGTCTCTTGCATAATACGCAGAGCGCCTCTTTCTTGCATGATGAACAAGCAGGCCTGAATATCTTTGTAGCGCAGATCTTTAATAGAATGATTGCCAACACGATTAAAGATATTAGTCTTTAATGCGCCTTGCATCTTTTTTAGGGTATTGGGTGCAAGTGTGCGCGCTTTGATATTCAGCCAATCAGTGGCCACCTTCTCAAAGGTCAGTTCAGCATCAGTAATGTTTTGTTGTTTTTTGCGCTGTCTCTCAAGGCTTGGATCCTTGCCATCAGCTAATAGCTTTTTAGCCTCGTCACGTTTTTGCCTGGCTTGCTGTAGTGATACTTCTGGATAGGTGCCTAATGACAGGAGTTTCTCTTTTGCTCCCAAGCGATATTTGAGACGCCACCACTTACCCCCATTGGGGTTCACGATCACAAACAGACCTTTCTCGTCATATAGCTTGTATGACTTGTCTAAAGGCTTGGCATTGCGCAATGCGGTATCTGTTAGCGCCATTTTGGGGTAACTCCCACAGGGGTAAATTGCGTTACCCCCTAAGTTACCCCAACTTAAACGTGGATGTCAATGGACTACTTTGGACGTGAGTAGACGCATAAATGGCTTAAATACGTTGTTTTAAGGCTAATTATGGATGTTATTGGACTACTTTGGATGTTTGTTTGGTCGGGACGGAGTGATTCGAACACTCGACCCCTTGCACCCCATGCAAGTGCGCTACCAGGCTGCGCTACGCCCCGACGTTTGACTCGAGCAGGAACCCACTCGAAAAGAAGGCTGCATTATAAAGCAAAACCGCATATTCGCTAAGCAGAATATGCGGTTTTAATGGCTTGCAATCTGCTTAGGTGGGTACTTTGAGCAGTTGCAGGACCTGTTGAATTTGTTCTCTGAGGGCTACCACATCCACGGCCGGGAATTGGATTTCTTCAGGCATAAGAGATGGCGCATTTGCACGAGATGTTGAAGCAACGTCTTGGGTGGTACGTGGTTTTTCTGCCTTTTCATCTACACCATCCAGGCGGTTGCGCGCACCGCTGATAGTAAAACCTTGTTCATAGAGCAGTTCACGAATCTTGCGGATAAGCAGCACTTCGTGATGCTGATAGTAGCGGCGGTTACCACGACGCTTGACGGGTTTGAGTTGCGTAAACTCCTGTTCCCAATAACGCAACACGTGCGGCTTGACCCCACACAACTCGCTGACTTCACCAATCGTGAAATAGCGTTTGGCAGGGATAGGCGGCAAGGTGACTTTTTGCGTGTCTAGCATGTCGTCGAATCAGATCAGGCTTGTGCTTGCAAAGGTTGTTCGGCGTAGTGCTCTTCTACGCGCAATTTTAATTTCTGACTGGCGTGAAAAGTCACTACACGACGTGCAGAGATCGGGATTTCTTCGCCAGTTTTCGGGTTACGGCCAGGACGTTCGGATTTAGTACGCAATTCAAAATTACCAAAACCAGACAGTTTGACGCTATCGCCTTGTTCCAGTGCATTACGGACTTCTTCAAAAAACGCTTCTACCATGTCCTTGGCTTCACGCTTGTTTAGCCCGACTTGTTCAAACAACAAATCGGCCAAGTCAGCTTTTGTGAGTGTCATTA
>OFDN01000389.1_pt1 | contig 37501 bp, 29 predicted proteins | sample 1520971 | NCBI WGS metagenome assembly OFDN01 (sample SAMEA94257418, study PRJEB24077) | hot springs metagenome | biome: Aquatic biome; feature: Geographical feature; material: Water | place: India | collected 2012-06-12 | depth 5 m | reverse complement strand
CGGTCCACCCTTCCAGATCCAGCCCGCCACCCCCGCCGGTCCCCGCCGTCAGGACACCACCCGGATGTCCGCCGCGCTGATCGTGCCCACGGTCAGATAGGCCAAGGACACGGCAGCCCCGACCCCGCTGCCGTCCGCGTCGTAGGAGAGGATCCGCGTCGTCGTGTTGAAGACGAAACGGTCGTCGGCGTCCGCCGTGGCGTTCAGCGCGAAGCGTCCGGGGTCGAGCGCACCCACCGGCAAGCCGCCGAAGGCGGTGCCCACCACTTCGATCCGGTCGATGCCGGTCTGGAAGTCGGTGATGGTGTCGGGACCCTCCGTCGTGGCGGTGAAGCGGAAGGCGTCCGCCCCGGCGCCGCCGGTGAGCGTGTCGTTTCCGGCACCACCGATGACGATGTCGTCGCCGCCCTGCCCGGTCAGCGTGTCGAGCCCCGCCGTCCCGGCCACCCACAGCGGCGACCCGGCCGCCGAGAATGTGCGGCTTTCCACCTGAGCGGCGCTGGACGGCGTGCTCTGCCAGGAGACGGTGAACCCGCCGTCGGGCCTGCCCACCACGGACGGGAAGGTCTGGTTGCCCGTCGTGATCTGGGCGATGGCGATCTCGGTCCCGACCTTCTGGGGTGCCACGGTGTTGCCCGCGATGGAGAAACGTTGCCCGTAAACGCCGCTTCCTGAGCCATCCTGCACTGCGGAGTCCCACACAGCCACGAAGCCGCCATCCTCGAGCGCCGCGAGGCGGACGTTGTTCTGGTCAGAGGCGGTCGTGGTGTTGATGCGGAACTCACCGCCCAACTTGGTCCCGTTGTTCGCGATCCTCTGCCCATAGACACCCCATCCGCCGCCGTCCTGGTTCAGCGAATTCCATACGATGACGAAGCTGTTGTCGGAAAGGGCGACGATGTCGGATCGGAACTGGTCGTCGAGGGTCGTCGTGTTGACCTGGACTTCGGGAATGATGGCCGCGCCGGTGGCGGTGCTGAAGCGGCGGAACATGATCCCGCCGAAACCACTGCCATCCTGACCACGCGACGTCCAGGTCACCGCGAATTCCGCATCGTTGATCTGGGCCACCATCGGGCGATGCTGATCCCAGGTCGTGTAGGAGTTCAGAAGAATCTCCGACGATTGCGAGTGGCCGTCCGCGTTGAAGAGGCGCGCCATGGCCGCCCAGCTTCCGTCGCCGTCCTGTCCCAGAGAGCTCCACCCGACCACGAAGCCGCCATTGCTGAGACCGGTGATCGAGCTCACCACTTGATCGGAGGTGATCGTCTGATTGATGACTTGCTCCGTGCCGACCGGCTTGCCGGCTGCATCGTAGCGTTGAGCCAGGACATCGCGGGCGCCGCTCTGCGGGCCGTTCCAGCCGATCACGAATCCGCCGTCCGCCAGCGCGCCGACGACCGGACTGGACTGGACGCCCCCGGCGACCGTGTTGACACGGAACTCGTCGCCGACCGGCCGGCCGGACGCGTCGTAGCGACGCGCGTAGATGTCGGTATCGCCCGACGTCGACACGACCGCATGCCACGCCACCACGTAACCGCCGTCGGCCAGCCGCGCCATCTCCGGCGCGCCTCCACCGGCGGTGGCGTTGACCTGATTTTCGCGGCCGGCGACCGTCGCCCCGGTCGCGCCGGTCGTGGCCATCGACGCCACCGTCGCGCTCTGCCAAGCGCTCCAATTCAGGCCATCGAAGCCGGCGACCGCGACCGTGTCGGTGGAACCGGCCGTGCCGGACACGAAACGCACCCGGTCCAACTGATCCGCCAGCACCTCGATGGTTTGCAGGGCGGGCATCTTCACGCCGTCGAACGTGAAGTATCCGCTGTCCGCACCGTTGCTGTCGTCCCGGAACCGGTAACGCGCCAGGGTCCCGAAGCCGGCGCGCACCTCCTCCGCGCCCTGCGGGTGGCCGACCGCGAACAGGGCATCGGCGGCAACGGAGTGGATCTGGGTCGTGTCGGTCTGGCCCGGGACGGTCGCGGCCAGCGACACGCTGTTCGCGACCACCACGGGGACCAGATCGTGATCCGGCGTGAAGGTCCGGGTGTAGACCTCCGCCACGCCGCTGTGGTTGCTGTTCCAGGTGACCGTGAAGGCGCCATTCGCGCCGGCAATCACCTGCGCACTCGACTGGTCGCCGGTCAGGTGTTCCGCGACCATGAACTCGACCCCGACACGCTGCCCCAGGTCGTTGAAGCGCTGCGCGACGACACTCCAGCCACTGCCGTCCTGACCCTGCGATTCCCAGACGGCGACGAATCCACCCCCGTCGAGCGCCGCGAGGTTGACCTGGTACTGGTTGAGGTAGGTGTAATTGTTGATGCGGAATTCACCACCGGTCGCGGTTCCGTTGGCGTCCAGACGCCGTCCGAAAACGCCCCAGCCGTGGCCATCCTGCTCCAGCGACCGCCAGGCGACCACATACTCGCCATTCTCCAGCTTGATGACCTGGGGCCGGTACTGGTCACTGGTGGTGTAGACGTTGATCCGCGCGAGTTCGTTGGTCGTGGCGCTGCCGGTGCTGGAGTCGAAGCGCCGCGCCATGATCCCGCCCCATCCATCACCGTCCTGTCCGCGAGACGCCCACACCGCCATGATTTCGGTCGGAGAAACTTCGACCAGGACAGGCATCGACTGGTCCCAGGCGGTCGTCTGGTTCAGCCGGAACTCAGATGTCTGGCTGGTGCCGTCCGCCTTGAAGACGCGCCCGATCGACGCCCAGCTTCCATCCCCGTCCTGGGCCAGCGAGCTCCAGGCGAAGGCGAATCCGCCGTTCGTCAGGCCGATGACCGATGTTGCGACCTGATCGTTCGCCGTGGTGTCGTTGACCCGGAACTGATCACCCACTTCCGTGCCATCCTCATCGAAGCGCCGGGCGAAGACACCGCGCTGGCTGCCGTCCTGGCCACTCCACCCGACCACGAAACCGCCGTCCGACAGGGCACCCACGATCGGGTCGAACTGTGTCCCGGCGGTCACGGTGTTCACCGGGATGCGGTTGCCGACCGCTTGCCCCTCGTCGTTGTAGAGCTGGGCGTAGATGTCCCAGTCGCCGTTCCCGGTCTGCCCGGCCCAGACGATCACCCGTTTTCCGTCGTTCAGCCGTGCGATGCCGGAATAACTGCCGATCGGCGTGTCGCTGACCTTCATCTCGTCGGTGGAGACGAGCATCGAGGACGCGGTGGCCACCGGTGCTGCGCCCACCGTCAGGGTCACGGTGCCGGTCGCGGTGGCGCCGTCCACGTCGGCGACCGTGTATTGGACACTGGTGTTGCCGGAGAACCCCGCCGCCGGGAAGAAGAGATAGTGATCGTTATCGACGGCTTGCAGAATTCCGCTTCCGACGCCACCGATGGACTGGAAGGTCAGCCCGGTGCCCTCCGGGTCATAGTCATTGGCCAGGAGGCTCGTCTTGGAAATCAGCAGCGGCGTCGCGTAGGCGGTCGAGAAACTGTCGCCCACCGCCACCGGCGCGTCGTTCCGACCCTGCACGGTGACGGCCAGTGTCTGCGCGACCGACGCCGTGCCGTCGCCGACGCTGTAGCCGAAGGTCACCGTCTCGCTCTCGCCGACCCCGAGGTCGTTGAACTGCCCCGGGTCCAGCGTCAGCACGCCGCCCGTGCTGCTGAAGGACACGGCCCGGCCGCCGGTCTGCGCGAACGTCGCGACCGTCAGCGTGTCGCTCGTGTCCGGGTCGCTCGCCCCCTGCAGCAGGTCCACCAGCAGCGGGTCGGCGTCCTCGTTGGTCGTGACGGCCAGCGGCCCGGTCACCACCGGCGCGTCGTTGCGTCCCGCGACCGTCACCGTCAGGCTGCGGGCGGTGGTGTCGGTGCCGTCGGAAACGCCGAAGTCGAAGGTCAGGTCCGCCGTCTCCCCGGCGGCCAGGAAACCGAGCTGCGCCGGGTCCAGTGTCAGCACGCCGCCGGCCAGCGAAACCGTGACCGGCGAGCCGATGGTCTGCGTCAGCCCGGTCACCGACAGCGCGTCGTTCTCGAAGTCCCACACCCCGGTCAGCAGGTTGACCGACAGCGGCGCCGCGTCCTCGTCGGTGGAGGCCGTCAGACCGCCCGGAACCACCGGCGCGTTGTTGCGGTCGAGATGCACCAGCATGTCGGAGAACTGCGCGTACTCCATGCCGGTCAGCGTGTCCGTCCCCTCCCCGGTCGCGGCGGGCGCCGCGATGGTCCAGGTCGTGCCGGACTTGGTCGCCACATAGTCGCGCACCGAGCCCAGATAGACCGCCGTGTCGGTGCCGCTGCCGCCCACCAGGCTGTCGTTGCCGCCGCGGCCTTGCAGCGTGTCGTTGCCATTGCCGCCGTCGATCCGGTTCGCCCCGCCGTCGCCCAGCAGCGTGTCGGCCCCGTTGCCGCCGGTCAGGCTCTCGATGCCGATCAGAATGTCGCCGGCCGCGTCGCCCACCGAACCGGTGCCGGCCGCCAGATCCACCGCGATCGGCGCGCCGCTGGTGGCGTAGCTGGCCGTGTCGGCGCCCGACCCGCCGTCCAGCACGTCCGCCCCGGCACCGCCGATCAGCGTGTCGTTGCCGTCCAGACCCGTCAGCGTGTCGGCCCCGGCGTTGCCGGTCAGCACATTCACCCCGGCGTCGCCGGTCAGCGTGTCCGCCCCGTTGCCGCCGGTCAGGTTCTCGATGCCGATCAGCGCATCGCCCGTCGCATCGCCGCCCGACGCCGAGCCCGCCGTCAGATCCACCGCCACACCGGCGGCGGAGGTCGCGTAGCTGGCCGTGTCGGTGCCGAGCCCGCCATCCAGCGTGTCGGCACCCGCTCCGCCGGTCAGCGTGTCGTTGCCGCCCAGACCGGACAGCGTGTCGTCGCCCGCCTGCCCGGTCAGCGTGTTGGCCAGCTCATTGCCGGTGCCGTCGAACGACCCGGTGCCGGTGAAGACCAGCCGCTCCAGGTTGGCCCCCAGTGTCCAGGCGGCAAGCGCGGTGCGCACTTCGTCGCTGCCCTGGTTCGCCACCTCCGTCACCACGTCGCCCAGACTGTCCACGATGTAGACGTCGTTTCCGGCACCGCCGATCAGCGTGTCGTCGCCCGCACCGCCATCCAGCGTGTTGTTGCCGCCGTTGCCGGTGATCACGTTGTCCAGGTCGTTGCCGGTGCCGTTGATCGATCCCGTGCCGGTCAGCACCAGCCGCTCCAGGTTGGCACCCAGCGTCCAGGAGACGCCGCTGCGCACCGTGTCCGTGCCCTCGGCTGCCGCCTCGACCACCTGGTCGGCGGCGTTGTCTACCACATAGGTGTCGTCGCCCAGACCGCCCACCAGAGTGTCCGCCCCGGCACCGCCGTCCAGCGTGTCGTCGCCCTCCAGCCCGGTCAGCAGGTTCGCCGCCGCGTTGCCGGTCAGCGCATTGTCCGCCGCGTTGCCGGTGCCGGTCGCCGCCGTGCCGGTCAGGGTGAGATTCTCGATGTCGGCCTGCAGCGTCCAGGACACCGACGCGACCACCGTGTCCGTGCCCTCGCCGGGCTGCTCCACCAGAAGGTCGCCGGTGCTGTCCACCACATAGCTGTCGTCGCCCAGCCCGCCAACGAGCGTGTCGTCGCCCAGCCCGCCGTCCAACGTGTCGTCGCCGTCCAGCCCCGCCAGCGTGTCGGCACCCGCACCGCCGGTGACCGTGTTGTCGAGCGCGTTGCCGGTGCCGGTGAAATCGCCCGGACCGGCGTGGGTGAGCGACTCGACATGGTCGCCCAACACATAGGCCGTCAGCGTGGTGAGGACGGTGTCCGCCCCCTCCCCCGCCAGTTCGACCACCACGTCGCCGGCATCGTCCACCAGATACACATCGTCGCCGAGACCGCCGACCAGCGTGTCGGCGCCAAGCCCACCGTCCAACGTGTCGGCACCCGCACCGCCGGTGATCGCGTTGTCCAGCCCGTTGCCGGTGCCGGTGAAGGACGCGGAACCCGTGTGGGTCAACGCTTCCACATGATCGGCCAAGGTGTAGGTCGCCAGATGCGTTTGGACCTCGTCCCATCCCTCGCCGGCACTCTCGACCACCTGATCGAGAGCATTGGCGATCAGGTAGAGGTCGTCGCCCACCCCGCCCGCCAGCGTGTCGCCGATCAGGTCCGTGGCCGCACCGCCGACCAGCGTGTCGTTCCCGGCATCGCCCAGCACCAGGTCGGCATCAATCGTGCCGGCGAGAATGTCGTCGCCGGTCGTTCCCGCAATGGTGTTCACCGCTATCTCCCGCACCCGCATCAAGCCCCACGCGGTTTATCGTTGCCTTCAATGGGAGTGTCAAACTTTCGAGCGGGTGTGCGGCATCGCGTTGGCAACCAATGCTGGTCTTGTCAGTCCGGAACCAAAGCAAAGCGAGAGCAACCTTCAATCACACCCGCTGCGCCTGCCCGGCATGCATCAAGTTGATTTTCAGATCGCCCCTATCAGGAATATGCGTTTTCCTTATCATTGCCGCGGTGCCACCCTGCTGAGAGAACAACGGCAACGCAGGAACCATCGCCATGAAAGCCATCGGCTACCATCGCCCCGGCCCCATCGCCGCGGGCGACTCCCTGCTCGATCTGGAGCTTCCCACCCCCGAATTGCGCCCGCAGGATCTGCTGGTCAGGGTCGCGGCGGTCTCCGTCAACCCGGTGGACGTCAAGCTGCGCAACGCCGCCGTTCCGCCGGAGGGAACGGCTCGCGTGCTGGGCTTCGACGCGGCCGGCGTGGTGGAGGCGGTCGGGCCGGCGGTCACCCGCTTCAAGCCGGGCGACGCCGTGTTCTACGCCGGGGCCATCGACCGGCCGGGCACCAACGCTGAGCTGCACGCGGTGGACGAACGCATCGTCGGGCCGAAGCCGGAGAGCCTGTCCTTCGCCGAGGCCGCGGCCCTGCCGCTGACCGCGCTCACCGCGTGGGAGCTGCTGTTCGACCGGCTGGGCGTGCCCTACGGCCGCAAGACGTCGGACGACGCGATCCTGATCGTCAACGGGGCCGGCGGGGTCGGCTCGATCCTGACGCAGGTCGCCCGGCGGCTGACCGGGCTGACGGTCATCGCCACCGCCTCGCGGCCGGAGACGGCGGAGTGGGTCCGGCGCATGGGCGCGCACCACGTCATCGACCATCGGCAGCCGCTCGACCAGGGTCTGAAAGCCATCGGCATCCCGCAGGTCCGCTACGTCGCCGGGCTGACCGCCACCGGCGAGCATCAGGCGGCGATCCTCGAAGCGTTGGCCCCGCAGGGCTCACTGGCCCTGATCGACGACCCCAAGAGCTTCGACATCGTGCCCTTCAAGCGCAAGAGCCTGTCGGTGCATTGGGAGCTGATGTTCACCCGCTCCCTGTTCGGCACGCCGGACATGGCGGAGCAGCACCGCATCCTGGCCGAGGTCTCGGCCCTGGTGGACAGCGGCGTCCTGCGCACCACCATGGTGGAGGATTACGGCCCGATCACCGCCGCCAACCTGCGCCGCGCCCACAGCACGGTGGAAAGCGGCCGCAGCATCGGCAAGATCGTGCTGTCGGGCTTTTAGAGCCGACGTCGGCCCCACCCCATCACGGAGGCTTCCGGACCATGCGCTTTCCCGATCTGGAGATCGACCTGCTCCGCGCCTTCGTCGCGGTGGCGGAGACCGGCAGCTTCACTGCGGCGGCCGACGTGGTGGGGCGGTCGCAATCGGCGGTGAGCCAGAAGATCCTCCGGCTGGAGGAAATCCTTGACCGCCGGGTGTTCGACCGGAACAGCCGCTCCATCGGCCTGACCCGCGACGGGGAACGGCTGCTGGTCGCCGCCCGCCGCATGCTGGAGCTGAACGACGCGGTGATCCGTGAGCTGCGCGAGCCGCAGGCGGCGGGCACGTTGCGGCTCGGCATCTCGGAGGATTTCATCCCGAACGAGCTGCCGAAGCTGCTGGCTCGCTTCAGCCGCCTGTATCCCGGCCTGCACATCGACCTGATGACGGGGCTGAGCTGCTCGCTGATGGCCGCCTACGACGAGGGCCGTCTCGACGCGGTGATCGGCAAGCGCAACGGCCCCATGCAGCGGGGGCGGGTGATCTGGCGCGAGCCGCTGGTCTGGCTGGCGGCGTCCGATTATCCGGCCGACCCCGCCCTGCCCGCCCGCCTCATCGTGCTGCCGTCGCCCTGCACCTACCGGGAACTGATGGTCGCGGCGCTGGACACGGTGCGACGGGAGTGGGAGGTCGCCTGCACCGCCAGCAGCCTGATGGGCGTGCAGGCGGCCGTGGCCGGCGGGCTGGGCGTCACCGTGCTCGGCAAGTCCTTCGTGCAGGAGGGGATGCGCATCCTCCACCCGCCCGCCCATTGGCCGGCCCTGCCGATGACCGAGATCACCGTGATCGGCGAGGAATCCGACGCCGCGGGGCTGATCCGCCCGCTCGTCGGCTTCCTGTCGGAAAGCCTGTCGCGCAACGGCGCCCTGACGCTCGTCGCGTGATCGCCATCGTCGTGCCCGGCGGGCTCGACGCGCGGCGGCTTGAGCGCTACTGTCCTTTCCCATGAAAGACCGCGCGACCCACGGAAAGAACCATCGGGCCAAGCAGCGCCCGCCCTTCGACCGGATCGCGCTGCTGCTCCAGGGCGGCGGCGCGCTCGGCGCCTTCCAGTCCGGCGTCTACGAGGCGCTGGCAGAGGCGCATCTGGAGCCGGACTGGGTGGCCGGCATCTCCATCGGCGCCATCACCGCCGCCATCATCGCCGGCAACCGGCCGGCCGAGCGCGTGGCGCGGCTGCGGGAGTTCTGGGAGACGATCACCCGGCAGGCGTGGTGGGACGGCGACGGCCACTGGTGCCGGACGCTGCTGCGCGGCGACGCGGCCCGCGGCTGGGTCAACCAAGCGAACGCCGCCACGGTGGCGACGATCGGGGCCGACGGCTTCTTCACCCCGCGCCCCTTGTCGCCATGGCTGGCCCCCGCCGGCAGCCTGGAGGCGACCAGCTATTACGACACAACGCCCTTGCGCTCGACGCTCGAACGGCTGGTGGATTTCGACCGGATCAACGCCGGTCCGATGCGGCTCAGCGTCGGCGCCGTCAATGTGGCGACCGGCAACTTCGTCTATTTCGACACCGAAACCCACACGATCGGGCCGGAGCACATCATGGCGAGCGGTGCGCTGCCGCCCGGCTTCCCCGCGGTCGAGATCGAGGGGGAGTATTACTGGGACGGCGGGTTGGTCTCCAACACGCCCTTGCAGTGGGTGCTGGAGAGCGAACCGCAGCGCGACACGCTGGCCTTCCAGGTCGATCTGTGGAGTGCGCGCGGCCTGCTGCCCCGCACCGTCGCCGAGGTGGCGACCCGGCAGAAGGAGATCCAGTTCTCCAGCCGCACCCGCGCCAACTCCGACCGTTTCCGGCGCGACCAGGCGCTGCGCTGCGCGCTGTCCCGCCTGCTCGACCGGCTGCCGGAGGAGTACAAGACGGGGCCGGAGATGGAGGTGCTGCTGCCGGCCGCCAACCACCGTGCCTACAGCCTCGTCCAGCTCATCTACCGCGCCAAGCATTACGAGGGGGATTCCAAGGACTATGAATTCTCTCGCCGCAGCATGGAGGAGCATTGGCGCAGCGGCTACCACGACACGGTACGCACGCTGCGCCACCCCGACGCGCTGAAACGGCCCGACGGCATCGTCGGGATCCGCACCTTCGACGTCGCCCAGGACGGGCGCGAGTGAGGCGCGGCCGGGGCCGCCCGGCCGTCAGCGGGCGCGGGCGGACGACCGGATGCGGTGGAGAATGGTGCGTGTGGCCGCGGCCACGGGGGCGATGACCGGCACGCCGAAACGCCCCGACAAGGCGGCTGCCGCCTGGCTGAGCGGGCCGCCACCGATGATCACCGCCTCCGCCCCATCGACCGACAGCAGTTGGAAGACCGCACGGCCGAGCGCCCGTTCCAGCCGCGGTGGGTCGCCGGCCAGCGCCAGCGGGTCGTCCTCGGTCAGGCGTGTGCCGACGTAAAGGTCGCCGAGACCCAACCGCACCGCCGCCGCGTCGATGCGGTCGACCAGATAGGGCGTGGTGGTCGCCACCCCGAAGCGGCGCCCGCCGGCGACCGCCTCCCGCATCGCCGCCTCGCCGAGGCCGGTCACCGGCACCAGCAGCCGGTCGCGCAACCACGGCACGCCCGGATCGCCGAAGGCGCCGACGATCACCCCATTGAAGTCCGGCCCGTGGCGGAGGGCGAGCGCCACCACCGCGGCGACCGACGCGTCCAGGTCGGCCGGCGTCACCAGCATCGCCGGACCCGACGGCGCCGTCACCCCGACCACCCGGACGCCGGGGCCCGCCGCTCCTTCCGCCATCGCCACCATCATCGCGGTGGTGGCTTGCGCGCTGTTGGGGTTGATCAGCAGGATCGAGGTCATGGCGCCGCCGGGCTCCAGTCCGGCAGGCCGAGCCCGGCGCGCCAGTGCCGCGCGATGGCGTCGCGGCGCGCGAACCACACCCCCGGCTTCGACGCCGCGTGGGCCAAGAAACGCTCCAGCCCGCCGATGCGGGCGGGCCTGCCGATGATGCGCAGGTGCAGCCCGACCGACATCATGCGCGGCGCCGACGCCCCCTCCTCGTAGAGCCGGTCGAAGGCGTCGATGCAGTAGCGGGCGAAGTCGTCGCCGAACACGAAGCCGCCGCCGCGCTGGAAGCGCATGTCGTTGGTGTCGAAGGCGTAGGGCAGCACCACATGGTCGCTCCCGCCAACCTCCACCACATAGGGCAGATCGTCGTTGTAGGCGTTGCTGTCGTAGAGGAATCCGCCTTGCTCCACCAGCAGCCGCCGCGTGTTGACGGAGGTGGCAGAGCGGGTGTGCCAGCCGCAGGGCGGGGTTCCCGCCGCCTGCGTGATGGCCTCCGCGGTGCGGGCGATGACCCGCCGCTCCTCGTCCTCCGCCATGTGGGCGTGGCGTTCCCAGCGCCAGCCGTGGGCGGCCACCTCGTGCCCGTCGGCCACCGCCTCCCGCGCGAGCCAGGGGGAGAAGGCGAGAGCCCGGCCGTTGGCGTTCAGCGTGGCGCGGACGCCGTAGCGGGCGAGCAGCGCCCGGATGCGCGGCCAGCCGGCGCGGGGCCCATACTCGAAATGCGATTCCATGCAGAGGTCGCGCACCCCCTCGATGGGCTCCTGCACCTCGTAGACGCCCTCGTTGGCCTCGTCGCCATGGCCGAGCGACAGCTCCGCCCCTTCCTCCACATTGACCACCACGGACACGGCGAGCCGTGCCCCGTCCGGCCAGCGGATCGCCGGCGGGTTGGTGCCGTAGCCGCGGAAGTCCCGGTCATGCCCGGTGCCGATGGCGTCCATCTCAGAGGTCCGTCATGCGGCGCAGGCCGACCAGCCGGTCGCCCACGACCAGGACCAGGGCGGCGAGCGCGATCGACAGGGCCGACACCGCGGCGATGGTGGGATCGGGGCTTTCCTCGACGAATTGCAGCATTTGGATGGGCAAGGTGCGGGTCCAGGCATCGGTGAAGAAGATCGAGATCGGGTAGTTGTCCATGGAGGCGAGGAAGGCGAACATGCCGGCGGTGAGGAAGGCCGGGGCCAGCGCCGGCACCAGCACGCGGACCACCGCCCCCGCCCAGGTGCAGCCCAGCGTGCGGGCGGCGTCGATCAGGGTGAAGTCGAACAGCGACAGCGCCGCCAGCACCGTGCGGACCACATAGGGAAGCGTGATCACCACATGGGCGATCAGCAGGCTGGTCCAGGCGTCGCGCAGGCCGGCGGCGCGGTAGGTCTCCAGCATGGCGATGCCGATGACCAGACCGGGCAGCATCAGCGGCGACACCAGGAAGGTGACGGCCGCCTCCCGCCCCGGAAAGCGGCCGCGCAGCAGCCCCACCGCGCACAGTGTGCCCAGCACCAGGGCGACCGCGGTGGACAGCGCCGCGATCTGCACCGACAGCAGCACCGCCGGCCACAGCTCGCGCGAGCGGCCGAGAGCCTCGTACCAGCGCAGCGACCAGCCGGGGGCCGGCAGGGTGAAGACCGGGCTCGACCCGAAGGACACCAGCACGGTGACGGCCAGCGGAGTCAGCAGGAACAGCACGGTGACGGCCGCGATGATCCACAGCAGGACGGAGGCCAGCTTCTCGGCGATGGTCACGAGCTTCCTCCCAGACGGCGGGACAGGCTGGTGCTGCCGACCACGATGGCGACGGTGAGCGCCAGCAGCACCACGGCGGTGGTCGATCCCAGCTCCTCGTTGCGCATGAACAGGAAGGACCGGCCGGTCAGCGTCGCCAGCGTCTGGAAGCGGTCGCCAACCAGCAGGCTGGGGATCACGTACATCGACGCGGTCATCGAGAAGACGAAGGCGATGCCGCTGACGATGCCGGGGAGGACCAGCGGCAGAGTCACCTTGCGGAAGCGGTAGAAGGGGGCGGCACCCAGCGTCGCCGCCGCCTCCCCCACCCGCGGATCGATGGTCTTCAGCACCGAATAGACCGGCAGGATCATGAAGGGCACGAAGACGTTGGCGGCGCCGATGACCAGCCCGGCCTCGGTGAACAGCAACCGCTGCGGCTCGTCCCAGATGCCAAGGCCGACGAGGAGCTGCGAGACGACCCCGTCCCGCCGCAGCACGATCTGCCAGGCGAAGGCCTTCACCACCACCCCCACCGACAGCGGCAGGATGATGGCCACGAGGATCGCCGCCTGCGCAAAACCGCGGGACCGCGCCAGCGCCACCGCCGTCGGGTAGCCGATGACAAGGCAGACCAGCGTGGTCAGCGCCGACACCCGCAGCGTGTTGCCGGCCACCGTCCAGTGAAAGGGATCGCGGAAGAAGTCGGCGAAGGGCGACAGGGTCACACCCCCCGGCCGGACCACGCTGCCGACCAGCAACCCGGCCAGCGGCACCGCATAGACGATGCCCAGATAGACCAGCGCCGGCAGCGCCAGCAGGGCGACGGGATCGGGGCGGTTCCGCATCAGGCTGCCTCCGCCGCCGGATAGACCAGCGTGTCGGCCGATGCCCAGGACACCGTCAGCGCCGCCCCGGGTGCCGCACCGTCCGGGAGAGCCGGCGCCTCCACGAGGAGAGGCGCGCCGCCGGCCGACAGGTGCAGCTCCACCCGCGCGCCCTTGAAGGCGGCGTCGACCAGCACCGCCTCCACCCGGTTGCCGCCGCCGTCGCCGAGCGCGATGCGCTCCGGCCGCACGCCCAGCAGCACCGGGCTGCCCGGCAGGTAATGACCCGGCGCGCGAAGCAGGCCGGCGGGGGTGTTGACGACGATCTCGTCCCCCAGCGTGCGGACCACCCGCCCCTCCAGCCGCGTCGAGGTGCCGACGAAGTCGAGCGCGAAGGGCGTGGCTGGGCGGTGATAGATGGTGGCGGGGTCGGCGCACTGCTCGATCCGGCCGCGGTTCATCACCGCGATCCGGTCGGACATGGTCAGCGCCTCGTCCTGGTCATGGGTGACGAAGATGGCGGTGGTGCCGACCTCGCGCAACAGCCGCTTCAGGTCGATCTGCATCGCTTCCCGCAGCCGCCGGTCGAGCGCCGAAAAGGGCTCGTCCAGCAGCACCAGCTTCGGACCCACGGCGAGCGCGCGGGCGACCGCCACCCGCTGCTGCTGCCCGCCCGACAGCGCCTTCACCGGCCGGTCGGCGTAGGCGCCCATCTGGACCAGATCCAGGAAGCGCGCCACCGTCGGCCCGACCGTGCCGCGCGGCGTGCCGCGTGCCTTCAGCCCGAAGGCCACGTTCTCGGCGACGCTGAGGTGCGGGAACAAGGCGTAGCTCTGGAAGACCACGCTGACGTCGCGCCGGTGCGGTGGCCGGCGCGTGATGTCCACCCCGTCGAGCGTCACCCGGCCGACGTCGGCCGCGGTGAGCCCGGCGACGATGCGCAGCAGGGTGGTCTTGCCGCAGCCGGACGGGCCCAGCAGCGACACGAACTCCCCGCGGCGCACCGCGAGATCCACGCCGCCCAGCACGGCGGCGGAGCCGAAGGTCTTGGCGGCCCCGGCGATGTCGAGGAAGGCGGCGGGCAGCATGGCGGGGCTCAGAGCGCCATCTCGCGGTCCCAGCGCGCGACCCAGGCCTTGCGCTCCTTGGCGACGTTGGCCCAGTCGATGGCGTGGACCGTCATGCCGGCGGGCAGCCCCTCCGGCGCCGGCACATGGCGGTTGGTCGCCAGCGAGAAGGTGGGGCCGACCAGCCGGCCCTGGATCTCGGCCCCCAGCAGCTCATCGACATACGCGAAGGCGAGCTCGGGGTTCGGCGCGCCCTTCACCACCGCGATGCCGGACGGCATGGCGAACACCCCCTCCTTCGGGGCCACAAGGTCGATCGGGGCGCCGGCGGCCTTGCGCTCCAGCGCGTAGGAGGACATGGCCGAGGAGATCATCCACGCCTCCCCCTGCTCCAGCAGATTGTAGGCCTGTGGCTGCTGGGTGTAGGCGGTCAGCAGGTTGGGCTTCAGCGTCGCCAGCTTGGTGAAGCCGGCGTCGGTGTCGCGCTGCGCCGCGTCCATCGGCTGGCCGGTGGCGAGGTGCCCGGCCATGAAGATGTTGGGCAGCCCCTCGGTGTTCTGCAGCGACGGGACGATGATTCGGCCCTTGTACTTCGGATCATAGACATCGGCCCAGGAGGAGGGCGGCGTCTTCATGGAGTTGCGGTTGTAGGCGATGCCGAGCCAGGGCCGCAGATAGTTGGCCCACATGCCGTCCATATGCGTGGTGCCGGGCACCAGCGCCGCGATGTTCGACACCTTGGCGACGCTCAGCGGGTCGAGCAGCCCTTCCTGCACCGCCAGGATCATCACCGGGTCGTCCATCTGGACGACGGACATGTACTGCTTGTCCTTGTTCTTCTGCATTTTCTCCAGGTTCACCAGCGAGCGGGTGCCCTCGAAGATCACCTTGCAGCCGTACTTCTTCTCGAAGGCCGGGATGACGATGGACTCGACCCAGGGCTTGTGGCTGGCCGCACCGCCGACCACCAGCTCACGCGTCTGGGCACGCAGCACGGCGGGCGCCGCCAGCAGCGACGCCATCCCGGCGGCACCCGCCAGCACCGCGCGGCGGCTCGGCTTTCCCGTGACGATCCTGTCCATGGTCCCCTCACTCCCCGGTCAAGGCCGCATCCCCAGCGGTGCGGCCGCGTGCTTTTTGTACGCAACCGTCGTGCCACGCCGCCGACGCTTTTGGAAGATTGCCGATCACTCCACGTTTTCAGTGGGATGATGCCGGACCGCCGGGCCGCGCCATCGCCTCCCGACGCTCCAGCGCCGCATTCCGCGCCTGTTCTTCGCCCATGATTGTGCACAATTGTCTATCGATTGTGCAATATGTGTTTGCGCTTTCCAGGCACCGCGGCATCTGGTGAGATGGCGCCCATGGACCCATGGGGGACAGGGCGTGGACGAAGCGACGATTCATGAGATTTTGGCGCGTGCGCTTCTGGCCGGCCGGATACCGGCCGGGACCAAGCTGGGCGAGCACCAGCTCGCCGAGGTGTTCGGGGTCAGCCGCGAGCGCATCCGCAAGGTGCTGCACCGGCTGGGGCACGAGCGGCTGCTGAACCTCGTCAAGAACCGCGGCGCCTTCGCCATCGAGCCCGACCCGCGCGAGGCACGCATGGTCTACGAGGCGCGCCGCATCCTGGAGGGCGGGATCGTCGCGCATCTCTGCGACCACCTGACCGACGCCCAGGCGGCCCGCCTGCGCGAGCATATGGAAGCGGAGGAGGCGGCGTTGCGGGCGGGTGACCGGGCGACCTGGATCCGTCTGTCGGGCACCTTCCACCTGATGCTGGCGGAGATGACGGAAAACGCGATCATCGTCCGGCAAGCGCAGGAGCTGGTGGGGCGGACCGTGATGCTGGTGACCTTCTACGAACCGGACTCCGCGTCCGCCTGCGGCTGCGACGAGCACCGCTCGATCTGCCGCGCCGTCACGGCGCGTGAACGCTCCAAGGCGATCAAGGCCATGAGCAGCCACCTGTCCCTGGTGGAGACCCGGTTGCGGCCACGGCCGTTCAGCGGGCCGGGCTTGTCGCTCGACGTGGTTCTCGTCGAGGAGTTGGAAGCGTACTACGCCCGCGCCAAGGACGGCGGATAAATCGGAGCCGCGGATGCCGGCCGCGGCGCTGAGACGCACGCCTTGCGTGCGGGCCGGACTCTGGTGTATCGCGGGGATGCCCCGGAGCGCGCCGGGGCGCCTCTTCGGATGGAGACGCCCATGGGCGCAGGAACCAAGCTCGGCACGGCCGTCGTCCTCGCCGGCCTCGTCCTGCCAGCGGGGGCCGCGGCGGAGACCGTCCGTGTCGGGGTGGTCGGCCCCTTCTCCGGACCCTACGCGGTGTACGGAAAGAACTTCCGCCTGGGGATCGAGGCCTATCTGTCCAAGCACGGGACGAAGGCCGGCGGCCATGAGGTCAGCTTCGTGTACCGCGATCTCGACGCCCCCAACCCGGCCCGGGCCAAGGCCATCGCGCAGGAGCTGATCGTCAAGGAGAATGTGCAGTATCTCGCCGGCTTCTACTTCACGCCCAACGCCATGGCGGCGGTGCCGCTGCTGAAGGAGGCGAGGGTCCCGCTGGTGGTGTTCAACGCCGCGACCTCCGCCATCACCGCCAGCAGCCCCTATGTGGTGCGGACGTCCTTCACCATGTGGCAGAACGCCGTGCCGGCGGGGCGCAGCGCCGGGCGGCTGGGCATCGCCAGCGCCGTGACGGCGGTCAGCGACTACGCCCCCGGCATCGACGCGGAGACCGCCTTCCGCACCACCTTCGAGGCGGCCGGCGGCAGCGTGCGCGAGAGCATCCGCATTCCGCTGGGCACCAGCAACTTCGCGTCGGTGATGCAGCGGATCGTCGACTCCGGGGTGGACGGGGTGTTCGCCTTCCTGCCCAGCGGGCCGGCCACCTTCGGCTTCGTGCGGGCCTTCCACGAGAGCGGGCCGCGCCAGAAGGGCATCACGCTGCTGACCACCGGGGACGTGGTGCCGGAGCCCGACCTGCCCGCCCTGGGCGACGCCGCGGTCGGCGTCTATTCCACCTATCACTACGCCGTCTCGCACGCGTCACCGGAGAACGCGGCCTTTCTGGAGAGCATCGCCGCGGTCGGCGGCCAGCGCGGGGAAGTGACGATGACCGCGGTCGCCGCCTATGACGGAACCCACCTGCTCCACCGCATGATCGAGGCCACGGGCGGGACCCGCGACCCGGACCGCGCCGTCGCCGCGGTGAAGGGGCTGGCCTGGACCAGCCCGCGCGGGCCGGTGTCCCTCGATCCGGTGTCGCGCCACATCCGCCAGACCGTGCACCTGCGCGTCGTCGAGCGCAGCGGTGACGGCTACGCCCACCGCGAGATCGATTCCTTCCCCGACCAGCCCGACCACGGCTTCGACGTGACCCAGCCAGCGCCGGCCCGCTGACCGCGGACCGGCTGTTCCGTCAGGCGGCGGCGAGTTTCCGGTAGGAGTCGAAGGTCAGCGCCACCCCCTCCGCCAGCGGCACCGTCCGCCAGTCGCCGATGAGACGCCGCAGGGGCGTGTCGTCCAGCGGGAACTCGGGCTTCGCCCGGACGTGGGGCGAGGGCATCACCGCCGCCGCCGGGTCGCAGGCGCGGATGGCGGCCAGCAGGTCTTCCGTGCTGTCCTCCCGCGCGCTGACGTCGGAGACGATCGGCTCCGGCGGTGTGGCGGCGAGGCAGCGGACCACCACCTCCGCCACCTCCCCCGCATACTGGAAGGACATGGTGCCGGCGAAGGGCATGGCGTAGGGACGCCCTTCCGCCGCCGCGCGGATCGCCTGTGTGATCGCCGCCGTCTCCCCGTCGTCGCGGCCGACGCCGTAGACGACGTTGGGCCGCAGCCCCACGCTGGGGATGCCATGGTCCAGGAAATAGACCTTGGCGATGTCCTCGTCGGCGCGTTTGTAGACGCCATAGAGGTTGGCCGGCGACTTCAGGGGCCCGCGCGGGTGCGCCGCGGCGGAGCTGGTGTAGACGATGCGGCGGATGTCCAGCGCGCGCGCCGCCTCGAACACGTTGAGATGCCCGACCACATCGACCAGCGCGCCCAGCACCGGCTTGGCGCGGCAGGCGGGGATGGTCAGCGCCGCCAGATGCAGGATCGAGCGCGCCTCCGCCCGCTCCGCCGCCTCCCGCACCGCCGTGCCGTCGGTGACGTCGCCGAGGATCCAGGGCACGGCGCGCGCGGCCTCCGCCCCGGTCAGCAGGGACAGGCGCCGGCGATCGTCCACGAGGTCGAAGGCGACGATCCGTTCGCCGGCTTCGATCAGGCGCCGCATCACCCAGGCGCCGAGGAAACCGCTGGCTCCGGTGATCAGGACCGGTCCGACCGCGCCCGTCATGCGACCATCGCCTGTCCGCCGTTGACGTCCAGCATGGCGCCGGAGACGAAACCCGCCTCCTCCGACGCCAGATAGGCCACCGCCGCCGCGATGTCCTCCACCCGCCCGTGCCGGCGCACGGGGATGCCGGCCACCATCGCCGCACGCTCGTCCGGCGTCTTGCGCTCCGACAGCAGGCGGTCGACACGCGCGGTCAGGATGGCGCCGGGGCAGACGGCGTTGCAGGTGATGCCGTGGGGCCCGAACTCCTGCGCGAGCTGGAGCGTCATCGACTGCACCGCCCCCTTGGACGCGGCGTAGTTGGCGCCGGCGAACAGGCTGCCGAAACGGCCGGCTTTGGATCCCAAGTTGACGATGCGGCCATAACCGCGTTCCACCATCCCCGGCAGCACGGCGCGCAGCGTGCGCACGGTGGCATCGACGTTGAGCGCAAAGACCCGCGCCCAATCCTCCTCCGACTCCTCCAGGAACGGCTGCGGGGTGTGCAGCGAGCCGCCGGCGTTGTTCACCACCACGTCGATGCGGCCCAGCCGCTGCTCGGTGACGCGCGCGGCCCCGGCGATGGCGGTCGGGTCGGTCAGATCGACGGCGAGGAAATCGATCGCCAGACCGGCAATCGCGCCGCGGGCCGCGGCGATGGCGGCCTCGTCGCGGTCCCACACCATCACAGTGGCGCCTTCGCGCGCCAGCCGTTCCGCGATGCCCAGCCCAAGGCCGGCAGCACCGGCGGTCACCAGCGCCATACGCCCTTCAAAACGCACGTGTGGTCTCCTCAATGAACAGGTGGGCCGCGCCATCGCTGCGGACGCCAGGGAATGGTCCGCGTTGCGGATTGTGCGGCCGAGATGCCTTGCATTGTGCCCAAGCCTCGTTCAGAATGGAACAATAATCCACTATACGGAACAACAAGGGAGGATGTGACGTGCCCCACCGTTGCAGCGGGCTTTTCGCCATCGCCGCCGGCCTGATGACCATGGCCGCGGCGACGGCCCACGCGTTTCCGGACCGGCCGGTGACCATCGTGGTCCCCTTCGCCGCCGGCGGCGGGACCGACATCACCACCCGCGCCATGCAGGAGCCGATGGGCAAGTCCCTCGGCACCGACATCGTGGTGAAGAACACCGCGGGGGCCGGCGGCGTCGCCGGCGTGGCGGAGGGGGCGCGGGGGCGCGCCGACGGCTACACCCTGGCGATGGCGCCAGTCGGCCCGCTGACCACCCAGCCGCACCTGCGCAAGCTGCCCTACGATCTGGATTCGTTCGATTACGTCTGCCTCGCCTACTCGGCGCCGTCGGCCTTCGCGGTGCGCAAGGATGCGCCCTACAACACCATCGCCGAGCTGGTGGCCTACGCGAAGAAATACCCGGGCAAGCTGACCTTCGCGGTTCAGGCGATCGGGTCCATCCCGCATGTCGCCGGTCTGGCGCTGGCGGAGATGGCGGGCATCCAGATGTCCTACCTGCCGGTCAACGGCGACGGGCCGGCCTTCAAGGCGCTGCTCGACGGCACCGCCGACATCTTCGTGCCGCACGTCTCCTTCCTGTCCAAGAACAAGGAGCAGGTGAAGGGTCTGGCGATCCTGCAGCCGGAGCGGCTGACGAACCTGCCCGACCTGCCCACCGCCAAGGAACAGGGCTTCGACATCGACACCCCGATCTGGGGCGGACTGGTGGCCCCCAAGGGTCTGCCGGCGGAGGCCAAGTCCAAGCTGGAGTCGGGTTGCAAGGCGGCCACAGAGGCGGCTTCCTTCAGGAAGCTGATGGACGACCTGGCGCAGCCCGTCGCCTACATGGATGGCAAGACGTTCGAGGCCTATGTCCGCGACCAGTGGACCCGCAACCGCCGCCTGCTCGAAAGCGCCGGGCTGAAGCAGGAGTAAAGGAGCGCCCGTGCGCATGCCATCGCAGGGGGCCTTGTCGGCCCTCGTGGCCGGCGTCCTGCTGGCCACCGCCGCCGTCTTCGGCTGGGATTCTTTCCGGGACAGCTATCATCTCAGCCGGGCCGTCCAGGGGGTCGGCCCGGCCTTCTTCCCGCGGCTCGTGCTGATCGGCATGGCGGGGCTGGCGGTCGTGGTCATCGTGCAGGAGCTGCGCCGCCGCTCGCCCCGGCTGTTGGGCGATGGTGCGGTCCGCGCCGCGGCGGCGGTGGCGCTCACCGTGCTCTATGGAATCGGCGTCGCCACCATCGGCTTCCTGCTGGCCAGTGTCGCCTTCATCGCGCTGATGCCGGTGCTTCTGGGCTACCGGCGCTGGCCGGTGCTGGCCGTGCTGGCAGTGGTCTACGCCGTGGCGGTCTGGTGGATGTTCGAGCGGTTCCTGCTGATCATCCTGCCGCACTCCCCCTGGTTTGCCACCTTCTGACGGGACGCATCACATGGATCCCTTCGTCGCCGGGCTGGCCGCGGCCTTCGAGCCGGCCAGCCTCGCCATGGTGGTCATCGGCACGGTGATCGGAGTGCTGGTCGGGGTGCTGCCCGGCCTGGGCTCGGTCGTCGGCATCACCATGGTGCTGCCCTTCACCTACGGCATGCCGCAGACCGCCTCCATCGCGCTGATGCTCGGGGTGTTCTGCGGCTCCTGCTACGGCGGGTCGATCACCGCCATCGTGCTCAACACGCCCGGCACGCCGCAGGCGGCGGCCACCGTGCTCGACGGTTATCCGATGGCGAAGCGGGGGGAGGCCGATCTGGCGATCGGCTGGGTCACCGCGGCATCGACGCTGGGTGGCCTGTTCTCGGTGCTGATCCTGATCCTGGCGGCCCCGCAGCTCGCCGCCTTCTCGCTGCAGTTCACGCCCATCGAGTATTTCGCGCTCGGCGTCTTCTCGCTGACCTGCATCGCCAACGTGTCGCGCGACGCCATGGCGAAGGGGTTGCTGGCTGGCATGGCGGGAATTTTCCTCGCCACCATCGGCACAGACCCGGTGACCGGCGACCTGCGCTTCACCTTCGACGTCTTCGAGCTGTCGGCGGGGATCGAGCTGGTTCCGGTGATCGTCGGGCTGTTCGCCTTCTCCGAGATGTTCGTGCGCACGGCGGAGCGCTTCGACCTCAGCGGGGCGGAGCGTTTCCGCGTCGGCTTCCGCCTGCCGCCGCTGCGCGAATGGCGGCCGCGGCTGGGAATCCTGCTGCGGAGCTGCCTGATCGGCTCCTTCATCGGGGCGCTGCCGGGGACAGGGGCGGCCACCGCCTCCTTCATCGCCTATTCCGAGGCCAAGCGCGTGTCGCCCCGGCGCGAGCGCATGGGGCATGGCGAGCCGGACGGGCTGGTCGCGGCGGAAAGCTCCAACAACGCGGTGACCGGCAGCGCGCTGGTGCCGACGCTGGCGCTCGGCGTGCCGGGCGACCCGGTGACGGCGGTGATGCTGGGGGCGCTGGTCATCCAGGGGGTGACGCCGGGACCGCAGCTCTTCATCGACCAGATGGGGCTGGTCTACGCGATCTTCTTCGTGCTGATCCTGTGCAACATCGTGATGTTCGCGACGGGCGCGCTGGGTGCCCCGCTGTTCACGCGGGTGCTGCGGATCCCGGAACCGCTGCTCATCCCGCTGGTGATGGTGATCACGCTGGTCGGCGCCTACGGCGTGCGCGGCAACATGCTGGACGTGTGGGTGGCGCTGGCCGCCGGCGCGGTCGGTGCCGTGATGCGGGTGACCGGCTTCCCCATCGCGCCGATGGTGATCGGCATGGTGCTGAGCCCGATGATCGAGCAGTCGCTGCGCCAGGGTCTGGTGGTGACCCGCGGCAGCTTCCTGGCCTTCTTCGAGCGCCCCATCGCGTTGGCCCTGTTCGCGCTGACCGCGGCCATCCTGCTGTGGCCGCTGGTGCAGGCCTTGCGCGGCAAGGGCCGGGGTCAGCCGGCGAACGGGCACTCCGACGCCTGATCCGCGTCATGCAAGGCCGCGCAGGCGCGACGCGATGGTCTGCGCGGCCATCAGGATGCGGGGACCGAGTTCCTGCTCCAACCGCGGCCGGGTGAGGATGGAGGCCAGCCCGCCGATGCTGAACACGTAGATGTCCTGGGTGACGGGATCGCGCAGGCCGGTGGCGATGGCGTTGTGCTCCGGCCGCCATTCGCCGATGGAGGCGGCGTAGCCGCACTGCGCCGCCCGCGCCAGCGCCGCATCGACCGCGGCACGCAGGGCCGGCCATGCCGCGCCGTGGCGGGCGGCCAGCGCGTCGAACACGGCCTTGCGCTCCTCGGCGTTGGCGGCCATCAGCCAGGCGCGGCCGGGGGCGGTCAGGTGGATCGGCACGCGCGAACCCATCTGCAGGTTCAGCATGATCGCCTGCGGCCGGCGGACCAGCTCCACGAACATCATGTCGAGCCCGTCGCGCACGCTGAGCGCCGAGGCGAATTCCCCCGACACCGCCAGCTCGTCGAGGAAAGGACGCGCGATCTCCGCGATGCCGGAGCGGCCGAGCGTGGCGTAGCCCAGCGTCAGCACCTCGCTCGACAGGGCGTATTTCCCGACCTCCGGCACGAATCGCAGATAGCCCAGCTCGGTCAGCGTCTGGGCCAGGCGCGACGCGGTCGCCTTGGGCAGGCCGGCGCGGCGCGCGATCTCCTGCGTGCCCAGCACCCGGTCCTCCGCCCGGAAGGAGCGCAGGATCGACAGGCCGCGCGCCAGCGCGTTGACGAAGGGTCGCCCGTCCGAAAGGGTCGGCGGCTCCTCCGTCCCCTGGCGTGGCCGGCCGCGTTTGCGCCCCTCCGGGGCTGGCCTGTCGTTGCCGTGGTCGTCCATCCTCGGGGGATCTCCCGGTTGTATCCGTCAGCGTTGTCTTCACCACGGACGGCGCCCGCAGTCAAATGCCGTGAAACAGCAGTTCCATTGTATGGGATTATGTTTCATAATACGACCATTCCAATGGGAGGAGGATGGAGCGGTGAAGACCAACGAAGCGGTGCTGCGGACGCTCATCGACGGCGGGATCCGGCGCGGATTCACGCTGCCGGGGCTGGGGATCACCTGGTCCCTGCGGGCGTTCCACGAGCGCCGCGACGAGTTCGACGTGGTTCTGGCGCGCTCGGAGCAATGCGCGTCGGTGATGGCGCAGGTGGCGGGCAAGCTGACGGGCCGTCCCGGCCTGTTCATGGGCCAGGGCCCGTTCGCCTCGACCACCGGCGCCTTCGGAATCCTGGAGGCTTACTTTTCCGGCACGCCGATGATCGTGCTGACCGACACCTCCTGCTACGACGGGTTCGCGCAGTACGGCGTCTACCAGACCATGACCGGCGACTATGGCGCCGCCGACGTGTTCGCGGTCATGAAGACGATGACCAAGTTCGCCACCTACGCCACTGTGCCGGAGGAGGCGGTCTACGGCATGCAGCTGGCGCTGAAGCACGCCGTCACGCCGCGGCCCGGCCCGGCCGCCGTCGTCATGAAGTCCAACATCATCCAGAAGGAGCTGACGGAAACGCCGCGCGCCCGCCTCTACCCCACCGCCGGCTATCTGGAGACGACGCCGTCGCGGCCCGACTCGGTGGCCGTGGCGCGGCTGGCCGGGCTGATCGGTGACGCCAAGAACCCGGTGATCATCGCCGGCAACGGCGTCTACATGGCGCGCGCCGGAAAGGCACTCCAGGCCTTCGCGGAAGCCAACGGCATCGCCGTGGCGTCCAGCTACCACGGCAAGGGCACCATCGACGAGACGTCCGACGTGGCGGTCGGGATGATGGGCACCTGGGGGTCGCGCTCGGCCAACCGCATGGTGAAGGCGGCCGACCTCGTGGTCGTGCTGGGCTGCAGCCTGGGAGCGGAATACACCCGCTTCCGCGACGCGGAGATGATCCGGCCGGGCGACCAGACCATCGTCCAGGTCGATCACGACCCCCGCAACGCCGGCTGGGTGGTGCCGGTCGATCTCGCCATCACCGGCGACGTGGCCGACGTGCTGGAGATGCTGGCGTCGAGCACGATCCCCAACCAACGCCGCACGGACCGGCTGAAGGCCATCGCCGCCATCCGGGAGGAGAACGGCTACGGCGTCATCCCGACCTTCGCGACCCGGCCGGGCACCGTGCATTACGCCGACATCGTGCGCGCGCTGGAAGGCTTCCTGACCCCCGACGATCTGCTGACGCTGGACGCCGGCACCAACCGCATCTGGGCCACCACCACCATGCGGCTGCGCACGCCGGGGCAGCTCGTGGCGCCCGGCGGCATTGGCGGCATGGGCTGGAGCACCCCGGCCGCCACCGGCGCCAAGATCACCTGCCCGGAGCGGCGAGTGACGGGCGTGATCGGCGACGGCGGTTTCGCCATGACCATGGACGCGGTCGCCACGGCGGCGGAGCGCGGGCTGGACGTGGTCTATGTGGTCGCCAACAACGCCGGGCTGGGCATGGTGCGCGACAATCTGGGCAACCAGCGCATCGCGGTCGATTTCATGGATCACGACTTCGCCAAGGTGGCGGAGGGGCTGGGCGGACGCGGCCTGACGGTGACCCACGCCGACCAGCTCCGCGACGCGCTGGACGAGGCGCACCGCTTGGGTGGCCCGGTGGTCATCGACGCCAAGGTCGATCCCGCCGCCAGCCACCGCGACTGCTCCGACTACTGACGCGCGGACCGGACTCCGGCCGGGGCGCCCTCCCCGGCCGGTGCCGTCACAGCAGGACGGGCAGACCGTCCCACAGCAGCTTCACCCCCAGCGCCACCAGAAGCGCGTAGACCAGCGTGTAGAAGCTCTTCCCGTCGATGCGGCGCACCAGGAAGACGCCGGCGCGGGTGGAGACGATGGCGATCGGCATCAGCACCGCGGCGGTCAGCAGCGCCTCGCTGCCGAACTGCCCGAGGGCGGCGTAGGCCGGCACCTTGATCCAGTTGACGATGGTGAAGAACACCACCCCGGTGCCGATGAAGACGTCGCGCGGCAGCCGCTGCGGCATGACATAGACCTGGAAGGGTGGACCACCAGCGTGCGCGATCATGCTGGTGAAGCCCGACACGATGCCCCAGAACCACCCCGCCGCCGTGCCGCCGCGCTCGGACGTGGCCGGCGTCGGGCCGCGCTCCACCACCAGGCGGCGCAGGCCGAAGACGATCGAGATCACGCCGATGATCACCTCGACGACGGTGTCGGACACCCAGGCCGCCAGCAGATAGCCGGCGACGATGCCGACCGTCGCGGCGGGGACGAGGATGGTGAGGTTGCGGCGGTCCCAGCTGCGGCGGTAGGACCACACGGCCACCGCGTCCTGCACGATCAGGATCGGCAGCATGATGGCCGCCGCCATCACCGGGTCGACCGCCATCGCCATGAGCGGCATGGCCAGCATGCCGATCCCCGACAGGCCGCCCTTGGCGAGCCCGACGAGGATCACCGCGGGGATCGCGGCCAGATAGAACACGGGATCGGAGATCATCGGAAGGCGCGGGTCCACGGGGGCGGCCCAAGGGGGAGGGCGGTGCCGGAGAGGACACCAGCCGCCCCGTGGGCGCAAGCGGGCGCTGCGACGCCCAGCCATGCCCGGTGTGAAGAGCCGGACCGCGCCTATCGCAACAGCTTCGGCAGGACGGTGCTGATGCCGGGGAAGGCGATCAGCACCACCGTCATCGCCGTCAGCGCCAGGATGTAGGGGATCACCGCGCGCGTCACCTCCTCCAGCGTGCTGCCGGAGATCCGCATGGCGACGAACAGGTTTGCCCCCAGCGGCGGGGTCAGGAAGCTGATCTCCGATGTGATGATCATCAGAATACCGAACTGGATCGGATCGACACCGAGCTGGGTGACCACCGGCAGCAGGATCGGCGTCAGGATGATGATGGTCGCCAGCGTCTCCATGAAGGTGCCGATGACGATCAGCAGCGCCCCGATGAGCATCAGCACGACGAAGGGATCGCTGCTGATGCGCAGCAGCGCGGCCCCCACCTCCTGCGGGATCTGGTTGGCGGTCAGCACCCGCCCGAACCCGCCGGCCAGCCCGACGATGATGGTGACGGTGCCACAGACCACCACGGCGTTGAGCAGCGCCCGGTGGATGTCGGCCCAGCGCAGCTCCCGGTAGATCAGGCCGCCCACCAGAAGCGCGTAGGCGACCGCCACGATGGACGCCTCGGTCGGGGTGAAGGCGCCGCTGTAGATGCCGCCGAGGATGACCACGGGCGCCAGCAGAGCCAACCATGCCCCGCGCAGCGCGGCGAGGAACCCCATGCGGTGTTCGCCATCAACGCGCCCGTCCGCCCCGAAGCGCCCGCCCAGCCACCAGCTCACCACCAGAAGCACGGCGCTGATCAGCAGGCCGGGCAGGATGCCGGCGGTGAACATGTCGGTGATCGAGACGTTGCCGGTGACGCCGTAGAAGATCATCGGCGTGCTGGGCGGGATCATGATGCCGATGGTCCCGCCGGTGGACGCGACCGCCCCGGCGAAGCCCGGCGAATAGCCGCGCCGGATCATCGCCGGGATCATGATGGCGCCGATGGCGGCGACCGTCGCCGGCCCCGACCCGCTGATCGCCGCGAAGAACACGCAGGCCAGCACAGTGACGCAGGCGAGTCCGCCGGACACCCCGCCGACCAGCACCTCCGCCAGCGCGATCAGGCGGCGCGACAGCCCGCCGAACTGCATCAGGTAACCGGCCAGCACAAAGAAGGGCACCGCCATCAGCGGGAAGGAGTTGGTGGCGTTGTAGGCGGTCTGCGGCATGAACACGCCGGGTGTTCCCTGCGCGTAGAGCACCAGCAGCGTCGCCGCACCCAGCGCGTAGGCGATCGGCACCCCGATGAACAGGAGCAGCGCGAAGGACCCGAACAGCAGCAGCGTCACATCGACGTTGGCGAGGAACTCAAACATTGCGCGGCTCCCGGCGGCCGGTGGCGATGGTGACGGCGAGGCGGACCACCTGCAGCCCGAAGCTGACGGGCATGATCAGGTAAGCCCAGAACATCGACAGCCCCGTGGCCGGCAGGTTGAAGGAGAAGCGCAGGGTCGACTGCACCAACTCCAGCCCGTGCCAGGTCATCGCCGCGCAGAACAGCAGCGTCACCACGTCGCCCGCCGCGACCACCCAGGGGCGCAGGGCATGCGGCAGCGTCGAGATGCCCGCCTCAACCCGGATGTGCAGGCAGCGCCGCATGCCCACCACCGCACCCAGAAACACCACCCACACGAAGGCGAGCCGCGCCAGCTCCTCCATCCAACTGAAGCCGACGCTGAACAGGAAGCGGGCCGCGACCTGGAAGGCGACCAGCGCCGACATCGCCACCAGCAGGAGCACGGCCGCGTGCTCCTCCAGCCGGTCGAGATGGTCCAGGGCGACACGGGTGGGGGGCGGTGCGGGCATGGTGCGGAATCCCTGTTGCCGGTGAGCTGATATGTGTTATATCACATAACACCGGACGATCGGAAGTCCGGACAATCCGGTTCGGCTGACGGCCTGTGAACCGGCTCAACCACGGGGACCTGCGGTCCATCAGCGATGAAGGGGGAGGGCGTTATGACGATCCGCGTTGCGGTCCGGCTCGCGGCCGGGATGGCTCTGGCCTGCGGGATGCTCGCGTCGGAAGCCAGCGCGCAGACCCAGCACCGCTGGCGCGTCTCGGTGGTGACGCCGCCCGGCCACCCCTACAATCTGGGGATGGAGGAGTTCAAAAAGCGGGTGGAAGCGGGCAGCAACGGCCGGATCCAGGTCACCGTCTTCCCGTCCAGCCAGCTCGGCGGCGAGGTCGAATCGGCCAAGAACGTGCAGCTCGGCACGCTGGACATGACCATCGTGTCGACCAGCAACACGGCGCCCTTCCACAAGCCGCTGGAGGTCTTCGGCGTCCCCTATCTCTTCAAGAGCATGAGCTGCGCCTACACGGTGATGGACGGCGCGGTCGGGAAGGAGATGGCCGAGGCCCTGCGCAAGCAGGCCGGCATGCGGGTCGTCGGCTGGTACACCTTCGGCATGCGCCAGCTCTTCAACACCCGCAAGCCGCTGCTGGAGCCGGCGGACATGAAGGGCATGCTGTTCCGCGTGCCCGCCGACCAGATGGCCGAGGCCGCCTACAAGTCGCTGGGCGCCAACCCCGTGCCGATGGACTTCCCGGAGATGTTCGGCGCGCTCCAACAGGGCGTCATCCAGGGCGCGGACAACCCGCTCATCACGCTCTACCAGTTCAAATGGTACGAGGTGGTGAAATACGCCTCCATCTCCAACACCGCCGCGGGTCTCTCTCCGGTGTTGCTCAACGAGCAGGCTTTCGCCAAATTGCCGCCCGACCTCCAGGCGCTGGTGCTGGAGGCCGGCACGGCATCCGCCGAGGTCAACCGCAGCGAGGAGGCCAAGGCGACCGCCAAGGCCCGGGAGGAGCTGGTGAAGCACGGCGTGCGCATCGACGAGGTGGACACCGCCAAGTTCCGCCAGGCGGTGGAGCCGGTGTTCCAGCAGGCCCGCAAGGCGTTCGGCGAGGACCTGGTCAAGCGCATCGAAACCGAACAGAACGGCTGCTGACGCCACCGGGCACGACCATGACGATGAAGGCGCGACCGACACCCCCAACCTCCGACGACACCAGCGACGGCGGGCTCCGGCCCGCAACCGCCGGCGGGCTCGACGGGGCGGTCGACCGCGCGGACACGCTGGCGGAGCAGGCCTACGCCCACATCCGCGACGCCCTGATGAACGGGCTGCTGGCGCCGGGTGAGAGCGTGAGCGTGCGGCGGATCGCCAACACCTTCGGCATCAGCCTGACTCCGGCGCGCGAGGCGCTGGTGCATCTGACCGCCGAACGCGCGCTGGTGGCCGATCCCCGCCGCACCTACTCCGTCCCGGCCCTGACGCGGGCGCAGTACCGCGAGCTGCTGACCATCCGCCTGCTGCTGGAAGGGCACGCGACGGAGGCGGCGGTGCCCAACCTGGGGCCGGCCGAGGTGGACGCGCTGGCGGCTGTGAACGACCGCTTCTCCGAAGCGATCGCGTCGGGTGCGGTGAAACCGTCGCTGGAACTGAACCGCCAGTTCCACTTCACCATCTACAAGGCGGCGGCGATGCCGGCGCTGTTCGGGATCATCGAGGGGCTGTGGCTGCGCGTCGGCCCCGCGATGAACCTGCTCCACCCCGAATATCAGAGAGGCCGCCGCGGCCTGAACAACCACGTCGAGGCCATCGCCGCCATCCGCGACGGCGACGGCCCGCGAGCGCGGGCGGTGATCGAGCGGGACCTGATCCAGGGAGCGGATCACATCCTGCCGCTGCTCGGCGACTAGCCAAAGGCAGACCACACTCATGGCGACCACGCTACCGGAACGCGGCACGGACTGGGCCGCACTCGATACCGCCATGTCCGCGATGACCGCCGGAGACATCGACTGGCGCCGCGGTCGGGCACCGCTCTACACCTTCTACGCCACCGAAAGCGTCGAGACGATCGGCCGGCAGGCGTACATGAAGTACATGAGCGAGAACGCGCTGGGCGGACGCCGCGCCTTCTTCGGCCTGCGCCGGATGGAGGAGGAGGTGCTGTCCATCGGGCTCGACCTGTTCAACGCGCCCGATGGTGCGGACGGGACGATGACCACCGGCGGCACCGAAAGCATCCTGCTGGCGGTCAAGGGCTGCCGCGACTGGTGGAGGGCGCGGCACGGAACGAGGCGGCCGCTGAACATCGTGGCCCCGGTCAGCGCGCACCCCGCCTTCGAGAAGGCGGGCGACCTGATGGACATCGCCGTGCGCCGGGTGCCGCTGGCCGCCGACTTCCGCGCCGACGTCGCCGCGGTGGGTGGCGCCATCGACGACGGGACGATGATGATCGTCGGTTCCGCCCCCTGCTTCCCGCACGGGGTGATCGACCCCATCGACGCGCTGGGCGCTTTGGCGCTGGAGCGCGAGGTGTGGCTGCATGTGGACGCCTGCGTTGGCGGCTACGTGGCGCCCTTCGTGCGCATGCTGGGGCGCGACGTTCCGGCCTTCGACCTTGGCGTGCCGGGGGTGCGGTCGCTGTCGGCGGACCTGCACAAGTTCGGCTTCTGCCCGAAGCCGGCCTCCACCGTCTTCTACCGTGATCGCGCGGACGCCGAGCGCCAGGCCTTCGACAGCGACGTCTGGCCCAACGGCCGCTTCACCACGCGCACGCTGGTGGGCACGCGGCCTGCGGGCGGCGTCTCGGCGGCCTGGGCGGTGCTCCACCATCTCGGCCGCGAGGGCTATGTGGAGATCGCGCGGCGGCTGATGGCGATGATGGACGCCTACGCCGACGGGATCGAGGCCATCGACGGGCTGCACCTGTGGGTCCGCCCGCAGCTCACCATCATCAATTACGGCGCCCGCGAGGTGGACATCTTCGCGGTGGCCGAGCGCATGCGGGAGCGCGGCTGGCTGGCCGGGCTGACCCGTGACCCGCGCGGCATGCACGCGATGATGTCGCTCCAGCACGAGCCGGTGCGCGACGAGTTCCTGGCCGACCTCGCCGCCTGCGTGGGGCTGGTCCGCAAGGCGGCCGGCCCGGCCTCCGCGCTCGACGCCACCTACTGACGCGCGACCTCCGACCGCTCAAGGGAACTCGAATGACCGTTGCACCCTCCCCGTCCCCGGCAGGGTCCCGAGGCGCCGCAGGCTGGCGCATCGGGGTGGATGTCGGCGGAACCTTCACCGACCTCGTCCTCCTCGAACCGGACGGCGCCGTCTCCGTCAGCAAGGTGCCGTCGGTGCCGAGCGATCCCGGCGCCGGTGTGCTGGCCGCCCTGGACGCCGCAGCCGCGGCCCGCGGTGTGGCCGTCGGCGAGCTGCTGGCCGGCTGCGCCGTGCTCGTGCACGGCTCCACCGTGGCGACCAACACGGTGCTGGAGCACAAGGGCGCGCGGGTCGGGCTGCTGACCACGAAGGGCTTCCGCGACAGCCTGGAGATCCGCCGCGGCATCCGCCCCGATCCCTGGCGCCACCGCGAGCCCTACCCGGAGGTGCTGGTGCCCCGCCACCTGCGGCTCCCCGTCGAGGAGCGCATCGACCGCGACGGCCGCGAGGCGGTGCCGCTGCGCGAGCCGGACGTGGCGGAGGCCGCCGCCCATTTCCGCAAGGCGGGCGTCCAGTCGGTCGCCATCGCCCTGTTCAACAGCTTCCTCAACCCCGACCACGAGCGGCAGGCGCGCGAGGTTCTGGGGCGGGCGTGGGATCTGCCCTGGGTGTCGCTGTCCAGCGCCATCTCCCCCACCATGGGCGAGTATGAGCGGACCTCGACCGCGGTGGTCAACGCCTACATCGCACCGCGCACCGTCGGCTACCTGCAACGGCTGGCGGAGGAGCTGTCCGCCCGCGGGCTGCGGCAGGACATGCTGATGATGCAGAACAACGCCGGCACCGCCACCGTGCGCCAGCTCGCCGACCGGCCGAGCACGCTGCTGCTCTCCGGCCCGGCGGCGGCTGTGGGCGCGCTGGAGTTCTACCGCGCCGCCGCCGGCACCGACGACCTGATCTCCATGGAAATCGGCGGGACGAGCTGCGACATCGCCATGATGGCCGGGGGCAGGGTCGGACTGACCGACGCGCTGTCCATCGACGGCTACGACCTGACTCTGCCGTCGGTGGACGTGCACACCATCGGTGCCGGCGGCGGCACCATCGCCGGGGTGGACGCCGGCGGCCTGCTCTACGCCGGACCGGCGGGGGCGGGCGCGGTGCCGGGCCCCGCCTGCTACGGCCGCGGCGGCACCCAGCCGACCGCCACCGACGCGCAGGTGGTGCTGGGCCGCCTCGCCCCCGGCACCTTCGCCGGCGGCAACATCACCATCGACGGCGACCGCGCCCGCCACGCGGTGGAGGAGCACATCGCGGCACCGCTCGGCCTGAGCGTGGAGGACGCCGCGGCCGGCGTCATCCGGCTGCTGGAGCAGAAGCTGCTGCAGGGCGTGCAGCGGATCAGTTCCGAACGCGGGCACGACCCGCGCCGCTTCACGCTGGTGGCCTGCGGCGGTGCCGGGCCGATCCACGGCGCGCCGGTGGCCCGCCGCCTCGGCTGCGCGCGCGTCTTCGTGCCGAAGCTGGCCGGCGCCTTCTGCGCGCTGGGGCTGCTGAACAGCGACCTGCGCCAGGATTACGTCCGCGTCCTCTTCGCCGATCTCGACGGTGCCGACGCCGGCACGCTCGACGCGGCGTGGGCGGCGATGCGGGACGAGGCGGCGGCGACGCTGGCCGATTGCGGCATCGCGGAGGAGGCCCGCGGCTACGAGCGGGCGGCGGATTTGCGCTACCGCGGGCAGCAGTGGGACGTGACCGTGGCGGTCGGCGATGTCTTCGACCCCGGTGCCGTGCGCCAGCGGTTCGAGGCGGAGCACGAGCGGCTGTTCGGCCATATCCAGCCGGAGGGCACGATCGAGATCACCAAGCTCCGCCTGTCCGGCATCGGCCGGGTGGAGCGCGCCCGCCCACCGGCCGCCGGCCTCGCCGCGACTGAGGCGCCGACGCCGCGTGCGGTGCGGCCGGTCTGGCTCGACGAGACCAGCGGCTGGCGCGAGGTGCCGGTCTACGACCACGCGGACCTGCGGCCGGGGCACCGGCTGGCCGGCCCGCTCGTCGTGGACGAGGCGACGACGACCATCCTGGTCGGCACGAACGACCGGCTCGACATCCTTTCCAGCGGGGATTACCTGATCCATGTCGACTGACAGCCAGCCCACCACCGGCGACCGCCTGGATCCGATCACCCTGGCGCTGGTCCAGAACCGGCTGGACCACATCGCGCGGCAGATGGGGTGGGTGATGGTGCGCACGGCGCGCAGCCCCATCTTCAACCAGTCGCACGACTTCTCCTGCTTCATCACCGACGCGGTGGGGACGCTGATCTCCCAGGCCGACGGCATCCCCATCCACACCGGCGGCGGTGGCTTCGCGGTGCGCGCCATCCGCGACCGCTTCGCGGCGGAGACCATCCGCGACGGCGACGTGTTCCTGCTGAACGACCCCTATGTGGCCGGCGGAAACCATCTGCCGGACTGGGTGATCGCCCGGCCGGTGTTCTGCGGCGGGCGGCTGATCGCCTTCAGCTGCAACCGCGCGCACCAATCCGACATCGGCGGCGGCGTGGCCGGCACCTACAACCCGCTCGCCACCGAGATCTTCCACGAGGGCATCCGCCTGCCGCCGCTGCGGCTGGTGGAGGCGGGGACGATCCGCACGGATCTGTGGGAGCTGCTGCTGATCAACACCCGCACGCCGGACCTGCTGGACGGCGACCTGCGCGCAATGCTGGGCTCCACCCGCATCGGCGAGCAGCAGGTGGCCGAGTTGGCGGCGGGCCTCAGCCCCGATCCGGTGGAGCCCTATTTCGAGGGGCTGCTGGACCACGCCGACAAGAGTCTGCGCGCGGCCGTGGCCCGGCTGCCCGACGGCGTCTACAAGGCGGAGGAGCGGTTCGACAACGACTGCTTCGAGCCCATGGACATCCCGATCCGGGTCACCATCACCGTGTCCGGGGACCGCATGACGGTGGATTTCACCGGCACGGCACCGCAGATGCGCGGCTTCAAGAACAGCTCGGTCGCCAACACCTATTCGGCGGTCTACGCCGCGGTGTCGTCCTTCTTCGATCCGGAGATCCCCCGCAACGAAGGGACCTTCCGCTGCATCGACATCGTGGCCCCGGCCGGCACCATCGTGAACGCCAACCCGCCGGCCCCGGTCACCATGTGCACGGTGTTCCCGGCGCACGAGATCATGCACGCCTGCTGGTGGGCGCTGGGGCAGGCGGCCCCGGAACGCTCCTGCGCCGGCTGGGGCAAGAACTCCTTCCCCAACAGCTCCGGCCGGCGCAAGAACGGGACGACCTGGGTGCTCTACCATTGGGTCGGGCTGTCCGGCGGCGGTGCGGTCGCGGGGCGTGACGGCTTCAACCAGATCGGCCCCATCGTCACGCTGGGCGGCCTGACCCTGCCCAATTCCGAGACCTACGAGCAGCTCTACCCGGTCGCCGTGCGCAAGCAGGAGTTCCGCTGCGACGGCGGCGGCCCCGGCGTCTTCCGTGGTGGCACCGGTGTCGAGTACGAGGTGGAGATCCTGGACCCGGTCGAATTCTCCTTCCGATCGGAGGGGGTGACGCGGTCGACCGGCGTCGGCGTCAACGGCGGCGGCGACGGCCGGAAGGCCGAGCTTCACGTAATTGAGGCCTCCGGCGATGGCTGGACCCCACCCATCTACGGCGTCCGCCGGGCGGCTCCGAACCGGCTGCTGATGGCCTCGCCGGGCGGCGGCGGGTTCGGCAACCCGCTGGAGCGCGACCCGGAGCGCGTGCTGCGCGACGTGATGGACGGCACGGTCAGCCCGGCCGCCGCGAGCGACATCTACGGCGTGGTGCTGACCGCGGGTCTGGATGCCGTCGATGCCGGGGCAACGCGGCAGCGGCGAGCCGGAATGGAGGGTCGACCGGCCTGACCGGCCGGCGACCATCAGTGCAGCACGACGGGCTTGCCCAGGATGCTGCGGTCGAGGAAGCCGCGCAGCAGCGCCGCGACCTCCCCCACCCCGTGGGTCGATGGCGCGTCGGGCCGCAGCCGGCCGTCCGCCAGCATCGCGCCGAGCCGGTCGAGCAGGGCGCGGTTGCCAGCCGGGTCGCCAAGCTGGAAGCAGCCCCACTCGACACCGACCACGCTCGCCCGCTTCAGCAGCGGCAGGTTCAGCGGCAGCCGCGGGATCTCCCCCGACGCGAAACCGACGACGAGGTGCCGGCCGCCGGGGTTGAGGCTGCGGAAGGCCGGCTCCGACGCCACCCCGCCCACCATGTCCACCACCACATCGATCCCGCCGCCGAGGGCATCGCGCAGCGCCGCCCGCCAATCGGGCGCGGTGTAGTCGACCACCACATCGGCGCCGCGCTGCCGGCAGCGTTCGCGCTTTTCGGATGTGGAGGCCGCCGCGGCGACGCGGGCCCCCAGCGCCTTCGCCACGTCGATGGCGGCGGCCCCGACCGCCCCGGCGCCGCCCAGCACCAGCACCGTCTCTCCCGCCCTCAACCGCCCCTGCACCTCCAGCGCGTAGAGGCTGGTGGCGTAGGCGGACAGCAGCCCGCCGGCGGTGGCCGGCTCCATGGTTGGCGGAACGACGAGGCAGTGGTCGGCCTTCGCCACCGCGCGTTCCGCCAGCGCTCCGCCGAAGGCGAGCGCCGCCACCCGCAACCCCGTCAACGCCGGGTCGCCCCCCTCCCCCACAGCCACCACCCGGCCGGCAAGCTCACGGCCGGGGATGAAGGGGAGCGGCGGCCTCTCCTGATAACGACCCGCGAGCAGCAGGGCGTCGAAGAAGCCCAGGCCCACCGCTTCCACCTGGATCAGCAGCTCGCCGGGGCCGGGCGTGGGGTCGGCGACCTCCCCCGGCGACAGGACGGGCGGGTCGCCGAAGGCGTGGCAGAGCAGCGCCCTCATTCCAGTCGCCCGATGATGTTGACGCTGGCGACGTTGGACACCGGCGCCCCGCCCAGATTGTGGGTCAGCCCAAGCCGCAGGTCGGCGAGCTGGCGCTTGCCGGCGCGGCCCTGGAGCTGGAGGTACAGCTCGTACAGCATGCGGATGCCCGACGCCCCGATGGGGTGGCCGAAGCACTTGAGCCCGCCGTCGATCTGGCAGGGCACGGCACCGTCATGGTCGTAGCGCCCGTCCAGCACGTCGCGGATCGCCTGCCCTTCGTCCGAGAAGCCCAGATCCTCCATGGTCACCAGCTCGGTGATGGAGAAGCAGTCGTGCACCTCGATGGCGCCGATCTCCGCCGCCGGGTCGCGCACCCCGGCCTCCCGGAAGGCGCGGGCGGCGGCGATGCGGGTGTTGGCGACGGTGGTGCCGTCCCACCCGTTGTGCGACATCTCGCTGCCGTCGCTGGCGGCGATCTGCATGGCCTTGACGGTGACGATGGTGGCCTTGCCCAGCGACGCCGCGATCTCCGGCGTCGTCACGATGGCGCAGGCGGCACCGTCGCTGACCCCGCAGCAGTCGAAGACGCCCAGCGGCTCGGCCACCAGCGGGGCGGCCAGCACCTGCTCCTCGGTGACGGGGCGGCGCAGGTGCGCCTTCTCGTTCAGCGCGCCGTTGCGGTGGCTCTTGACCGAGACGTGGGCCATCGCCCGCTTCAGGTCGCGCGGGTCGGCGCGGTGCTTGGCGGCGTAGGCCGAGGCGAGCTGAGCGAACAGCCCCGGCGCCGACATGCTGGGCATCCACAGATCGTTGAACGACCCGCGGGTGCGCACGGGAAGGCCGCCGTAACCGGTGTCCTTCAGCTTCTCCACACCCATGGCCAGCGCGATGTCGCAGGCTCCGGCGGCCACCGCGTAGGCCGCACCCCGCACCGCCTCCGACCCCGAGGCGCAGAGGTTTTCCACCCGCGTCACCGGGATGTTCGGCAGGCGCAGCGCGCTCGCCAGCGGGATCGCCGACTTGCCGACCCCGATCTCCTCATAGGAGGTGCCGAGCCACGCGGCGCCGATGTCGGCCTTGGCGACGCCCGCGTCGGCCAGCGCCTCGGTGAACGCCTCGACCATCAGATCCTCGGCGCTGTCCCCCCAGCGTTCGCCGAAGCGGCTGCACCCCATGCCGATGATCGCGACCTTGTCCTTGATGCCCGTCGCCATGGCTCATTCCCCCTTCGCGGCCGGAACGGCCTTCCAGAAATAGCGGCGGAAACCGCGGATGCGGTCCTGGTCCTTGATGCGGAAGACCAGCCGGGCCTCGGCCCCGACGGCGAGCGGCACGCGCTCCCACTCCGTGAACTCCACCAGCAGCCGCCCGCCGCCCTCGAACTCCACCATGCCGTATTCGACGGGCGGGTCGGGGTGATAGGCCAGCGCGTCGCGGGTGAAGGACACCACCCGCGCCGGCCGGTCGGCCAACCGGTAGGGCTCCATCCGGTCGATGGCGCCGCAGTCGCGGTTGACGCACACCCGCTCCGGCGGGAACTGCACGGTGCCGCAGGCGGTGCAGCGCCCGGCGTGCAGCCCGGTCACCGCAGCGTGGCTGCGGTAGGCGACGGAGTGGGCGGTCTTCAGGTCGGCCTCGGCCCGGATGCCGCTCTCCAACTCCACATTGCCCTCGAAGGCGAGGAAGCGGAGGTAGTTGTCGTCCTCCCAGCCACCGGCCAGCGCGGCGGAGACGCCGGCTGCGGGCCGGCGGTCGCGGATGGCGTCGGTCACCTCCAGCAGCAGCGCGTCGAAGCCCTGGCCGAAGCCGGTGAGCAGGATGCGCTCGCCGGGCTCGGCGTTCTCCAGGCAGCGGGCGAGCAGCAGCAGCGGGTGCGCCGCACC
>OFDN01000381.1_pt1 | contig 38036 bp, 36 predicted proteins | sample 1520971 | NCBI WGS metagenome assembly OFDN01 (sample SAMEA94257418, study PRJEB24077) | hot springs metagenome | biome: Aquatic biome; feature: Geographical feature; material: Water | place: India | collected 2012-06-12 | depth 5 m | reverse complement strand
GGGAGGCCGGCAGAGTCGTGGGCGGGTTGCCCTGCAACCCGTTCGGCTTGCAGGGCAAGCCGCCCACAATTCGGAGTCGCGATTTGCTCGAACTTACCGGCTCTCGCCCGCCCGAAACGCCGCGAGGTGTCCCTCGGTCCGCACAAAAAGCGTGTCGCCAAGCGCGGCGGGACTGGCCTGAGCCGTTTCGCCGAGTTCGTTCCGGGCGAGCACCTCCAGTGTGTCCCCGGCCCGGACCACGACGATGGTCCCGCGTTGCGAGGTGACGTAGAGGCGTCCGTCCGCGCCGAGCAGGCTGGCGTAATAGGGTCCGATCGGTCCGAGTCGTTCCTCCTGGTAGAGCGTCCGGCCCGTCTGGGGATCAAGACAGGTCAGCATCCCGCCGTCCTTCACGAGGTAGAACCGGCCGCGGTAAAACAGCGGCGAGCCGACGTAGGGCAGTCCCTTCTTGAAGCGCCAGAGCACGCCGGCATCGGATACCTGGCCCCGGGCGTCCGGCTTCACGGCGAACGCCTGGTTTTCGACGCGGGCGAAGATGTCGGCCATGGTTTCCCATTCCGCCCGTTCGACGAAACCGTTGCGGTTGCCGTCGAGATGCTTGAACCGCTCCTTCGCCGGTCCGGGCGGCAGCTCCGCAAAGGTGAACTTCCCGTCGTGATCCGCGTCGTTCGCGCCCAGCACCTCGTCGAACTTCGGCATCAGCAGGTGGCTGGGACCGCGGTCGCCGCCGGTCGTCCAGCTCGCGGCGAACAGCGTGCCGTCGCCCACCACGGGCGAGGTGCAGGTGATGCGCGCAAGGCCGCTGACCTGCCAGCGTTCGGAGCCGGTGGCCGGATCAAGGCCCTTGAGCCAGAGTGTGCCGGGCACGACCAGATCGGTGGCCCCGTCGTGCGACCACAGGATGGGTGTGCCGAAGCCGCGCCGCATTTCCGGCCGGTCCACCCGCCAGGCCACGTTGCCGGTGCGCCGGTCGAGTGCGACGAGATGCGAATCGCCGTCCTGGTCGAGCAGTTGGATCACGAGGTCGCCGGCGAGGATGGGGGAGGAGCTGGCGCCGTATTCGGTCTGCGTGAGTTTCATCGGCCGCCGCCACACCTCCCGGCCGGCGAAGTCGTAGGCGAGCAGGCCGAACGAACCGAAGTGGACATAAACCCGTTCGCCATCTGTCACCGGTGTCGCCGTGGCCGGATGACCGAGCGACGGATGCACCTCCTCGATCCGTTCCGGGGCGACGGCCGCCCGCCACACTTCCCGACCCGTGGCGCGATCGTAGGCGAGGGTCAGGAGTTTCCCGTCGGCCAGGCCGGTCAGGAAAATCCGGCTGCCCCAGATCACCGGGGAGGAATTGCCGGCCGGACTGACGATTCGCCACGCCACGTTGGTCGTGGGATCGAACCGCACCGGCGGGCGCGCGTCGTCACCGGCAACACCCAGACCACCCGGCCCGCGGAACTGGGGCCAGTTGGGCTCGGCCGCGGCAAGAGCAGCGGACAGGCAGCAAACGAGTGAGGCCGGGCGGAGGAAGTTCACGGCGCGATGAACCCATCGGCACGAAGCGGGTGCAAGGGCGCTGTGTCTGCCAGACCGGGAAAACTGTGGGCGCCGCCAAATCTGGCTACGCCGGCAAAACCGTTTGAAAACTGCCCTGGAACCGGCTTGTTTGGCCGCATGCCCATGTTGTTCCGCCTCTGTATCGCGGTTGCGAGTCTGGTCTGGCTGTTTTCCGCCCATGCCGCGCCGAGCCCCGCCACCGCGGTAGCCACGGTCACCCAAGGGTTCGTCACGGGAATCACGCTGACCTCCGGGGGCAGCGGCTACAAGCGGGCGCCGGAGGTAGCCCTCTTGGGTGGCGGCGGAAAGGGCGCCACTGCGAGGTCATTTCTGTCCGGTGACGCCGTCTCCGCAATCATCGTGCTGAGCGCGGGCAGCGGTTACACCAATGCCCCGGCGGTGATCATCGAGCCGCCCCCGCAGCCCTGGACCACCTCGGTCCGGCTGGTGCCACAGATCACCATCCGGGGGCAGGCGGGCAATGTGGCCCGTGTCGAGTGGACCGACCAACTGGGAACCAATGCGGTCTGGAACCTGTTCACCAACGTCCTCGGCGGCGGCGAGGGCGTGAAGGTGGTGGACCTGGAGATCGCCGACAGCCCGCGCTTTTATCGGGCGGTGGATGGCGGGGTCTGTCCCTGCGGGGCAGCGGGCGAGCCGCCCGGGGTCCGCCCGCAGGGATTCGTGTGGATTCCGCCGGGCATCAACGGGACGCTGACCAACAAGGCCGGGTTCTGGATGAGCGACCACGAAACTACGCAGGACGAGTTCGTCTCGGTGATGGGGTTCAACCCGAGTTGGTTCACAGGAACCATTACCACGAATGACCTAGGCTTCGGGTCATTGCCAATCGGTATGCGTCCCGTGGAACGCGTCAAATTCACCCAGGCCACCACCTATTGTCAGACCCGAACGGTGCTGGACCGGGCTGCAGGCCTCTTGCCAGCGGGATATGCCTACCGGCTGCCCACCAGTTCGGAATGGGAGTATGCCGCTCGGGCGGGAACTCGGACCGTCTATTTCTGGGGGGACGATGCAGGGCTGATATCGCAGTATTCATGCAACGGAACGGGCGATGAGCCGATCCGCGCCGTTCGCCGGAAACTCCCCAATGCGTGGGGACTCTACGACATGATTGGCAATGCCAGGGAATGGGTCGACTCAGGTAACGAGGTGTTCCGAATCCTCCGGGGCGGAACTTGTCACGTCATGCCCACCGGCTACGAACTCATTTATAGGCAACCGAATGACTTGCCGGCAGAGGGTGATTTGGCCGGCTTCCGACCAATTCTGGTGCCCGTTCCGTGAACGGCCGGTCTCCGGTCACTGCTTCACCGTTTTGCCCGTGAGGGTGTCGTCGTCCCAGCCGCGGCGGCTGTGAAAGGCCCACCAGTCGTATTCGTCCTTCTGCCGTTTCTCCGGCGCCGCATGGTTGTCGGCGAAGATGAGGTTCAGCTTCGTGCCATGGGCGGACTTGTCCCAGTTCCAATAGGGGATCTCCCACGCCAGCACGGCCCGGCTGGGGCTGACCACGTCGTTGTCCTTGCGACCGCTGACGGGGCGCCGGGTCTCGTAGGTGCCGTCGGCCTTCACGAAGATGTGGTTCCAGATGTAGGTCACGTGGTCGTTGTCCCGCAGGAGGTTGTTGAGCATCCCGATGGCCGGGTCCTTCTGCTTGATGCCGGCCGGACAGGTGAACGTGCCCGCCTTGGGCGTGGCGGAGACCTTCGCGGAATAATTCGTGGGCTTGTTGCCGTTTCGGGTCAGGTAGGGTTCCAGCAGTTCGGGCAGCCACTGGTTGTCGGAGCGCAGCGCGTGGTCGGAACCCCAGGCGCGGCCCCAGTTCTTCACGAGCGGGAAGCGCGCGGCGTAGTCGCCGGAATACATCGCGACGGCGAGGCCGATCTGCTTCTGATTGTTGAGGCAATACGTCTCGTTGGCCTTGGCCCGGGCCTTGGCGAGCGCGGGCAGGAGCATCCCGGCCAGGATGGCAATGATGGCGATGACGACCAGCAACTCGATCAGCGTGAAGCCGCGGCGGTCCGGGAGGCAGACGGGGCGAAGGTGCATACGGGGGTCAGTTGCCACGCAGCAAACTCGGTCCTGAACTCACTGGCAACCGCAGTGTGGGCCGCGTTTAGCTCCAGTGCTGGAGTTCGAGGATGTTGCCGTCCGGATCGCGGGCATAAACGACGCACAACCGGCCCACGCCCGGCACGTCGGTGGAGCTGATTCCGCCCACTGCCGAACCGCCGGCGGCGAGCACGGCCTCCAAAGCGGCCGCCACGTCGCTGATCTGGAAGGCGAGGTGGCCAAAGCCGGGTTCATTCACGACCGGGCGGGTGCCCGCGACCATCTGGTCGTAGCTGAAGATTTCCAGCGTCGGGCCGTGGTCGCCATGACCGGGCAACCGCAGATGAAGGCCGGTGAGGTGCGCGCCCGGCAACCCAGTGAGTGATTCCAGCCAGGTGCCCGATAGATCGCGCTCCGGCGGCTGGGGCACGCAACCGAAGACGTCGCAGTAGAACCGCGCAAGCCGGCGCCAGTCGCGGGTCGTCAGGTTGGTGTGGACGTAGCGGGCGGGGAGGGGCACGGGGCGAAGACCTCAACTCAGCGAACACTTTTCACGCAGTCAGTAGCCAATAGAGCCGTCATTCGGCCCGATCTAGAGGCTATTTCCCGGAAACACCACCCACGAAATATTGCCGGACACGGGACTGCGCCATGTCAGCAAGGCGCTCCACATCGGCCGGGTCGCGGAAGCCATGGAGGGGAAGCCAATGGAGAATCTGGTCGTTGAGATAGAAGAGGAAGCCGGCGGGAGTGCGGATGACGGTGGCAATCATACTCCAACTAGTCTCCGCATTGCTGAGCGTCGTTTTGGCAACCAATCGGCCGGTCGAGATCTGCCACTCCAAGTCCATGTCCTTATCGGGCCGTTTTGAAAATTGCCTGGCAGTTACCGATCGCATGATCAACGGGAGCAACAGCGACAGGATGCCAATAAACACCAGATACGGGCCAAACCAAGAGGAGACGTCTTGTAGCGTGACGGCGATTCCCGCAGGAATGCCAGCCAGACCACAAAGCCGAATCAAGCGAAGGAAGCGTCCTCTGCGCGCGTAGCGCAGGTGCATCCGCTGGGCAGTGAGCAACTCTTGGACAGTCCACCGGAAGTTGATGATGACTGGTAAGTCCATGCCGTGGGCGCGAGTCAATTCTGGCCTTGTTCCGGCGGCGAGCAGTTATTCCTTCGGCGATGTTTCGGCAGATTCCCCAGTCTCACTGATTGGGAATTTCAACCCCGGCAGAACCGCGCAAACCCACCGCCCAGCAGGTCCCGTCGCATCGCGCTGGATATCCGCGTCGGTTACGGGTCAGCCGGCGGTTTCGAGGGTCGCGTATTTGCGGGAGGAGTCAGCGGCCGGAGGCTTCATTCGCCGCAGGTTCCTTGGAGGCTGTCGCATCGAGGACGTAGCGCCTTCTGAAGCGTAGGAAGGGCGACTCGATGTATCTGAAGCTGAAGTGACCGATGCCGGCCATAAGGAGGTAGAACGGTATCGACCACAGCACCGCGAGGTTGAAGTTGGAGATGTTCATGACGCGTTCGTTGATGAAGTTGGCCGCCCGGAAGACCAGGAAAAAGTGCAGCAGGTAAATGGAATAGGAGTATTCGCCCAGTTTGCTGACGAATTTCGACACGCCGGCCGAGGACGGGGAAAACGAGGTGTCATACCAGGCGATGCCAACCGAATAGGCAACCCCCTCGATGGTCGGGAGGATTATCCAGAGTGGGGCGAGCACAGGCGTCGGCGGAATGCGGTTCATCCCACCGATGCGGTCAAAAACCCAGTAGAACGCCGCGAACGCGACACCGACCGCGGCGGCGAGCAGGTGTCGGCGATTCATCCAGGCCCGGTAATGGCAGGCAACCATGCCGAGCGCGAACTGATCGAATCGGCCCAGCAGCGTGGAGTAGGAAATCCCCTGGACCTCGCCCTGCCCGAGGTAGATGAGCGCCCGGAGCATGACGGCCCCCGCCACGGCGGCAGGCAGGGCCCAACGCTTCCGTTGATGGGCCCACAGCAGCATGGGAAGGAGCAGGTAGTAGTGAAACTCGACGGTGATCGACCACCCGCCGTTCGGAAGGCTGGGGAAGACAAACCCGCCCGCCACGAGGCGGGCATACTGGCCCAGGCTACGGCCGTCCAGCCACGTCTTGAATCCGGCGATCAGGATCACCACGGCTAGCAGCGGCAGCAACCGGAGCACACGGTTCCAGATGAATGCGGAGAATCGGATGGACTTTCCGTTGAGCAGGCGCGCGAACAGGTAACCGCTCAGAGTCATGAACAGGGCGACGCCGGTGTGCCCTTCATCCAGCAGTGCCAGCGGAAAGAATGCGGGCACATGCTCGAAAGGAACCGGGTAGCCCGTGGTTGCATGGGCGAAGTGCCAGACCACGACCATGAACGCGGCCAGCGCCCGCACATGGTCCAGGGCGACAAAATGGACTCCGGTTGACGATTTCATCGTGGCGAGAACTGCCAGCCGTGCGGAACGGACGGCCGCACCGAACGTCCCGAGAGACGCGGCAGGGCGGGCGTGCGCAGCGAATGGGAGGGGAGGTTCGTGGTATAAATGGGCTTAGTGATGGCAAAACCGCGCAAACCCACCGCCCAGCAGGTCCGTCGCATCGCGCTGGATTTCCGCGTCGGTCACGGGCCAGCCGGCGGCTTCGAGGGTCTCGTATTTGCGGGCGAGGCAGCGGCCGATCAGGGCGCGCGAGTGCTGCCACTTGTAGATGAGTTGGTCGAGCACGCGGGCGTCGCTGTGCTGCGGGGTGAAGCTGGTGCCGAGCAGTTCCAGCCGCATGGTGGTGATCTCCTCGATGAGCTGCGGCGTGTTGGTGAACCACCAGCAGCCAAACGGGTGCAGGTTCCGGAACTTCCGCGCGAGCACCACGAGTTCGTGCTGATTCTCCCGCGCCAGGCAGGTCACGGCGAAGCGGTTCGCCGGATTCGCCGCGCAGAGGTTTTGGAGCGCGGTCAGGTCGCTGCGGCCCACGCCGTCGCCGGCCATGCGGAGCAGTGGGTTCACGGCGCGTTTCACACCCATCATCAGCGCGAAGGGTTGGCCGTGGTCGCGGCAGTGCGGCAGCACGGCGTGGTCGATGAGCCACGCGGTGTCGCCGGCCGCCGGGTAGCTGAAGGTGGGCGGCAGGGACACCATGCAGTAGCCGGCGCCATATTTCCGCGTGTAGTCGGCGAGGAAGCGGCGCACCTCGTCGGCGGTAGCCTGGTTCAGCTCGTTGCTGACGGCGTAACCCCACGCGCGCAGCCGCGGGGCAGCCTCGGACCAGCCAAGGATCAGCGGGTCGATGCGCAGGGCGCCGCGGAAACGGGAGTCGCGCGGCAGATTGGCGTTCCAGTAGGCGCGCTCCTCGTCGTCGAATGGCGAGTTGGTCATGCCGATGGAGGCGACATTCGCGAGCGACAGGACGCGTTCCACGAAGTCGGCCGGCTTCCACGCCGCGAACCAATTCCGCAGTGACGCGAGGTCGTGCTTCCGCGGCTCAATCCCCAGCGCATTCAGTGTCGTGAGCACGCCGCGGCAGGCCTCGGACACCGGCGAATGTTCGACGAACAGGGCGTTCCAGATGAACTCCGCCTGCTCGGTCTTCGGGGCGTTCCAGAAACGGTCGAACGGCACGTCCATCTGCCGGAAGGACTCGCTGACGAGGTAGTGGTAGGTGAGCTGTTCGTCGATGCCCCAGCTCAGCAGCGAGGTGAAGGCCGGATCGTAAAGGTGTGTGTGGATGTCGTGCACCGGCGTGGCGGCCAGGATGCGTTCCACGCGGGCGGACAGCGGGGCGGTCGAAGACATGCCGCTGAGTTCAAGGTTCCCGGCCGCGAAGTGCAAAGGGCAAAGTGGACCGCCCCCTGGCCGGGGATCACGCCTGCCGGGAAAGCCGCTCGCGCAGGTCCGCAATTTCGCGGCTCTGGTCCGCCACAGCGCGGTTCAGGCGGGCGACCTCCGCCTCCGCTTCCGCAAGGCGGCGGGCTTTCAGCAACTGGTCGCGCAGCCAGGCGAAGCCGGGATTCGCGGCGGACTCACCGGCGAGCAGCTCGAGGAACTGGCCTTCTTCCAGTCCGTTGTCCGCCAGGGCCTGCGCGAACGGCGTGCCGGCGGTGACGGCGGTGTAAGCCTGACGGGTCTTGCGCAGCATCAGTGCCCGCGATTCGGTCGGCACCATGGCGGCCCGGGTCGGGCTGCCGGAAATGGCAGCGGAGGGCGTCTGGGCGGACTCGGATGACGCCTTAGGCGAGGGCGGGTTCTGGAGCGGGCCGGAGGACTTGCGCCGGCTGGGCGCGGGGACGATCAGGCTGTCCAGTTCCTCGCGGATCTCCATCAGGCGGGACCCCTGCATCCGCATGCCAAAAGTCGTCTTCAGCGTGCTGCGGGTGACCCGCATGGCGTTGTGAAATTCGTCCAGCACCCCGGAAAACTCTTCCCGGGTGCGCGTCTTGCCGAGCTCCTCAATGATGTCCAGATCGATGTCGAACAGGTCGGGGGTGGCGTAGAAGAGCAGTCCGACGACAGGCATCTTCCACGCCGGCACCGCCTTGAAGAAGGCAGCTTTCTCGTAGTCGCCCGGGGCGCACCCGTAATGGTGGCAGAACGCCTCGAAGAAGTCGGTGAACTGTTTGCCGTCTGCGGGATTGGCCATGTCTGTGGCGCGGACTTTCGCCATGCCGGCCGCCTGCGGGCAACGGTAACTTGGCGGCTACGGCTTCCGGGTGAGCGCCTCCAGGGCCTTCTTCAGCCGGTCGTTTTCCTCCCGGAGCAGCTCCAGTTCGCGGTGTTCGGTGAGATAGCGGCGCAGCCAGACCAGTTCCGGACGGCCCTCGGAATTCTCGGCGAGTAGGGCGTCCACCCGGTCGGCTTCCAGTCCGCTGTCGCCCAGCGCCAGCTTCCAGTCCCGGCCGGCGACCACGTCCCCGTGCAGCCGCTTGAGCCGGCGGATGGTCAGGGCCGTGCCCTCGTTGCGTGGCCCGGGGTCGGCCGCGGCGCCGACCCGCGCATACGCGCCGCCGGCAGGCGTGTTGTAATTGGCCGGCGGCCGGAGCATTTCCGTCTGGGAAGGCAGGGGCTTCAGGAGCGGCACCAGGGGTTGCAGCAGGCGGATGGTCCGCGTGGCCGAAACCCGGAGGGCCAGCGTGCCGCGCCGGATGCTGCGTTCGACCAGCTTGAGGTTTTCGAGATCATCGATCGCGCGCTGGAGTTCCGGCTCGGAACGGGCGTCGCCCATGTGCCGGATCGCCCCGAGGTCGTCCACGAAATAGTCCCGCTCGAACCACCACATCCAGTGCGCGGGCAGCCACGCATGCCGGTGCAGGCCGAACCAGAGCACCTTCTTCTCGAAGGTCTCCGGCCCGCACCGGTGCACGGCGCAGAACGCTTCGCGGATCGTGTCAAACTGCTGGGGCGATTGGTCTGCCATGCGGTGAATCCTGAGAATGTCCGTCCTTCTGTCGGCTTCCGCCGCCGCGCTGTCAACCGTCGCCGCGGCTCACTGGCGGAGCTTGTAAAGCTGTTCGCCCGCCTTCGGGACCAGCAGCACGCCCTCGTGCTCCCGGTTGGCGTAGTCTTCCACGCGGAGGGAGCGCCAGTCGCGGTAACCAAGATTGATCTCGCGGCAGACCGCTTCGGGAATGCCCGTGGCGAGCGTCACCTTCGCCCGCGGCGTCTCGATCCCGTTCTCGAAAGTGCCGCCGCCGAAGACATGCGTGCAGTGCGCGAGCGTGCCCCAGGGCAGATCCTTGAACTTGTCCCACTGCTTCAGGAAGTAGTCCCGGCAATGGTATCCGACCTGCCGGATAAACTTCCCGTGAACGACGCTCACCTCGTGGATGTGCGGCGCGTAGATGATGAGCTCGCCGCCGGCGGCCAGCACCGGTTCGAGCTTATACATGGCCTTTGCGCCGACCCACAGTTCGTCATACATGGGCGAGGCGCAGGACAGGATCGTGTGGAATTCGCGGTCCTTCCACACGATGTGGTGCTGCGCGGACAGCTTCGCGGCCTCGGCCCAGGCGGCTTCCGGCGTGCCGGCGAAGGCGCCGACCGCGCCCGTCCCCTTGGCCACCAGTGCGAAACACTTCTTCGGCACGTTCACCATCGCGCCCGCGCGGTCCACGACGGCGCGGACCGGCGTATGCGGATTGCCGATGATCCCCATGTTGGTGACCACCGCGCCGAGCCAGTGGAAGAAATTCAGGATGTCCGCACCGCCGACCCCGGGGAACAGATACTTGTTGCCGCCGCTCATGCCGACGACCTCGTGCGGGAACACCGGGCCGACGATGATCACCTCGTCGTAGTCGAACACGCGGGCATTGATGTCCACCGGCACGTCCATCGCGAACAGGCCGGCGGACAGTTGCCGGATTTCCTCCGCGGGGATCACCCCCAACCGGCGCAGCGCCGCGGGATTGTCCCACTCGTGGTTGAAGAAGCGGACCTTGGCGAACTGCGTGCGCCACTCCGCCGGCGTGATCTCCAAGCGCTGGCAGATGGCCTCGTCCGGCATCGGCGGATGCGTGCCGAGCGCGATCAGGATGTCGAACGCGGCGGTTACCCCGCCGAGTTGGGCGAAGAGCGCCTTGAACATCGTGCCAATGGGCGCCGTGCGGGTGGCGTCGGGGATGATCAGCAGGATCTTCTTCCCGCGATAATCGGCAGCGGGACAGGCCCGGGCGACGAGGTCGGTGTATTGCCCGGAAGCGAGGACGGCGTCGACCGGAGCCAAGGCGTTGTGAGTCATGCTATTCTTCGTCGAAAAAGTCGGAATCCAGACGCTTCACCGGATAGTTCTGCACCAGGGAAACGCCCAATTCGTGGTCAATCATGAGGCTGGCGAGCTGCTCGCCGTCGATCAGGACGATCCGGCTCTCAATCTTGCCGGCAAAGTCCCGGGCGCCGTCTGAAAATTCAGACGTTGTAATGAACACTCCCTTGCGGGCTCGTTGGCCTTGGAGCGCGCCGGCGAACTTCTGGATCTCCGGCCGGCTGACTGGGGCCTCCCAGCGTTTGGCCTGCACATAGATCACATCCAGGCCCAGGCGGTCCTCCTTGATGATGCCATCAATGCCTTCGTCTCCGCTTCCGCCAATGGCCTTGCCGGCGTCGGCCAAGGTTCCGCCATAGCCCATTTTCACCAGCAACTGCACGACGAGCCGTTCGAAGCGCTCGGGCGAAATCTGGGAAACCCTGAAACGCACTTCGGCGATCAGTTCCCGCCGCATCCGCTCATGGGCTCGTTCGAGGGCTTCGCGCGGGGTTTCCGGGTTGGACTCCGTCTCCGGCTCGGAGTCGGCCCCGTTTTCGGTTTTCGATTTGCGGCTGCGGAAGGCCCTGAACGGCTCGAACTGGCTGAGGAAGCGGATGTCCACCTTGGATGGCGGATTGGCCAACACTCCTTTCCCCGCCTCGCTGAGCTGGAATTTTCCCCGGCCGGGATTGGTCAGCAGCCCAGCCTGCTTGAGGTGACTTCGTGCCCAGTGAACGCGGTTGTCGAAAGTCGCCTGGGTTCCACTGGGCAGCAGATGACGCCTTTCCTCGTCGGTCAGCTTGAACTCCTTCGCCAGCGATTCCACGGCTTCACCAATCGTATGCTCGCTGCCGTCGGCGGCCAGTTTCAGCAGGGGAAGCATCAGGCTCTGAAAATCGGGGATAGGCATGGTTCCAGTCGGTGCCGTGGTTCAGCTGACCCACCCATGTGCCGCGATGATCCGGCGGACAATTTCCCGCCGTCGGGAAGGGGTGACGGTTCCTCGTTGCCGTTTCAAGGCGACCTTGGGGACCGTGTAAAGCAGGTCGCATTTGCAAAGCGTGGGCCAGTCCAGTCCGTCGCCCTCGTCGAGCAGGACTTCGTGCCCCTCCGGTTCGCGGCCCGCCCGTTTACTGGAGCACATGACCACATCCACTTCCGGCTTGTTGGTTACCCGCAACGGGTGGGAAACGATCACCGCCGGGTGGGGTTCCGGCCAGCCGGCGGGTTGGAAGCTGAAAATGTCCCACTGCTTCATGCCTCGGGGAGCGGAAATGCTTGGCTGGCCGACATCGCGGCCTCGAACGCTTCCTGCGGCGTATCCCGGCCAAAGGCCCGGCGCGCCTCCTCATCGGTAAGCGGAGCGACGATGATGGCGGGGGGAGTTTTGGTCCGCCGCACCCGGCGAACGACCCATGTGTCCCGGTCGGTATGCTCAATCGTCACCGCCGAAAGCGGGTCAATCTCCGGTGGCATGGTCAGCCTTCGCCGGGAATCCAAAGTCGCGGCTTTCATGGAAGTGGGTATTGCCCACGGAATCGGATAAATCAAGCCCGCTCAAATCGTCTGCGCCAGGAAGCCGCCATCCACCTTCACGTCCGAGCCGGTGACGAAGGAGGCGGCCCGTTCGCTGGCCAGGAAGACCGCCGCGCCGACCAATTCCTCGGACTTCCCGAAGCGGCCCATCGGCGTGTGCCCCCAGATGGACTTCGTGCGCGCCGTGGGCGTGCCGTCGTCGTTGAAGAGCAGCTTGCGGTTCTGTTCCGCCGGGAAGAAGCCGGGGGTCAGGGAGTTCACGCGCACACCCTTGGGCGCCCATTCGCGGGCCAGGAATTGGGTGAGGCTGAGCACCGCCGCCTTGGCTGCCGAGTAACTGACGACGCGGGAAAGCGGGATGTGCGCGGACACACTGGCGATGTTGATGATGCTGCCGCGGCCGGCGGCGCACATCGCAGGGCCGAACTCCTGGCAGGGTAACAGGACGCCGCCTACGAGGTTCAGGTCAAAGTTTCCGCGCCAGGCTTCCAGTGACAGGTCCTCAAACTTGTTGGTGTCGGTCACCGTGGCCTTGGAATCGTTGCCGCCAGCAGCGTTGAGCAGGATGGTCGGCTGGCCGAACGCCGCGCGAATCGCGGCGTGAGCGGCTTTCAGGTCGTCGCGGTTCACGGCATCGGCGGCGGCGAACAGCGCCTTGCCGCCGGCCTCGCGGATGACTTCTGCCCGCGCTTCGCCGCGTTCGGCATTGCGCCCGACGATGGCGACCGCCGCACCGGCCGCCGCCAAGCCTTCGGCCAACGCTCCGCCCAAAACGCCGGTGCCGCCGATGACGACGGCGACTTCACCCGTGAGATCAAAGAGGTTCATTGCTGCGGCCGAACGGTAAGGACCAATGGGGACAGCGGGAACTCCCAAAACGCGGTTCCGGTCACGCCGGCGCTGGGCGACGCCGAGCTCAGTTGGGCTCTGGGGTTGTTGCCGCATTGTCACCGCGCTGTCACCGATCGGGCGGGGGCAAAGGGATTATGGTGGTGATCATGCTGCGCCACGTTTTGTTTTTCTGCCTGGCCTTGGCCACAGCGTTGGGCCTGAACGCCCAATTGGCGATAACCGAGGTTCATTCCAGCCAGTCCACCAACGGCACGGTGGCCCTGAAGGCCGACTGGTGGGAATTGACCAACTTTGGCCCTGAAGCGGCGGACGTGTCGGGCTACCGGTTCAACGACGCCACCGGTGGGCTGACGACAGGCGCCATAGCCATCGAGTCGCTGGTGTTGGCCCCGGGTGAATCGGTCATCTTTCTGGAGCAATCGGCCGCCACCAGCCTGCCGACGGCAGTTGATTTCTCGACTTGGTGGGGCGCCGGCCTGCCCGCTAACACGAGGGTTTTTGCCTACACGACCAACGGCATCGGGCTCGGCTCGGGCGGAGATTCGCTGATGGTGTGGAACGCCTCCGTGACGGACGAGGCCCAGTGGGTGGACCGGGTGGAGTTTGGCGCCGCGACCGCCGGCACCACCTTCACTTACGATCCGACCACGGGACTGTTCGGGGCGCTGAGCACGAATGGCGTCCACGGTGCCTTTGTCGCCGCGGACGGGGGTGACGTGGGTTCGCCGGGAACGACCACCGGTCCGGTTGCCCTCAGCGTGGCGGAGCCGCCCGCCTCGGTGACGGCCAATCCAGGCGATTCGGTGACGTTCGGGGTCGTGGTCCACGGTTTTCCCCGACCCCGTTACCAGTGGCAGAAGGACGGGGAGGATTTGCCCGGCCAGACTTCCGCCAGCCTGGTGGTGACCAATGTTTCGTCCGGTTCCCTCGGCAGTTTCCGTGTGCGCGCGAGCAACGGCCTTACCACCGTCACCAGTGCGGCGGCGGAACTGAAGCTCGCGGAAACGCCGGTGGCACCGACCTTCACCTTGGTTCCCACCAACCAGTCGGTGCTGCGCGGCGGCGCGGTCAGTTTCGTGTCCGCGGCGACCGGCGTGCCCCAGCCGGCGTTTGAATGGCGTTTCCGGGGCACCTTGCTGGGGGAAACCGGCGCTATCCTGACCCTGACGAATGTCGCTGAGGCCCAGGCCGGCGAGTATTCCGTGACCGCCACCAACACCAGCGGGGGCGTGACGGTGACGCTAACCCTGACCGTCAAGGACAAGCCGGACCTGCGCATCACCGAAGTTCACAGCGCCTCCACGGAAACGGTGGACGTCGATTTCGCCCGGCGGATGGGTGCGTTGCGTGCCCGTGCCGAGTGCGGATGTGCGACCCCGGAGGCAGCGCGAGTCACCGAATTGTCGTTCGCCCAGCAGGATTGGTGGGAACTGACCTCGTTTGAGGCTGATCCGGTATCGCTCAAGGGGTGGCGATTGGACGACAACAGTGGGCGCCTCGCCAACGCCTACACGGTCACCAATGACATCGCGATCAACCCCGGGGAGTCGGTGGTCTTTGTCGAGCGACTTACCTTTGAGCAGTTCCAGGCCTGGTGGGGCACCAACGAATTGCCCGCCGGTCTCAAGGTCATCACCTATTCTGGCTCCGGGCTGGGCCTGAGCTCGGCGGGCGACGGGCTGCGGCTGTGGGACGCCGTCGCCACCGTGGATGCGAACACGGTGGCCAAGGTGGATTTCCCGGCCGGCGATCCGGGGATTTCGTTCAACTACGATCCCGACTCGGCGGTTTTCGGCGGCCTGAGCGTGGCGGGGGTGAACGGGGTTTACCAGGCGCCGGGCAGCATCGATGCGGAGCTGAACACGACCTACAAGAACCTTGGTTCCCCGGGACGGATTCGCGCCGGCGACGTGTTGCCGCCCTTGGTGGCCCCCCGCGTAACGGTCATCGTCGCCAATGACCAAGTAACCCTGGGCTTCACTGCGCAGGCAGGACGCACCTACCGGCTTCAGGTGAAGGGTGACCTCAACGACGCGGACTGGATACCGACGGGTGACGTGCAGACGCCCGTCCAATCCGGCCCGATTACCTTCGTGAAGCTCCAGCCCGTTGCCGCGGCGGCGCAACTGTATCGGGTGCTCGCGGAATGAAAGCGCGCTTCCGACAGCGTTCTTCGACGGCCAGCGGGCCTGCTCCCGGGCGTCATGGGTTCACCCTGATCGAGCTGCTGGTCGTCATCGCGATCATCGCGATTCTCGCGGGCATGCTGCTGCCGGCTCTGAGCAAGGCCAAGAACAAGGCCACCGGCATCGCCTGCCTCAACCAACTCAAGCAGTGGGGGCTGGCCCTGACCCTCTACACGGACGACAACCGCGATTACCTGCCGCGCGAAAAGGACTTTCTCGGCCAGGACATCCTGGGCTGGCGCGGGGCAATTGATCCCGGCAACGCGGACCTCTGGGCCAACGCCCTGCCGCTGAAGATCGGACTTCAGCCGGTCGCCAGCCACGCGACCAACGTCAACAAGCTGGTGTTCTACGCGAAGTCGGCGCTGTTCACCTGTCCCGCCGCGGTGCTGCCCAGGGACAAGCTCGCCAATTACCCGCACTTCTCCCTCGCGATGAACTCCAAGCTCATCCAGAACGGCGCTGCGGTGCGGGTGTTCCAGATCACGCGGCCGGTGGACACGGTGGCGTTTACCGAGGCCGGTCTGCCGGGCGAGGCGAAGTTTCACGCCCGCCAAGCCACCTACAACGGCCAGCCCCACGCCTTTGCCAATCGTTTCAGTGCCCGTCACGGTGGCAATGGCAACCTGATCTTCGCCGACGGCCACGCCCAGGGCATGCGCGGAACCCGGGTGCTGGACACCAAGGCGGGTTCACCGACTGAAGGGAAAGCCTTCTATCCCCAGACCGAGGTCATCTGGACCACCGACCCGGCGAACGACCCTAACTGAAGCTCGTGATTCCGGCTCCGGCCGGCGGGCAAACCTTCTTCCCGTAAAGCAAAAGGCCCAACCGCCAGCAGCGGTTGGGCCCGGGAAAAATCGCGCGTTTACCGGCTCTGTCGGCGCCGCCAGACCGCGAAGGCCAGCAGTCCGCCGGCCGCCATCGCGGCGTATTCTTCGGGTTCGGGCACGGGGGTGGCGTTGACCGTGACCATGTCGAAGCGCCAGGTGCCGGTCGTGGCGTAGGCGGCCGTCTGGTTGGACGGCTCGTAGTTCAAGTTGTCGGCGCCGAACGACTGCACGATGCGGAAGGCGAAGCTCGGGTTGTTTTCCACGGCGGCGATGGAGCTCAGGTCCGCCGAGCGGCCGTTGAACCACGTGTCGCCCGTCTGGCCCTGAAAGGTGGCGAAATCGGTGAAGGTCGAGCCGTCGGTGCTGTATTGGAAGACGACATACTCGGAGGACGAATTGCTGTGGCGCTGGTCCCACGACACCGAGATGTCCGTCATGCCCACCGTGCTGACGCTGAACTGCACTCCGCGGGTCTTGTTTTCAGTGCCCTGCGCGGCCCAGGTGGAGATGTTCCACGCCGAGTCGTCGGTCGTGTTGGGGTCGGTCGAGCCGCCGTTGGACGCGCCGCTGGCAAAGGTGCCGGTGGCGCCGCCGATCAGGGCCGCTGTGCCGGAACCGAAGCTGGGCGTCAGTGTGCCGGTCGAGGTGGTGGCGTCGTCGCCGGAGTTGAAGTTCCACTGGGTGAACAGTTGCGCGTGGAGCGGCGCCGCGGCGGCCAAAGCCAGTCCGGCAGCGAGGGCGAGAGGGAATCGTGAATTCATGGGAATGCCTTTGTATCCGGCAGCGGCGGCACCTTGCCTCCCCAACCGCCGGAACTTCGGCTGTTGTCCCCAGACCTCAAGGCGACGGTGAGACAGGGCGGTGACAATTTCTCGTCATCGCGGTCCCTGCTCGGACGCCGGCCGCTACTTCAGCGCCGCCAGTTCGGCCTGCTCCGCCGGCACGAGGCGCCGCAGGGTCTGGCGCGGTTCCGGGGCCTTGTAGTGCCGCTTCAGGCCGTGGTCGGCGAGGGCGGCGGCGGGCACACGGGCAATGAATTCGGCGAAGTTCTTCTCCACCTTGTCGCGCAGCAGCTTCTGGCCGGACTTGGTTTCCCAGAATTCCTCCTCGAGCAGCACGAGGGCGCGGGTGGCTTCGTCGGGCGCCAAATCCTCCCGCCGGGCCAGCACCCAGAGCAGGTCGGGGTCCTCCGGCAGCGCCACCGGGAACGGCACGAAGGGCACCTTGGCCTCGTCGTCGCCATCCTCGCCGGGCGGTTGGACTTTCACGCGGTTCGTGATGGTGCGGTCCGGCAGGACGATTTCGACGGAGGCGGCGTCGCCCTTCTCGGACGGTTTCACCACGACGTTGGCCTGACCGAAATTGGTCTCCAGCCGGCTTTGCAGTTCCGCGACAGTCTCGGGCTCGAGATTGGGCAGGGCGCCTTCGGTGCAGAGCTTTTCGAGTGACTTGAGATTGTTGAGGAGCCGGACCTCCTGCGCGACGCGCTCGTAGATCTTGGCGGCGAGGCGGGCGTCGGCGGTGGCGTCGGGCAGGACGCGTTGGAGCAGGTCGAGGAATTGGGCGTCGTTGAGTCCGGTGGCTTTCATGGCTGGCGTGGCGGCGGCGAAACGTGGCGGGCGGTTGTCGTGCATGCGCCGCCGGCGGGCAAACGGTTTGCGGGAAAAGTTGCTCGCAGGGAGAAGAACATCCGCAGATTTCGCGGATTAAACCACGGTCCGCTGGATGCCGCCGTATCCCGACTCGAAGCCGCGGGCGACTTGCGGCCCGCGAGCCGATCGGGTTGCGGGGCAACCCGCCCACAATTCCCGTCGGGAACTGTGCCCGCTTGGTGTCAACGGCGCGGGCGAGGCAGAGGACCACTCTTCGACCCGCTTGGCATCTGCGAAATCCGCGCAATCTGCGGATGAAATTGCCTCAGCCCGCAGTCAGGGCGGCGCGGGCGTCGTCAGCGGAGCCAGTCTTTTCAAGGAAGTAGTCATAGCTGCCGGGATAGGCCTTGATGGTGCCATTGCTGACGTGGAGGACCTTGGTCGCCAGCCGGCGGATGAAGTGCACGTCGTGGGAGATGAACACCAGCGTGCCTTCGTAGCGTTCCAGTGCGAGCGTGAGCGATTCGACCGTGGTGATGTCGAGGTGCGTGGTCGGCTCGTCCATCAGCAGCAGGTTGGGCGGATCGACGAGGAATTTCACGAGGTTCAGCCGGCTTTTCTCGCCGCCGCTGAGCACGGTGGTAGGCTTGTAGATCTCCTCCTTGCGGAACATGAACGAGCCCAGGATGCCGCGGGCCTCGTCCTCCCGCAGGGCCGGGGCGCTGGCGAGGATTTCCTCGAGGACGTTCTTGTTGGGATCCAGCGTGCCGGCGCGGTGCTGGCTGAAGTAACCGAGCTTGGCGTTGTGGCCGAGGTCCCGTTCGCCGCGCTGGAATTCGACCACGCCGGCCACGATCTTGAGCAGCGTGGATTTGCCGGCGCCGTTCGGGCCGACCAGGACGGTGCGTTCGCCGCGCTCCACCGTGAGGTCGAGTCCGGCATAGACGACGTGGGAGCCGTAGGCCATGTGGATGCCCTTGAGCGAGATCGCACGCTGGCCTCCCCGGGGCGGCGGCGGAATCTGGAAGCGGAACGGCTTCCGCGGCGGCGTGGGCTTCTCGATCAGCTCCATGCGCTCGATCTGTTTCAGCTTGGACATGGCCTGCGAGGCCTTGGAGGCGACGGAGCGGAAGCGGTCCGCGAACTCCTGGAGTGCTTGGATTTCCTTCTGCTGGTTTTTGTAGGCCGCGAGCTGCTGCTCGTAGCGTTCCTCGCGCTGGCGCAGGTAGTCCGAATAGTTGCCGGTGTAGGCGATCAGCTTCCGGTCGGCGATCTCGTGCACCTGCGTGATGATCTCGTCCATGAACTGGCGGTCGTGGGAGATCAGGAGCAGGGCGCCCGAGTAGTTCTTCAGGTAATTCTGGAGCCAGAGCAGCGAAAGCAGGTCGAGGTGGTTGGTCGGTTCGTCGAGCAGCAGCAGGTCGGGCTCCATGACCAGCAGGCGGGCGAGATGGGCGCGCATGACCCAGCCGCCGGACATTTCACGGGCCTTGCGGTCGAAGTCGCCCTCCTTGTAGCCCAGCCCCTTGAGCATCTTCTTGGCCTTGGCCTCGACCTGCGGGTCGTTCAGGGCGTCGTGCTTGGCGTGGGCCTCAAGGTATTCCGGGCAGTCCACGTTGCCGGCCTTCTCGAGTTCGTGCAGGCGTGCTTCGAGCTTGGGCAGTTCGGTGACACGGCCGGTGGCGACCTCCAGCACGGTTTCGTCGCCGATGGCTTCGGCCTCCTGCGGCAGGAAGCCGACCGTGGTCCAGGGATCGCGTTCAAGCGAGCCCTCGTCGGGGACATTCCGCTTCAGGATCAGGGAAAACAGCGTGGATTTGCCGGCGCCGTTGGGGCCGACGAGGGCGACGCGGTCGCCGTAATTGACCTGGAGCGACGCGTTTTCGAACAGCGTGCGGCCGGCCACGGACATCTTGAGGTCTCGGATCGAAAGCATGAGTCAGCGAATCTGAGCGCGGAGAAGTAGCCGAACGGCCGCCGGACGCCAGCACGCGGACGGGAAATCGGAATCGGCGGGTGCCCTTGCGGGGCAGTTTTTCGCGGCGCGGGGTTGTCGCGGACCGGCCGGTTGGGAATGCTCGGGCGCATGTCCTTCCTCACGTTCCACGGCATCGCCAAGCACTTCCCCGGGGTCCAGGCGCTGGATGACGTGAGCTTTGCCGTGGAGCGGGGCAGTTGCCACGCGCTGATGGGCGAGAACGGCGCGGGCAAGAGCACGCTGGGGAAAATCCTCGCCGGGGTTTACCGGGCCGATGCGGGGGAACTTCGCCTGGAAGGCCAGCCCATCCACCCGACCGACCCCCTCCACGCGCGCCGCCTCGGAATCGCCATGGTGCATCAGGAGCTGGCGTTCTGCCCGAACCTGTCCATCGCGGAGAACCTGTGCCTGGGCGAAATGCCGTCGAAGGCGGGCTGGCTGGACCGCGAGACCATGCGGGCGCGGGCCCGGGCGATGCTGGCGGAGATCGGCACGGAGTTCGACGTGGATCGCCCGATCGGCGAACTGACTACCGGCCAGGAACAGCTCGTGCAGATCGCCGCGGCCGTCGGAACCGGGGCGCAGGTCATCGTGTTCGACGAACCAACCAGTTCGCTGTCCGTGGCGGAAAGTGAGCATTTGTTCGAGTTGCTGGCCCATCTGAAACAGCGCGGCATCACGGTCATCTACGTGTCGCACCGCATGGAGGAAATCTTCCGGCTGTGCGACGCCATCACCGTGCTTCGCGACGGCCGGCATGTCGCCACCGAACGCATCGCCGAGACCGATCAGGAACGGGTGATTCACCAGATGATCGGCCGCGACGTGGATCACCACGAACCTGACCACCTGCAGCGGGCGCTGGGGGACGAAGTTCTCCGCGTCGAGGGGCTTTCGTCTCCGGGAAAATTCGCGAACGTCAGCTTCTCGCTCCGGGCCGGCGAAGTCCTCGGGTTCGCGGGCTTGATCGGCGCCGGCCGGAGCGAGGTCGCCCAGGCGGTGTTTGGCTTGGATCCGCATGCCACCGGGAAGGTTTTCGTCCGGGGAAGGGAACTCCCGAAACATTCCGTGGCGGCGGCGCTGGCGGCGGGCCTGGGATTGCTGCCCGAGGACCGCAAGCGGCTGGGTTTGGTGCTCAGCATGAACTGCCGGGAGAACACTTCGCTGGCGGCCTTGGATCGGCTTTCCACCTGCGGCTGGGTGGACCGGCCGGCCGAACGGAACGTCGCGCAAAAGTTCGCGGATCGGCTGCGACTGAAGGCGCCGTCCATCGAGACCGGCATCGCCGGGCTGAGCGGCGGCAACCAGCAGAAGGTGGCGTTGGCCAAATGGCTGGCCCGGGAATGTTCGATCCTGATCGTGGACGAGCCAACCCGCGGGGTGGATGTGGGGGCGAAGGCCGAGATTTACCGCCTGCTGGATGAACTCGCCTGCCAGGGGGTCGCGGTGCTGGTGATCTCCAGCGAGTTGCCCGAGGTGATGAACCTGAGCCGTCGGGTGCTCGTGATGCGCCAGGGGCAAGTGGCCGGGGAATTGGAGCGCGCCCAGTTTGGCCAGGCCGCCTTCATGCGCTTGATGGCCGGGGTGGGATAAGCCGTGCCGGAGCGCCTTGACCTCGGTCAAGGCGCGCGGGACGGGAACCCACATCCTTTTGACGTGCATCGAATGCAGGTCACCGAAGTCCATCTCCGCGAGCCGGTTCGCCGCCTTGGCTGGCGCGAGCTGGCGCGCGAGCCGTTCCGGCTGTTGTTCCCGCTGGGCGTAGTCGCGGGGATTGCCGGAGTGATGCTCTGGCCCCTGCATTTTATGGGCGTTGGTCCGTATCCGGGAGTCGGGCACGCCCGGGTCATGGGCCACGGCTTTCTCGGGAGTTTCATCTGCGGGTTTCTCGCCACCGCGACGCCACGGATGCTGGGCACAGGCCCCATTTCCCTGCCGGCGGTAGCCAGCCTGTTGGGTTTGCAGATGTTGTCCGTCGTGGGGCACTTGGCCGGCTGGAATTCCGCGGCGGACGGCGCCTTTCTGGCTGGTTTGCTCGTCCTGACCGGCAGTCTGGCGGACCGGTTTCGCCGGCGCACGGATTTGCCGCCGCCGGGATTCGTATTGGCGCTGCTGGGAATCCTGTGCGCCGTGGTGGGTTTGGCTTTGGGTTTCGGTCCAGCAGAAGACGAAACGGCGGCAACGCGACTCATTTGGCAAAACCGGCTCGTGTATCAGGGTTTTCTCCTGCTGCCGATCTTGGGAGTGGGCGGCTACCTATTTCCCGGATTGCTCGGAGTTCCAAACCGCCATGATTTGCCGGAAATGCGGTTGCCGAATGCCCGCTGGTGGCGGCTGGCGGTTGAAGCGGCGGCGGCGGGCGGCTTGGTGCTGATCAGCTTCTGGCTCGAAGTGCTTGGCTGGGTCGCGGCGGGACATGGACTTCGCGCGGCGGCGGCGGGCGGATACCTGGCGCGCCAGCTTTGGCCGGCCGGGATGGGAACCCAATCGTCGGCCGTCGCCCGTTGGCTGCGCTTCGCGATGGTTTTGGTGGTGGGCGGATTTGCTTTGGTGGCGCTGTTTCCGGGGGTGCGGGTGGCTTGGCTACACCTGTCCTTGGCCGGAGGCATGAGCATGGTGACCATGGCCGTCGCGACGCGGGTGCTGTTCGGGCACAGCGGTCAGGGGCAGAGACTTCACGGGCGCAACGTGTGGCTTACCGTCGGGTTTGTGGTGATGTTTCTGGCGACGTTGACCCGTATCACCGGCGACTTGCTGCCAAAGATCCTGGTGACGCACTACAGCTACGGAGCCGTGTTTTGGGCCACCGCCTTGGCCATCTGGGCCTGGAAGGTGTTGCCCGCCGCGGTGAGGGCCGGCGACCCCTGAGCCGGAACGGGGGTGGTGGTTCAGCGCGGCCGCCGCGCCCCGAGGTAACGGGTTGACCAGTAGGGATCGGTTAACTGCGAGTAGATGACGCCTTTGGACGTGCTGGCGTGGACAAATTCCTGTCCTTCGAGGAAGACGCCGACGTGGGAAACGCCCTTGCCGTTGGTGTTGAAGAACACCAGGTCGCCCGGTTGAACCTGATTGGGACTAACCGGGACGCTGCGGCTCCACTGATCCTGCGACGTGCGGGGAAGCCTCCGCTGCACCACATCCTGATGCAGTGCCTGGCTGAAGCCGGAGCAATCAATTCCCTCCCTAGATGCGCCGCCGATGCGGTAAGGGGTTCCCAGCCACGGGGCTGCTGCCTGCCTCCATATTGAAGCCGTCTTGGCCGAGGCCGCGCCGGAATCACTTCCGGACGAGGTGGTTTGGACCTCACCGGTGCCGGAAGATTGTGACGGCTGGGCCACAGTTGCCGCTGGGATTGGCGTGATGTATTCGCGACGCCCGGGCAAAGGAGCCCGATGCGAGCAGCCCGTGGTGGCTGCGAAGGCGATCAGGAAGACCGCCGACCATGGTGCCAGGGAGAACTTCATTGGGGACGATATTGGGCCTTCGCCTTCGGCATCAGTGCCTTGAGGTTTTCGACCCGCTGGTTGTCGGTCGGATGGGTGCGAAGGAACCAGGGAGTGTTGGCGCCGGCCGAACGGTTGTAGTCCCCGAAACGTTGCCAGAAACCGACCGCCGCCTCCGGGTCGTAGCCAGCCCGGGCCATGTAAATGAGCCCGATCTCGTCCGCTTCCGCTTCCTGCATCCGGCTGTGGGGAAGGGAGGCGCCCAATTGGGAGCCGACGCCATAGACCTGGGTGAACGCTGGCCCGTAGTTGGCGTATTTCGAGTTGCCGATGATTGCCCCGGCAACCGCTCCGGCTGTCTGAAGTCCCATGGCCACGCTCATCCGCTCGCCACCGTGGCGGGCAACGGCATGCGCCACCTCGTGTCCGATGACCGTGGCCAGACCGGCCTCGTCCTTTGTGATGGGGAGAATCCCGGTATAGACGCCCACCTTGCCCCCGGGGAGGCAGAACGCGTTGGCTTCCTTGCTCTCGAAGACAACGAATTCCCACTGTGCATTGGGCAGGTCGGCGACGGCGGCGACGCGTTTCCCGACCCTTTGGACCAGGGCATTCAGGGTCGGGTCCTTGGAGACCGGGACCGCCTTCTTCATCTTCTCGAACTCGGAAAACCCGAGCTGCATTTCCTGACCGGGCGACATGAAGTTGAATTGCCGCCGTCCCGTTTCCGAGACCGTTCCGCACCCTATGGAGAGAAGTAGGGGCAACAGGCAACCGCTAGCGACTGCCCAGCGACCCAGCCTCGCCGAAAATGAGCGTTTCATCGGCGTCAATCCAAACACGCGGGGGCTGAAAACTCAAGGCAGTGAGCCATGGGAACTGCGGAAAGGCACATCCTGTTCCGACGAGGACTGGAGGATCGGTTCACCCGGGCTGCGATTGGGATTCCGACGCAAAAACTTGAAAACCAAGGCCAAAGCGAATCCGTTTGCGCCGGGAAATCTGGTTGACACTCCGCAGCTCCCTTCCTACAAACCTGAGGCCAACACGCTAAACTTTGGTTCGAGATTTTTTAACGTCATTTAGTATGAAGAACCTCATCCGCGCCGCGGGCGCACTGTCTCTCGGGGCTGCCAGCATGGCGCTCACCCACACTGCCGTCGCCGCTGAAGGTGGTGACAAGCCTTGGACTGCCTCCGCGTCCCTGCGTGGGTTCTACGATGACAACATCTTCACCGCCAACTCGGCTGCGGCCGGTGGCGTCGCGAAGATTGACAGCTTTGGTTTCGATATCTCTCCGTCCGTGACCTACGGGCGGACGATGGACAACACGTCCTTCGACTTGGGCTATACCTATTTGGCCCGCTGGTTCGAGAATCGCCCGGGCAGCAGCTGGGATCAGAATCACAACGCGTCTGTGAATTTGAGCCACATCTTTTCGCCTCGCGCCAAGGTGAGCGTCTCCGACGTGTTTGTGTCGGCTCAGGATCCCGGTCAGTTCGCACCTGGCTCCGGTCTCGTGCTTCGCGCTGAGGGTGACAACATCAGCAATTCGGCCTCCGCCTCCGCTGAGTTGGCTGCTACCGACACGATCGTGGCTACGGCCAGCTACCGGAACAATCTGTTCGACTACGATGATGCGGCGTTTGCAACCTCGCTGAACCGGGTCGAGCATCTTCCTGCCCTCGAGCTTTCCTACATTCTGTCCGAAGCCACCAGTGCCACGGTGGGATATCAGTTTGGTATCTTCGACTTTGATTCCGCCCGCGACTTCAACATCCACAGCATTTACGGCGGGTTGAAGCATAACTTCTCCCAGAGCTTTTATGGGCTGCTGAATGCCGGTGTGCAGGTTACAGACTACGACTTGGCCGGCGTAGAAACATCCACGACGCCCTATTTGGACGGTAAGTTGGTCTATCAGTATGCCGCTGGGAGCGACATTGCGTTCTATGTCCGTCATCAGGTCAATGCCACTGACGTTTTCCTGACTGGGGCTGGTGGTCTGCTTGCAGCCAACCAGCAGACGACGTTGTTCCGGGTTGCTTGGGGTCATGCATTCACGGCCCGCATCAAGGGAACTGCAATTGGTCAGTTCCAAAACTCCACGTTCAACGGTGGAGCTGCTGACGGTGCGGCCGAAACATTCTGGACGCTGGGTGCGACCGTGGCCTATGCGGTGTCCCACAATGTTTCCGTGGACCTGTCCTATTTCCACGACAGCCTGAACTCGGACCCTGTGGCTCTTGGCTTTGACCGTGGATACGGCCGCAACCGGCTCTTCCTCGGCGTTACCGCCAAATTTTGATCATTTAGTCTAGATTGCGGTCTTCAGGGGCTGGATACTGTCTGGCCCCTTTTTTTTTATGGAACTCTCGAAATCATCGCCGCAGCCCGACAGCAAGCTGCACTTCCTTGATTACTGGAGGATCATCCGGATCCGCAAGGTAATCATCATTGCGGTCTTCCTGTTGGTCCTGATCACGGTGACGGGAGTTACCTTCGTGCTTCCCGAGGTGTTCTCCAGCATGGCACGGATCAAGGTGGAAAAGGACACACCTGACATCCAGTTGCTTGGATACGCCAGCGGAAACCAGACTTATGACCCCTACTTCCTGCAGACAGAATTCGAGGTCCTCAAATCGCACCGGATTCTCGACAAGGTTGTGGAGGTCCTCGACCTAAACGACAAGTTCGCCAAGGAGCTTAAACTCGATCAGCCGCTTCAGCCTGCCCAGTCTTTCGAACGCCTCCAGGACTTGGTGGAAGTGAAGCAATATCGCAACACCAGCATCATCGAGATTTCCGCCGATCATAATGACAAGCAGCTTGCGGCTGACATCGCGAATACGGTTGCGCGGGTCTATGAGGAATATCGTAACTCGACCCGGACGGGGCGAAATGAGCGCGGTTTGGCGGTCTTGAAGCTGAAGTTGGAGGAGTTGGATGCCCAAGTTAAGGCGAAGCAGGCGATTGTGGACCAACTGCGCGCGGAACTGAAAATCCCTGATCAGTCGGTTGATACAGCCCCTTTTCAGTCCATCCAGATTGAAGAGTTGCGGCGCTTGTTGGCGAACAAAACCGAGATTCTCACCCGCCTGACCATCAACGATGAATTGCTGAAGAGCCTCGGAACGAAGCCGGCTGAAAGCCTGCGCGTTTCCCTCAGCGTCAACCGCCCCAACCCCCAGTTGCAGCAGCTGCTGGGTGATCTCCAGGTGGCCGAACAGGCGAGGACTCGTCTCAGCCCGGATTTTGGGGCCAATCACCCGGACGTTGAGCGCGTCAACGGGATCATCGCCAAGATCAACAAGCAGATCGACACGATGGTGGTGGAAATCATGGGTGCCCTGAAGCTGCAGGTGGACGCTGATCGCAAGGCCATTGAGGAAATCGACCGCAAACTCGACTCCGCCAAGGTCGACGAAGCCAAGCTTACCAAGGAGTTCCGTCCTTACATGAAGGAGAAGCGCGATTTGGAGACGCTTGTCCGGTTGCGCGAAATCATGATGACCAAGATCACCCAGGAGGAGATCGACGGTGCCATTTCCAAGAAATCGTCGGTTGAGGTGATTGATGAAGCCCAGCCAGGCCTAAAGCCAATCAAGCCGCGCAAAACGCTCAATATCGTTCTGGGCGCGATTGCGGGTGTCATCTTGGGCGTAGGTCTCGCGTTCTTCATCGAGTATCTGGACACCAGCGTTAAGACGATTGATGACGTTGAGCAGGCGCTCGGAGCACCGGTGCTGGGGGTCATCCCGCAGAACGTGGGCATTCTGATGCGGGAGGGGCCCGACAGTCCTCATGCGGAGTCTTACCGCGTTCTCCGGACCAATGTGCTGTTTTCGCGCAAGGAACAGGGTTTCCGCACAATGACCGTCGTCAGCGGCGGTGCCGGCGAAGGCAAATCAACCACGATCTTCAACTTGGCGACGACATTTGCCCAGCAGGGCAGTCGGGTGCTGCTGGTGGACTCCGACCTTCGGCGTCCGAGCCTGCACAAGATTCTGGCCGTCTCAAACGGCTTGGGATTGACCAATTACCTGATGAAGCAGAATACGATCGACGAGGTAATCCAGACGACACCGGTTCCGTCGCTGGACTTCCTGCCGTCGGGCAAGCTGCCGAGCAGTTCTATTGGCATTCTCAATTCCACCCAGATGCGTGCGTTCATCGAGGAAGCCAAGAGCCGCTACGACTTCGTGTTCTTCGATTCGCCCCCGATCATGGGTGTCAGTGACGCCTCGATTCTGGCCAGCGAAGTGGACATGGCAATTCTCGTTGTTCAATATCGCAAGTATCCCCAGCAGATGACGCTGCGGGCCAAGCAGATGGTCGAGAAAGTCGGCGGTCGCCTGCTGGGAGTGGTGCTGAACAACATCAACATCTCCCAAGACAGCTACTATTATTACTATAGCGGCTACTACTACGACTACTACTCGAAGAATGATGACAGCAAGCCGGCGGACGAAAAGTCCGGGTCAAAGTCCCGTTCGAAGGGTGAGCCGGCGGCCAAGGCCTGAGCGTCCAAACGGATTTGCGAGATAAAGCAGTATGAGAAACCTGAGTTTTCTGTGGATTGCGCTCATGATGCTGGTGACCGCCTGTGACCCTGTCCGGGTGGCGCAGCCGGTGGCAGCCGGAGCGGGAGTTTCCGAGGATCCGGACGCCCTGAGGGTCGGTGATCGGATTCGGGTAATCCTTTTCGACATTCCCACGCCGCCGCCGGCCGTGGAGCAGGTGATTCCGGAAGACGGTGTGCTGACGTTGCACATGAATGTGCAATACAAGTTCGCCGGCAAAACCCGCACCGAGGCCGAAAGGGACATCGCCAAAATCTACATTCAGGACCGGAAAATCTATACGCGGATGACGGTTGTGATTGAGAAACAGGCGACCTTCATCTCCATTGGCGGCGAGGTGCGGTCACCCAGCTCCATCGTGCATCGGGGCGACCTGACCGTGCTCTCCGCTATTGATGCTGCGGGCGGATTCACCCCTTTTGCGGATCGCACGGCGGTGATCGTTACCCGTGCCAGCAACAAACAGCAGATTATCGTGGATGCAAAAAAGGCAATCCGCGATCCCAGCATGAACGTGCGCCTGTTCCCGGGAGATAGCGTTTACGTCCAGAAAAAGATTCTCTGACAGTTCACGGAATTACCTGAGCTGACAGCCAGGCGGCCGCGCGTGCGGCCGCCTTTTCTGTTTCCGGCGAGCATCGCTTACACAGTGGCTTGTCCGCATGGTTCCAAGCAAAAAGCGGGCACCTTTCGGTGCCCGCCTAACCCAAACAACCAAACTAAACCTCCTTTGCCGGCGTCGGTGCCGGCAGGAACCGATCCTGTGATCGTTGCAATCACGGTGTTCGGTTCGTGAACCAACGTAATCACTTCTATCCGGCAACCCGGTGGCATCAATCGCAAAATTGTCACGGGCGGGTCAAATGGCGGAAGGCGCCGGAAAAGGCACCGAAACTGCCACGACAAAGGGTCGAAAGCGGCGAAAGGTAGCTCCGATGTGTTGCCGATGCTCTCGGCGCGAATCCGATTGTCGCCTCCCGTAATGGTTGGCGACTTGGGTTTGAATTCGCTACGAAGTTGCGGGTGAAATGTTTTGTTACCGGTGCATCCGGATTCATCGGCGCCAACTTGGTTCACGAACTGAACCGGGCGGGGCATGAAGTTCGCGCACTGCTTCGGCCTAACGCCGATCTCCGCGGTTTGAAAGGCGCGAGGTTCGAGCCGGTATTGGGCGACATCACCGAAAAGTCGGATGTTCTCGCCGAGAAGATGAGCGGCTGCGGCTGGTGCTTCCATGTTGCCGCTAGCTATGCGCTATGGCTGCCGGACTACCGGCCAATGTTTGCCGCCAACGTGCTGGGATCGCAGAAAGTCGTCCGGGCCGCGGTGAAAGCCGGTTGTTCCCGAATCGTCTATACCAGCACGGTTGGCTGCATCGGGCTCCCCAAGGCCTCCTCAGAGGGAAAAGTGGTGCCCACGGACGAAGCGACACCCGTGTCGGAATCCCAGATGACGAACCCCTACAAGCTGTCGAAATGGCAGGCCGAAGTGGCGGTCCGGGATCTCGCCCGCGAAGGGGCTCCCGTGGTCATCGTCAATCCGACTGCGCCGGTCGGTCCGAGGGACGTAAAGCCCACTCCAACCGGACAGATGGTGCTCGATTTCCGGAATCGCCGGATGCCCGCTTTTCTCGATACGGGGCTCAACTTCGCCCATGTCCGGGATGTGGCGCAGGGCCACATTCTCGCGGCCGAAAAGGGGCGGATCGGTGAACGCTACATCCTCGGTCACCAGGGCGGAAACCTGACGATGAAGGAAGCCTTGGAACTGCTCAGTCAAATCACGGGACTTCCCGCACCCAAGTTCCGCGTGCCGTATTCGATCGCCCTGATGGCGGCCCATGTGAACGAGGCGATGTCGAAGCTGACCGGAAAACCGCCCAAAGCACCGGTGGCGGGCGTGCGGATGGCGGCCTACAAGATGTGGTTCAATCCGGCCAAAGCGATTCGGGAACTGGGTCTTCCCCAGACGACTCCAGTCAACGCGTTCGCTGATGCCGTTGCGTGGTTTGAGAGCAACGGATACGTGCGGAAGTAGTGCGCCCAGGCTGTGCGGGAGGCTGCCAAGCCGATGCCATTCCCAACGCATCTGCAGATGGAGAAAAAACAGCTTGTGAAAAATTTCACACAAAACAAACTGCCCGCCTCTTTGCGAAATCCAAGCGCCTTGGGGCCGGCAATCGGTCCCGGTGGTGCTGGGGTTTTGCTCTCCTAACATGCGTAGTCTGCGCGCCATCTTGTTGTTGGTATTGGCACTGGTTTGGACCCCTTCCGGGTTGGCTGCCGAGCATGGCGCCGCCAATGCGGTCGCCCATGCCGCCGAAGGTGCGGCCATGGCAGCTGCCCACGGTGCCCATCACGAGCCCGAAGGACTGCCATTGGCGGCACCCGTGCTGGCCGATTTTGGCTGGTTCAAGGTCACCAATTCGATGGTGGCCATGGGTTTGGTGGCAATCGGACTGATCGTGTTCGCGCAATTGGCCACGCGCAATGTCCAGATGGTGCCGCAGGGATTGCAAAATTTTGCAGAATTCGTGGTCGAGTCGCTGTCCGATTTCCTGGCCTCAATTCTGGGTGAGAAGCTGGTCAAGCAGACCTTCTGGTTCTTCGCCACCGTGTTTCTCTTCATCCTTTCAGCCAATTGGTTTGGCCTGTTGCCGGGAGTCGGAACGATCGGTTGGGGCGTTCCCGATGCGCAGGGACATCTTGAGCACCTGACGCGGCCCTTGCTGCGCGGGGCCAATGCCGACCTGAACATGACGTTGGCGCTCGCCATTGGTTTCTTCGCCTGCTGGATCTTCTGGTCCATCCGGGCCAACGGCATCGGGGGATTCCTGTCCCACATTTTCGTTTACCACGGTGAGGCCCAGGGTTTTCTCCGGGGATTCCTGCTGCTGATGTTCTTCCTGGTCGGGTTTCTGGAGGTCATCTCCATCATGATCAGGCCGGTCACGCTGAACTTCCGTCTGTTCGGCAACATTTTCGCCGGCGAAACGCTGCTGGAGACGATGCTTCACAAGGGTGGCTTTCTCGCGGCACTGCCTTTCTACGGGCTGGAGCTGATGGTAGGAGCCATCCAGGCCTTGGTTTTCATGCTTTTGACCGCCGTGTTCACCGCCCTGATGTGCCGCCATGACGAGGCGCATCACGAAGAAGGGCATGCGGAAGGCCAAGCCCACTGAAGTTTTCAAACTTTCGGCAGCCGGACCGTGGCAAAGATCTGCGGGGGCTGCTGAGCAACACACCAAGACAAACACAAATGACTGGTAATATCGCCATCGCCGGTGCCGCTCTCGGAGGCACGATCGCGCTCGGACTCATCGGTTTCAAAGCCGCTGAGGCCGTCGGTCGCAACCCGGGCGCCTCAGGCAAGATCCTCGTGCAGGCGCTGCTCAGCGCCGCGCTCGCGGAAGGCGCGCTCATCATCACCATCCTGATGGGCAAGCAGTAGTAATCGGCAAGTAAGCCATTGGTGCGGGGCCGCCGTCGTGGTGGTCCCGCACTTCCAGTCACCCTCCAATTTCTATGCACCTTTCCATGCTTCTCGCCGCCTCGGGCGGTGTGGTTGACGGACTCAAGCAGACCGCGACGGAGGTCGGCGAAAAGTTCGGCTTCAACACGTCGCTGTTCGTCTCGCAGCTCATCGGTTTCTTCATTGTCGCCTTTCTGCTGCAACGCTTTGCGTTCAAGCCGCTCCAGAAGGTGCTCGGCGAACGCCAGCAGAAGATCGCCGACAGCTTGGCGGCGGCGGAGAAGATGAAGGCCGACTTGGCCCGGGCTGAAGAGGATCGCAAGCGCGTCTTGGCGGAAGCCGGTCAGCAGGCGCAGAAGATCATCGAAGAGGCTCGCGCCGCTGCGTCGGCGTTGTCCGAACAGGAACGCCAAAAGGCCGTGGCCGACGCCCAGCAGATTGTGGCCAAGGCGCGGGAAGCCGGTGAGGCAGAATTGGTCCGCCTCAAGACCGAGTTGCGTCGTGAATTCGGTCGTCTGGTCGTCCAAGCCGCGGCCCGTTCGACGGCGGATGTCCTTACGAACGACCAGAAGACCCGCATTGCCGACGATTCGGTTCGTCAGTTGGCCGCGTAGGCGCAAGCGCATTCCTGCATGAAAATCACCAAACAAGCCCGGCGTGACGGCAAGGCCCTGTTCAACGCCTGCCGCGTGGAGGGCGTGCTCGACGAAGGCCGGGTGCGCGAGGCCGTCAAGGCCGTGGTGGCGAAGAAACCCCGCGGATACCTGGCCACGCTGGCCCATTTCCAGCGCTTGGTGAAGCTCGACCTCGACCGTCGCGCGGCGATGGTCATCAACGCGACCCAAACGACGCCGGAGCAGATGGCGGCGATCAAGGAGAACCTGTCGCAGCGCTACGGCGCCGGACTCAACGTCACCTTCTGGGTGGACCCGAAGCTGATCGGCGGCCTCAAGGTCAAGGTAGGCAGCGACATTTTTGACGGCTCGGTGGCTGGCCGGCTCGCCCAACTCGAATCCAGCCTCTGATCCCTTCCCGCAACCAGTTTTCAATTTTCAAATCCAGATTCCCCGATGAGCAACATTCTCCAGGAAATCGAAGCCCAAATCGCCGGCGTCAAGACGTCGGTCAACAAGCAGAACGTAGGCGTTGTCCGTGAAATCTCCGACGGTGTGGCCAAGATCGAGGGCCTGACCGAGGCGATGCTGAACGAGATGCTCGACTTCGGCGGCGGGGTCATCGGCATCGCACTGAACCTCGAGGAAACCGAGGTCGGCGCCATCGTGTTGGGCGATTATCTGGGCATCCGCGAGGGCGCCGAGGTGAAGACCACCGGCAAGCTTCTGTCCGTGCCCGTCGGCAAAGGGCTGCTCGGCCGCGTGGTGGACACGCTGGGCCGTCCGCTCGACGGCAAGGGGGCCATCAAGTCCGACACCGCCTATCCGGTGGAGAAGATTGCGCCCGGCATCGTGAAACGTAAGTCGGTGAGCCAGCCGCTGCAGACCGGCATCATGGCGATCGACGCGATGATCCCGGTTGGCCGCGGGCAGCGCGAGCTGATCATCGGTGACCGTTCGACGGGCAAGACCACCATCGGCGTGGATACGATGATCAACCAGGCTCGCATCAACAAGGTGGGCCGCGCCTCCGGTGATCCGAGCTTCCGTCCGGTTTACAACATCTACGTCGCGGTCGGCCAGAAACAGTCGAACATCGCCCGCGTGGTGGCCGAGCTGGAGAAGGCCGGTGCCCTTGAGGACACGATTGTCGTCGCCGCCGGTGCCGACGCGCCGGCCTCCGCCCAGTATCTGGCGCCGTTCGCCGGCGCGGCGATGGGCGAGTGGTTCATGGACAACGGCATGGATGCGCTCATCATTTTCGACGATCTCTCCAAGCAGGCCGTTGCCTACCGGCAGGTTTCGCTGGTGTTGAAGCGTCCTTCCGGCCGCGAGGCGTATCCCGGCGACGTCTTCTACCTGCACAGCCGTCTGCTTGAGCGTTCGGCGCGTGTGAATGAGAAGAGCGGCAACGGTTCGCTCACCGCCCTGCCGATCATCGAAACCCAGGCGGGTGACGTTTCGGCCTACATCCCGACCAACGTCATCTCGATCACCGACGGCCAGATCTATCTCGAAACCGACTTGTTCTATCAGGGTGTCCGCCCGGCGATCTCCGTCGGTCTGTCCGTGTCCCGCGTCGGTTCCGCCGCGCAGATCAAGGCCATGAAGCAGGTGGCCGGCCGCATCAAGCTGGACCTCGCGCAGTTCCGCGAACTCGCGGCCTTCGCCCAGTTCGGCTCGGACCTCGACGCCAAGACCCAAGCCACGCTCGAACGCGGCAAGCGCATCGTCGAACTGTTCAAGCAGGGCCAATACAACCCGATCCCGGTTGAGATCCAAGCGGCGATCCTGTGGACGATGCAGAACAACTTCCTCGATGACGTGCCGGTGGACAAGGTGAAGGACTTCCAGAACAAGCTGACCGACTTCCTGTCCACCCGGAAATCGGCGCTGCTCGACAAGATTCGCAACGAGAAGACCATCTCCGATGCCATCGCGGCGGAGCTCAAGGCGGCTCTCGGCGAGTTCAAGTCCAGCTACCGCTAACGTCGTCACCTGCCCCCGCGGGCAACCGCGGAACTGAAACATGCCCAGCACACGCGACATCCGGCGCCGCATCAAGTCGGTCAAGAACACTGCGCAGATCACCAAGGCGATGCAGATGGTCGCATCGGCCAAGATGCGCAAGGCCCAGCAGGCCGCCTTGGCCGGCCGGCCCTATGCGACCCTGATGAACGAGGTCCTGGCCGCGGCCACCGCCGGCGCGGGCGAAATCACCCACCCCCTGATGGAGCACCGGCCCCTGCGCAAGCGGGCGGTGATCCTGATCAGCTCGGACAAGGGGCTTTGCGGCGCCCTGAACACCAACCTCCTGCGCGAGGCGGTGAAGTTCGACAAGGACACCACGGTGTTTGTGTGCGCGGGACGCAAGGGCTCGCAATGGGCGGCGCGCATGAAGCGCGAACTGGCCGCGGAGTTTACCTACAAGGACATCCCGGCCTTTGCCGAGGCGAGGGCCATCTCGAAGTTTGCCCAGGAACTGTTCACCACCGGCAAGGCCGACCAGGTGGACGTGCTGTTCACCAACTTCATAAACACGCTGACCCAGAAACCCGAGGTCCGCACCCTGCTTCCCGGACGGATCACTGCGCTGGATGCCGAGATCTCCGGCAAGGGCGAAGCCAAAGATCTTGGGCAGGCCGCTCAGGAATATCTCTTCGAGCCCGCGCCGGCACAGTTGCTCGGCACCCTGTTGCCCCACTACCTGAACTACCAGGTATTCCAGTTCCTGCTGGAGGCCAAGGCCTCGGAACAGTCCGCGCGAATGGTCGCGATGAAGAATGCGACCGACAACGCGAAGCAGCTCATCAAGGACCTCACGCTCGAATACAACAAGCTGCGTCAGGCCAACATCACCAAGGAACTTCTCGAAATCACCAGCGCCGCGATGGCGATGGGTTGAACCAGCAACCAGACAGCTTTTCCGACACCAATTTCAAAATCCGCCATGAACAAAGGCAAAATCGTTCAGATCATCGGTCCGGTTGTGGACGTGGAATTCTCCGGTGCCCTGCCGGCGATCTACAACGCCCTGACCATTGACTACACGCTTCCGGGCCAGGGCGCCACGCGCCTCACCCTCGAAGTGCAGCAGCACCTCGGTGACAACTGGGTTCGTGCCGTCGCCATGAGCACCACCGAAGGTCTCAAGCGGGGCATGGAGGTGACCGATGCCGGCCAGCCGATTTCCATGCCCGTCGGCAACGGCGTCATGGGCCGGGTGTTCAATGTCACTGGTGAGGCCGTGGATGAGCAAGGTCCCGTCCAAGCCGACAAGTTCTACTCCATCCACCGCAGCGCCCCGCCGCTCGTGGACCAGTCCACCAACCCGCAGATCCTCACGACCGGCATCAAGGTCATCGACCTGATCTGCCCGTTCCTCAAGGGCGGCAAGGTCGGCGCGTTCGGCGGCGCCGGCGTCGGCAAGACCGTCGTCATCATGGAACTGATCAACAACATCGCGAAGCTGCACGGCGGCGTCTCGATGTTCGCCGGCGTGGGTGAGCGCACCCGCGAGGGCAACGACCTCTACAACGAAATGATCGAGGCGGGCGTCATCAAGACCAAGAAGGACGCCAAGGGCCACCCCCTCATCGGCGACAATGGTCTGCCGGTTCTCGACGAAGGTTCCAAGATCGGTCTGGTGTATGGCCAGATGAATGAGCCTCCCGGCGCCCGTCTGCGCGTCGCGCTCTCGGCGCTGGCCGTGACCGAATATTTCCGCGACGAAAAGAATCAGGACGTGCTCCTGTTCGTGGACAACATCTTCCGCTTCTCGCAGGCGGGTTCCGAGGTGTCCGCGCTGCTGGGCCGCACGCCCAGCGCCGTCGGTTACCAGCCCACGCTGGCCGCCGAGATGGGCAACCTCCAGGAACGCATCACCTCGACCAAGAAGGGCTCCATTACGTCCTTCCAGGCCGTGTATGTGCCCGCGGACGACCTCACCGACCCCGCGCCGGCCACGACGTTCGCCCACTTGGATGCGACCATCGTGCTCGAACGCTCTATCGCCGAGTTGGGCATCTTCCCGGCCGTGGATCCGCTGGCTTCCAACTCCCGCGCGCTTGCACCCGAGTTCGTCGGTGAGGAGCACTACAACGTCGCCCGCGGCGTCCAGAAGGTCCTCCAGCGCTACAAGGACCTGCAGGACATCATCGCGATTCTCGGCATGGACGAGCTCTCGCCTGACGACAAACTGACGGTCTTCCGCGCCCGCAAGATCCAGAAATTCCTGAGCCAACCCTTCACGGTGGCGCAGGTCTTCACCGGTCGCGAAGGCAAGCAGGTGCCGGTGGCTGAGACCGTGCGTGGCTTCAAGGAAATCCTTGAGGGCAAGCACGACGACGTGCCGGAGAACAACTTCTACATGCGCGGCGGCATCGACGAGATCAAGGACTGATCACGACCGCCGGCCGGCGCAGGTGGGTCCCCATGATCCGCCCGCCGACGGTGAAGCGTAGGTCGCAAATCACATGGCCACCCTCAAACTCGAAATCGTTACCCCCGAGGCAAAGGTTTACTCTGCCGACGTGGACATGGTCACGCTGCCGGGAGTCGAAGGCGAAATGGGCATCTTCCCGATGCACATCCCGCTGATGACCCAGATCACCCACGGGGAGATCATTGCCCGCAAAGGCGCTGCCGAATTCCCGTTGGCGGTCGGGGAAGGGTTTGTCCAAGTCACCGGTGACCGCGTGGCGGTGCTGACCGACATGGCAATCAAGGCCGATGACATTGACGAGCAGAAGGCCGAAGAGGCCCGCAAACGTGCCGAGGCGAGGTTGGCGGAGAAACTGACCGAGGAAGAGCACGCCTCCGTCCAGGCGGCGCTGCTTCACTCCCTCACCCAACTGAACGTCAAGCGTCGGCGTCGGCAGTAACCCGGTCCGAAGCCTTTCGTTTTCCGATTCAACGATGAACCCCGGTCCTTGCGGACCGGGGTTTGCTTTTTACTGCGCTACTTCCCCGAACGGAAAATGCCATGGAAAGGCCCGCCGGTGTCTTCATCAGATCACCGGCGGGCCGCCACGCCTGGGCAATCCCCCCGGCGGCCGAGATTCAACCCCCATTGAATCCGGTTGCCGGGCTCCCCCCACGGGATGGACTGCCCTGCGGGCCATAAGCGGGGTCAGTCGACGATGCGCGGCGTGATGAGCATCACGAGCTCGCGCTTTTGGGCGGCGTCGAACCGGCCCTTGAAGAGATTTCCCAGCAGCGGGATGTCGCCGGCCACCGGCACCTTGCGGCGCGTGTTGGCCTGCGAGGTCTGGATGAGGCCGCCCATGACGATGGTTGAACCGTCGCGGACCCGGATCAGCGTGGAAGCCTGCTTGATGTCCAGGACCGGCGCCGTGGTGTCGCCCGTGCGGGACGATTTCACCTCGAGCAATCCGGTCAGGACCGGTGAAATGTCGAGCGTCACCCAGTCGTCGGTGGAGACCTGCGGCGTGATGGCGAGGATGGTGCCGACCGTGACCGTCTGGACCTGCTCGGCGTCGAGGGCGTTGTTGCCGGCGCCACCATTCGTGGGCAGCACGGTGACGGACTTCGAAAAGAACGGCATTTCCGTGCCGACTTTGATCAGCGCCGTCTGGTTGTTCATCGTGCGGATGCGCGGTTTGGAGATCACCTGAACTTCGCCCATCTCCTGGAGTGCGTCCACGACCACGGAAGTGTTCTGGTTCTGGAACACCATCGCGAACGTGTCCGGCTTCAGGTCGAAGCCGCCGGCGGGATTGACCGGCACGGTCGCGCCGCTGACGCCGAGTCCGGAGCCATACATCCGGGCTACCTGGGACCAATCGATGCCGAACTGGAACTGGTCGTTCAGGGTTACGTCGTAGAGGCGGGCCTCGATGTCCACCTGCCGATGAATCGTCCGGTCGAGGCTCTTCACGTAGCCCTCGATTCGCTTGAGTGCGGAAGGCCGATCGGTGACCTGGATGAGCCCGGCCGTCATGTTGATCGCGAGATTTTCGCGACCCTTCTCGGTCACAAGCTTGTCGAGTTCGCCCTTGAGTTCCTGCCAGAAATTGACCGGGTTCTGGGCGGTCAGGGCGACGGACGAGCCATTGCTGCCCCCCCCACCGGCGCCCCCGCCGGCAGCGGATCGCGGTCCGGCTCACCGGTAATGCTCATCAGCCCGGACATTGCCTGCAGCACCACATCCAGCCCCTGCTTGTTGCTGCGCGCGCCAGTGGCACCGAAGGCGGAGATCGCGGCATAAACGATGCGCGGATTGAGTTCGACCAGCCGCTCGTAGCCGAGGCCCAGTCGCTTCATCGTGCCCGGGCGGAAATTCTCAACCACCACATCGCCGCCACGGATCAGCGCCTCGACCTGTTGCCGGCCTTCCGCTGTTTTGAGGTTGATGACCACGCTTTTCTTGTTGCGGTTCAGCGCGAGAAAACCGACATGCTCACCCTTCACGCGTACGGTACCCGAGGTGCGAAAGGCCTCACCCTCCGGCGGCTCGATCTTGATCACCTCGGCGCCGTAGTCGCCCAGCAGCATGGTGCACATCGGCCCCGCCGCGTGATGAGTGAAGTCGATGACCCGTAT
>OFDN01000380.1_pt1 | contig 38037 bp, 37 predicted proteins | sample 1520971 | NCBI WGS metagenome assembly OFDN01 (sample SAMEA94257418, study PRJEB24077) | hot springs metagenome | biome: Aquatic biome; feature: Geographical feature; material: Water | place: India | collected 2012-06-12 | depth 5 m | reverse complement strand
CTGGGTGCCCGTGTCATGATGCGTTCTGGGATAATCTCGGAAACGGTATTTCTATGGGCAGCCAATTTATACACCAATGTCTTGGGGACGTCTTTCAATAATGAGAATCCACCCGCCATATCCCCGTATAGGGTGCTGTAACCTACAGCCATTTCAGATTTATTGCCAGTAGTGAGGACGATGCTACCAAATTTATTGGAGAGCGCCATCAGCAACATACCACGGATGCGTGCTTGCAGATTCTCTTCGGTAGTATCGAACGGACGGTCGGCAAACTCGGGCGCAAGCGCTGTTCGGAAAGTATCAAACAGTGTTTTGATGGGAATCATACTGTAATGCACGTTGACACGTTTTGCCATGTCGATGGCATCATCCACGCTGATATTGGAAGTAAATTCTGATGACATCAGTACGACCTTGACACGCTCAGGCCCTAGTGCATCGACGGCAATTGCAAGGGTAAGTGCAGAGTCTATCCCGCCCGATAGGCCCAATACCACACTGGGGAAACCGTTCTTGTTTACGTAATCTGCCAGCCCTAATTTGAGTGCATGATATACCGTGGCTTCGAGGCCCAATACTGGTGGAATTGACGTGCTGATTGGCTGATGATGGTCCAGTTCGACGTAACTCAGTTGTTCCACAAACGCGGGTAGTTGCTGCGTGACTTGCCCTTGCTGATTCAACACAAACGAGGCGCCATCGAACACCAATTCGTCTTGGCCTCCCACCATATTGGTGTAGATTAAGGCCAGTCCAGTTTCATGAACCCGCTGCGCTAAGATTTCGTAGCGCGTATTTAACTTTTCCATGTGGTAGGGCGAAGCATTCAGCGAGATGAGCAATTGTGCACCCGCTTGTTTAGCCAACATGGCCGGTGCTTTTTCCCAACCATCCGCGCAAATCAGCACCCCCACCTTGAGTCCTTGCAAATCAAATACGTAGGGGTTATTCCCCGGCTCAAAGTAACGTTCTTCGTCAAACACGCTGTAGTTTGGCAGCACTTGCTTGTGATAAGTGGCCTGAACTTTGCCCCCTTGAATCAGTGAAGCCGCATTGAATAGCTGGCCTTTGCTTTTGTGAGGATGACCAATCAGCAGGCTGAGTGCATGTGGGATATGTTCGCTGATAAATTGAAGAGCGCGTTCGTTCGCTGCAATGAAATCATCCCTATATAACAAATCTTCGGGTGGATAACCACACAATGCTAATTCGGGCGTGACCAACAGTTGCGCCCCATGTTGGTGGGCTTCTTGCGCGTATTGGATGATTTTGGTTGCATTGCCATGCATGTCACCCACCATGGCATTAATTTGCGCAATCGCGATTTTCATAAGGCTCGCTTAGTATTTGCCACCAGCGTTTTTAATCATTTCTACAATGGTGGGGTTTTTGCGTTTAAGGGCGTACACATAAGCTGTCAAACCATACTGGTCGCGGGCTTTGACATCGGCCTTATTGTCTAGTAACAAGCGCACCATCTCTGGAGAGTTGGTGTCCACCGCTAATTGCAATAAAGGCGTGCCCTCTGAGTCTTGGTGATTGACATTGGCGCCTTTGGCAACCAAGGCCTTTGCCACTTCCACTTGGGATTTTTTAACCGCCCACGTCAGTGCAGTCCATTTGTAATTGTCTTGCTCATCCACATCAGCCCCTTTTTCTAACAGGTAAGCCACAGCAGGGGCATGGCCTTCACGTGAGGCAATCATCAAAGCGGTGGTGCCAAGTTTATCTTGGGTATCTAACTTAGCCCCATTATTGATGAGGCTGGTAATGGTAGGAATATCGCCACTTTTGGCGGCGTACATGAGGACTGGTTTTCCATCATCACTTTTGGTGTTGGCATCAATCCCGCTTTTGATAATTAAATCGACGACTTGGCTATAGCCAGAGGTGGCAGCCAAACCAAGTGCACTCCAACCCGCAGGGTCGCGTACCTTTGCATCTGCGCCTTTGTTCAGCAGCACTTGCACGGTCTCAATATTGTTCTTTTTCGCCGCAAACATCAGTGCAGTCCAACCGCCCTTGTCTTTAGCATTGATATCTGCACCCTTTGCAATCAAAGCGTTAGCCACGTCGGCACGATTTTTACGGGCAGCATACATCAGCGCTGTAATACGGTCTTGATCTTGTGTATTCGGGTTAACGCCACTATTGAGCATGGCATTCACCGTTTCAATGTCCCCTTTGGAGGCTGCTGTGAGTAAATATGATACGTCAGCGGCTGCCATGGCTAAGTTAGCCATGACACTCAAGACCAGTAATAGTAACCACCGCATGCCAGTATGAAATACCATCAATTATTCACCTTAAGTACGAACCACTTGTTTGAGTTGCATCGCTTTAAGCACCGCTTCACCTAATTGTGCAGGGGAGTTGGCCACCACACAACCGGCAGACTCGAGTGCCAGAATTTTGTCCTCGGCACGACCACTACCACCAGAAATAATGGCGCCAGCATGCCCCATGCGTTTGCCTTTAGGTGCAGTTAAACCTGCAATATAAGCCGCCACAGGTTTGGTGACATGGTGTTTGATAAAGTCAGCTGCAGCCTCTTCATCGCTTCCACCAATCTCGCCCACCATGATAATGGCCTCAGTTTCAGGGTCTGCTTCAAACATGGTCAAGCATTCAATAAAATTAAGACCTTTAATCGGGTCGCCACCAATGCCCACACAGGTGGTTTGACCCAAGCCTAACGATGTGGTTTGGTGCACGGCTTCGTAAGTTAGCGTACCTGAGCGAGAGACTACGCCCACTTTACCTCGCAGATGAATGCTGCCCGGCATAATGCCAATTTTGCATTCGTCTGGCGTAATGACACCCGGGCAGTTTGGGCCAATCAGTTTTGTGCCATTGGCTTTTAATGCTGCTTTTACATTGAGCATATCTAATACAGGAATGCCCTCTGTGATGCATACCACCAGTTCAATGCCGGCATCAGAAGCTTCTAAAATCGAATCGGCTGCATAAGGTGGGGGCACATAAATGACACTGGCGTTGGCTTGCGTTTCTCGGACGGCTTCGCGCATGGTGTTAAACACGGGCAAGTTAAGGTGTTGTTGACCGCCCTTGCCGGGGGTCACACCACCTACCATGTTGGTGCCGTAGGCCAATGCTTGTTCTGAATGAAAAGTCCCTTGTTTGCCAGTAAAGCCTTGGCAAAGCACACGTGTATTTTTATTAACCAAAATTGCCATAATTTTCTTCTGTAATCGCTCGATAACTGTGTTGGCTGCGTCTTCTTCAACGCGCCGTACTCTTCTACTGTCTTCGTTTCATCATCCTTGCCGCCTTGTTCTCGAAACGATTACAAAAGAAAAAAGCGGGTAAAAGCATTTAGTTGGTCATTGAACAGCCTTAACAGCTTGCTGTGCCGCATCGGTTAAGTTTTCTGCTGAGATAATATTTAAACCACTTTCACGTAACATTTGTTTGCCTAGTTCAACGTTTGTGCCTTCCAAACGGACGACAACCGGAATCGTCATCCCCACTTCTTTCACTGCAGTGATAATGCCAGTAGCGATGATGTCGCAGCGCATGATGCCACCAAAAATATTCACTAAAATCGCCTTGACGTTTTTATCTGCCAAGATGATTTTAAAGGCCTTAGCCACGGTTTCTGCCGTCGCACCGCCGCCCACATCCAAGAAGTTGGCGGGCATGCCACCGTGCAATTTGATGAGGTCCATGGTCGCCATCGCCAAGCCTGCACCGTTTACCATGCAACCAATATTGCCGTTCAGTGCAATATAGTTAAGCCCAGCATGATGTGCTTCCGCTTCTTTGGCATCGTCTTGTGACCAATCGCGCATTTCAGCCAACGGTTTTTGGCGGTACAAGGCGTTATCATCTACCGTCATTTTGCAATCTAACGCTACCAGTTTGCCGTCGGTGGTGACAATCAACGGGTTAATTTCCAGCAAGGCTAAATCGTTCTCTTTGAACAATTTATATAAGCCTTTAGTCAGTTTGGTAAACGTGGTAACTTGATCGCCCACTAAATCTAACGCAAAGGCTAAGTTACGCGCTTGATAATCTACCAAGCCATTCAGAGGATCACATACTTCCTGCAAAATCTTTTCAGGTTGCGTTGCAGCAATTTCTTCAATGTCCATCCCGCCTGCGCTGGAGGCGACCATGACTACTCGCTCCAAACTTCTATCTACCAACATCGATAAGTACAGTTCGCGCGCAATGGGCAACGTTTGCTCTACCAATACTTGGTGCACAGGTTGGCCGTCTGGGGCGTTTTGATACGTGACTAAATGCTTACCAAGCAAGGCGTTGGCAACGGTTTGCGCTTCTTGTGCAGACTTTACAACTTTAACGCCGCCGGCTTTACCACGTCCACCCGCGTGCACTTGTGCTTTAACCACCCAAGCGTTGCCGGAGATTTCTTTGGTCGCAGCTGCAGCAGCTTCTTCAGATTGCACAACGAGTCCTACTGGGGTTGAGAGGCCATAGCGTTGCAGGAGTTGTTTTGCTTGATATTCGTGTAAATTCATTTTAGAGTGGTTTTGGAGTAATTTATTTTCAAACGTTATTTTCGCGCAAATGGCCGATAGAAGCTACTAAAAAAGCCTTAACGAGAGCGTGCTTGTCTTTTAATGGAAAGGAAAAGCAATGACTGTGGCATCACAAACATTAAGAGAAGTAACTGGAATGGGATTTAAACATGCCAGCCTGAAAGACTCTGCACTGGTGATGGTGGATTGTCAGAACACCTACCGTGAGGGGGTGATGCAATTAATCCATGTGGAGCCTGCGATTTTGGAAGCACAAAAACTCCTCAACCAAGCGCGGACTTTGGGTATTCCGATTATTCATATTCAACACGATGCAGGTCCTGGTACCCCCTATGATATTCGTGCTCGAATCGGCGCGATTGCCGATGAGGTAGCGCCACAAAACGGCGAGGCTGTAGTGGTGAAACAGTATCCCAATGCTTTTTGGCGCACCCCACTAGAGACGCAGTTAAAGTCTCTCAACATAGAACATATTGTCTTGGCTGGGTTTATGACGCATATGTGCATTAACTCCACCGCACGCGGCGCTTTTAATTTGGGATTTAAGCCGACAGTGGTTGCAAATGCATGTGCTACGCGCAGTTTGGTAGGCCCGCAGGGTAAAGTGATAGATGCGCAAACCATGCATGACAGCGCGTTGGCAGCTATTCGTGACTTATTTGTCGTGGTGGTGGATGATGTGGATAAACTCTAGCCAAAAAATGGGCAATAAAAAAGCCATGCAGATGCATGGCTTTTTTGATTCCGTGACACTTTTTTGTTACAAATCTTGCTCCCAAGCGTTGCCGTAGATTTTGCCATTACGAGACAAAATAAACATTTGATACATGCTGACAAACCACATATAAGTGGAGGCCAAGCTGTAACCAATGCCGCCGATGATGGTGAGCCATGCAAAATTAGGTGAAAGTTTAGTCAACCACCAAGACAGCACGTCGATAATCAGAAACGCGAATGGAAACGCAATTGCCACGATTTTGAGTGTTTTTGGCACATTGACGGCAAAGCTAAAAATCAGCCCGATAAAGAAGAAGATAAAGCTAATGCCAAACAAGTGAATATGAGAAACACGTGTTAACCCACTGATCGTAGCCCCTTGATTGCTGGCGGCCACTTTCTTGACTTCTTCGTACTTGGTGAAGTTGGGGATGCCGGGGATTTGGCTATGACACATCACACAATGTTGCGCAAATACGGCCTTGTAGTGTGACTCCCATTTTTCTTCCGGGGCGCCCTCAATGGCCCATTGGATAATGTCTTGACGCACAGCCAACGGTGCTTTATCAATCATCGAACCATTGAGCTTGCTGGCGAGTTTGCTGTTTTCTTTATCGCCATAGTAGCTGTAGACAATATCGTTTTTAGACAGCCCAACCTTGCCATCCGCCATACCGTGTGTGAGCATGATTTGCAGGCCTGCCATGCACAATCCAATGCCAATCACCAGCAAATAACCAGCAAATAGGGTTTTGAGTGGCCAAGGCAGATTGGGTAAATTGAGCCATGCAAGATTGGCGGGAGGTGTTGACTTCATATGGATTCCATTCAAAAGTTAAACTACAAAACAACTGAAGCATAACATTCTGAGCTTAAAAAATAAATTCAAGAACAGAACGATAAATTCTCTTGAGTTTGACTAATGCACTGTCTGGCAATGGCGAGCTGTTATAATTTTATTTTTTTGTGTTTGTGAGCTGATTCATGCGTCTCGTTGTGCAAGGTCGTCAATTAAGCGTCGCCCATCTTACCCATATCCATCGATTAATTGGGGGTCACACCCAATTTATGCAAATTGGTGAATTTGCTTATTATTTGCCCACTAATACCGCCGAGATAGATTCAGTAAAGCAGTTTTGTCATGAACAGCAGATTGATTGTGCCTTGGTGCCAGATGCACAACGCTTGCAGCAGTTTGGTTTGTGTGTGATGGACATGGACTCCACCCTCATTAGTATTGAGTGCATTGACGAAATTGCAGATATGATGGGGATTAAACCGCAAATTTCGGCGATTACTGAGGCGGCCATGCGCGGTGAGTTGGATTTTGCATCCAGTCTGCGCAAGCGTGTAGCATTGCTTAAAGGTTTGCCAGAAACAGCGTTGCAACGCGTTGTGGATGAACGTTTGCAGTTTAATCCGGGTGCGCAGGCTTGGATTCATGCTTGCAAGAACAACAATATCAAAACCATGGTGGTGTCCGGTGGTTTTACTTTTTTTGCGCAATACGTCAAAAATACTTTGGGTTTGGATTACGCGGTTTCCAACACGCTGGAAATTGTGGATGGTCAGCTTACTGGTAATATTGTCGGTGATATTGTGGATGCGCAGCGCAAAGCAGATGAGTTAATTAAATTACGTGATCAATTGGGCTTGCAAGCGCATCAAACCATTGCGATTGGTGATGGTGCCAATGATTTGGTGATGATGTCGGTCGCAGGCATTGGGGTGGCGTATCACGCCAAACCTGTGGTGCAAGAAAAAGCGACTTATGCGCTCAATTACAATGGCTTAGATGGCGTAGCTTATTTGTTAACTGCTTAGCATTAGAGCAAAGCCAATTCGTCTTCACTAAATCCGGCTTGGCGTCGGGCATCCATATTAAAAGGCGGTTTTAATTTGGGGGCTTTGTATTGCTGGCATAGCAGCTGAAAAGTCTCAATTGGCGCTAATTCACGTTGCGTGCATAACCAGTTAAACCAGTGATTACCAATCGCCACATGGCCGATTTCGTCACGCAAAATAATATCCAAAATATCCGCTCCGACTGCATCACCCGCTTGTGCCAGTTTGTTGCGCAGCGGCAAGCTGGCGTCTAAGCCTCTTGCCTCCATGGTCCTTGGTACAAGGGCCATACGTGCCAGCACATCGTCTTGCGTACGCTCTACCATTTCCCACAGACTGTTGTGGCCGGAAAAGTCACCATAGGTGAACCCCAGGGTGCCTAAATGTTTGTTGAGTAAACTGAAGTGGTAAGCCTCCTCTGCGGCTACTTTTAACCAATCAGCATAATACTCTGCGGGCATGTTGGCAAAACGCCAAATAGCGTCTAAGGCAAGGTTGATGGCATTGAATTCAATATGGGCCAGGGCATGGATCAGTGCGGCTCGGCCTTCAACGGTGCGCATGGAGCGTTTTTTTACTTCTAATGGTGAAACTAGCGCTGGTTTGGCAGGGCGGCCTGGTATGTTGGCTTTAGTCTCCAGTAAAGCTTGTGTGTCTAGAATCACCCCGCCTGTCAAAAATGCTTTTTGTAGTTGACCAACCCCAAACGCTTTGCGCTCAGGATGCTCCACCGTCAGCCAATTTAATGCCGCCTGACGTAATTCAATCTGATCTAATGTGCAACGATTTTTCATGTTGTTTTAAATGTTACGCTAAAGCAAGCACCCATGCCTCCAGCAGCCCCTGCCATCCCATCAGTAATGTTGATGTTGCCACCATGCGTTTCTACAATTTGCTGGACGATAGCCAAGCCCAAGCCACAGCCTTCGCCAGCGTTATCATTCAGTCGATGGAAGCGTTCAAATACGCGTTCACGTTCATGCTCTGGAATGCCAATGCCATTATCTGATACGCTTAATACTATCTGTTCATCTGTGGTTTGCATCAAAGAAACAGTGACCATCCCTTGGTTAGGTGTGTAGGCTATGGCATTTTCAATTAAATTCGTTAGCATTTCTCTCAACATCAATGCATCACCCATGATATTAGCCTGTTGTACTTGAATTTCTAAACCCAAATCAATCTGCTTTTGTCTGGCGAGTGACACCAGTTGGCTGGTGACCTCGGTGGTTAATGCTTTGAGGTCAGTTGGTTTAAAGCTGGAGTCATCGCTCGCGCTATGATCGACGGAGGCCAGTGACAACAGACGTACCAGCAAATGTGAAAGGCGCGATGCGCTTGTCAAAATCATGGTTAACGCTTCGTGAATTTTGCTTGTATTTTGCTCACGCAAAGCCAATTCTGCTTGTGTTTGTAGACCTGCAATCGGTGTGCGCAATTGATGCGAGGCATCTGCAATAAATTGCTGCTGCATCGTCACCACATTGCGTACGCGCGCCATCAGGCTGTTCATGGCGGATAACAGCGGTTGAATCTCAATTGGGGCATCCGAGGTATCTAGCTCACTCAAATCTTGGTGTGAGCGTGCATGAATGGCTTCCTGGATGCGCCTGAGCGGCATCAGACCGCGTTCTATACCCACAAAAATTAATGTGGTCGCCAATACCAAAATCAACAGCTGAGGAATGATCATTTCTTCCACAATCTCGGTAATTAATATTTCACGTTTAGCGCGCGTTTCGGCGACCTGTACCAAAATATTGCCAGTGATATCTGCATTGATAATGGGCAATGAAAATGCCACCACGCGTACGGACTGCTCATTCAACGTGTCATCATAGTAATCGTGTTGCCCAGCGCCGGGCAATTTGGATGGTACGCTGAGTGCGCTATCACCAGAGACTAGTCTGCCATCCGGGGCTGAAATGCGGTAGTAAATCACATCATCTTTGTCGTAATTAAGTAAGTCTTTGGCGACTTGCGGCAAGTTAATTTGGACTTCACTGTTAACCACATCAATCTGATCAGACACCGCCAATGCCATGCGAAACAAAGCTCTGTCATAGGCTAAATTGGCATAGTGCAGCGCACGGTAGTAAGAGGTAATTGCGCTAATAACGAGTAACAACACGAGTGGAACCAGCACCCAAAACATGAGCTGTTTTTTGAGCGATTTAGTCGTCTGCGATAGGTTTGAATCAGCCATTCGCTTCTGCTTCTAACAAATACCCAAGGCCGCGAATTGTACGAATGCGCGCACCTGTGGGGTCGATTTTTTTGCGCAGACGGTGCACATACACTTCAATCGCATTGTCACCAATATCAGTATCCCAATTGCACAATGTTTCCAACAGCTGATCTTTGTTTACCACCTTGTTTGCACGCGACATTAGTACCTCTAATAAGGCAAACTCACGCGCAGAGAGCGTGATGGCTTGCTCAAGAAACATGGCGGACTTGCCTTGCACATCTAAGGTAAGGTTTGCGCATTGTAAAGGCAGATTACTGCCCAACTGGCCACGACGAATCAGCGCACGTACGCGTGCCTCAAATTCATCTAAGTGGAAAGGTTTGGTAATGTAGTCATCAGCCCCTAAATCTAAGCCTTTGACGCGGCTTTCAATCGCATCACGTGCGGTGAGTATCATCACGGCAGCTTTATTTCTGTCTTGCCTGAGTTTTCTTAATACTTCTAGTCCATCCATCGTGGGTAAGCCCAAATCCAAAATCACAAGGTCATACGTTGTGGCCTGCACCATGGCATAAGCCTTTGCCCCATCACTTACGTGGTCAACAGCATGGCTGGCTTGAGTAAGTGAGTGCACGATACCGTTAGCCAAAACCGCATCATCTTCAGCAATTAATATGCGCATAAATTTTTTTGAAATGTAAGGTTGATGTAAGTATGCATGCTTATAGTGACTAACATGAACCAGATGGACAAGTTAAATGAGCAGAACGTGTGCATGCTAGTTCATACAAGATGTTTTTATCATTCACGATATGGATACATTTTATAGAGGAAGCCCATGATGAACAAAATTTTATTTGCAATGTTGGTAGGTTTATTTGCAGTGGGTGCATATGCTGCTGATGCTCAAAAGGCAGAAGCTAGCTCAGCGAAAGTAGCACAAGTGAAGCACACCGCAGCTCCTGCAAAAAAGGCAAAGCTGCATAAAGAGGAAGCGAAGAAAGAGGCAACACACGCTGCGGCTGGTAAGTAGATAGTGATGCACTGCTATCCCTCAACTTAGACGCCGTATGTAGTTTGTCGGCAGAAAGGTGACTTATCGCTAATACTTTGTCGAGTTAAAACGCATCGTGATGCGTTAAACGTTAACTTTACCTCCTACTCCCCTCGGGAGATAAAGTGAAAGAAAAAAGCCATGCGAGCGCATGGCTTTTTTTGATGCATTGAAACCAAAAGAAATATGAACTAGGGCTTTGCTTCTTCCAAAGGAATAAACACAAGCTCACCCACTTTCATCAGTGGTACCAATAAATATTCACCATTGCTGCTTAATACCATATCGGCTGAGCTGGTCAGACCACTTTTGAACAAACGTGCTTTGCCGCCACTAAGTTGGTTAATCACACCATTTTTCCAATCGCTGATATACACCTTGCCGGATTTGGTTTTGATGACACCATCGCCACCGCCAAAGCCTTCAGCTACTTTGGTGGTGGCGCCGTTTGCAAGATTAACCCGATACAGAATGCCTGAAGCAAAATCCACCGAAAGCATTTGGTTTCGGCCTTCGAATAAAAGCCCATTTGGCGCAAGAATATCAGGGTTTTTACTATCGGCAACAATAGTCACCACGCCATCCTTGGCAATTTTAAAAATCTGACCGCCGTCTTTTAACGAGCCGCTATCACTTACATATAAGTTGCCGGCTTTATCCGCTTCAATATCATTCAAGAACACAGGTGTGCTAGGAAACGCCATCTGTGCACCATACACCTGCCATGTGCCATCGGGGTAAACTTCCAGCACACGCGTTTTGTCTGCGACATACAGATTTTTTCCAAACATGGTGATGCCCTTCGGGTCATCCATGCCCTTGGCAAACACGGTGATGTTACCTTTTTTGTCCATTTTGGTGATTTGCCCATCACCGTCTTTATCAAACTCACCAATTTCCGTGATGAAGATATTGCCGTCTTTATCCTGTACAACTGACTCGGGCGTTTTTAGTCCGGTGATTTTGGTGGGTAATGGGTCTTTAGCAAGTACGGAAGTTGCGCTTACTAAAGCCAATAGTGCGAGAATTGTTTTCATGGCAGAGACCAAATAGAAGATTAAAGTTGATATTGCTAATAGTATAACTTGCTCACGGGAAGCTCATCCAGTGCAGGGCAAATGGTTTCAACATTTTTGGCCATTTTGACATTTAAAGCACTGGTGAAGGCTGGACTTTTTTCCAGCTCAGTAATGACCTTTTCCATCGCTTTAACATAGGCTTTTTCCATATAAAAATCAGGCTTAATCGTGAGTGGGCCTATCTGCTGCGCTTGCTTTTTAATGCGCAGTACCGCGGGTTCAATATTGCCTATACCGCCGGTTTGCGTAAACACCTTGGCGATAAACTCAGCGTGATACACGTTGAGTTGTGCGTTATAGAACATATGGGGCTCTAAGAATATTAACACTGCTGCATTTTTAGCCTGATCACACCATTGTGCATTTGCAAAATGCTTATTCAGTGTAGACATGGCTGCCTTTTGCGCCAAAGGTCCTTTCATGTGCCAAACATCCAAATAAGGGTGTAGCAAGCGCACAGGATGCTCGTAGTGCATTTGTGCAATATGCACAGCAATATTCCCGGGAATGAGTGTATTTTCTGCCATTGCCCAAGTAGATGCAAACAGTGAAAAGACAACGCCATAAATGAATTTCATAATGTAATACTTTCTAGATTGAATACTGTCTGATGATTAAATCTAAATGCTAAAACTAGTAGTTATTGCTGGGAATAGACGACGCGGTAAATGTAGCCAGTACGATCATCGGACACATACAAGGCGCCATCCGTTCCCACGGCGACGTCTACTGGGCGCCCCCAAGCATCTTTTTCATCTAGCCAGCCAGTAATAAAAGGCTCTACCGCAACTGGCTGGTTATCCTTGAATTTTACGCGCATTAAAGCATAGCCACTGGGCTGTTTTCGGTTCCAAGAACCATGCAATGCCACAATAGCATCTGTTTGGTAATCCGCTGGGAATTTGCTTTTGTGTAAAAAAGTGATGCCGATAGGGGTGGAGTGAGAGGTAAACATGATAGCGGGTGGCTTGGCTTGCGCACAGCTTAGATTAGCAGAGACAAAGTTGGGGTCTTCAAACATGGTGTTTGGTGTATTTGGATTGCCCCAGCAATGTGGCCAGCCATAATATTGTCCACCTTCAATCGCATTCAGATGTTCTGGTGGCAGCTCGTCATTCACACGACCTCCTTTTTTATCGGAACGATTATCAGCGCCCTCATTGGTGGCATAAAAAACGCCTGTAACCGGATGCCATGCAAACCCTTGGCTATTGCGTAGGCCTGTCGCCCAAATGGCATTGGGTGCGTGTCTGCCTAATGTAGGTAAATAACCAGCCGGTTTGCCGTCTGTGGTGTAGCGCAGAATCGTGGCGCGTGTTGGCTCGCTTTCGATACACACATTACAAGAAGAGCCGACATTCAGATACAAATAACCATCAGGACCCAATCGAATGGTTTTGAGGGTGTGACCGCCTTCTGCTAAGTTGGAGATGAAGGGCTTTGCTTCTGACCAACCTGTGCCGGTTTTGGTGAGTTTGACGATGCCATCTTGATTCGATACCAACATTGCATCGCCTACAAAAGTAACGCTGTGCGGTTCGTTGAGATTGCGCGCAACTACAGTAGGCGTTTCTGCAATGCCGTCCTTATTCTTATCTTGTAGCATGACAACTTGGCCTGTAGTTGCCAACGCCACATAGAGATTGCCTTGCGCATCAAACGTCATCATGCGTGGCTGGCCATACTGACTACTGAGTTGGCTGAATATTTGGATGGAAAAGCCTGCAGGTAATTTAAGTTTAGTTAAATCAGGCTTGGGGTCAAAGATACGACCATAACTTGCTAAACACGCACTAATCAGCAGGCCAAAAAGCACTGCGCTTGACCACTTTACTATTTTCATTCGATTTCCTTGCTTATTATGCAAATGGATTGAAAGGCTTAGGTGAGCACATCAGACCAGATGTTATTGGCCCACGCAAATGCATATTGGCCTTCTTGCGCAGAGGCCACTGTGGAAACTCCACCGCCTTCTGCGGATACCATCACTTTTTTAACCGGGTCGTAGCGATACACATTGGCAACATGAATCGCTTGTTGGTCATCAATAAAGCTGTAGCATGTATTTGCAAATACTGGGAGCTGGTCTGGCTGGTCACCATGCATCAACGCCACAATAGCGGCTGCGCAGACACGTGCGTGCGAGGTGGCCATGTGTGCAGATTTGGGTAAGCCGGCTGAAACGCTATCGCCAATCACATGAATATTTGGGTCGATAACAGAGGCATAGGTTAAAAAATCCACCTCACACCAGCGCTTATCAATGTTGTTGAGACCCATCTGCTGTGCTATTTTTCCTGCCAACTGCGGCGGAATCACATTCAGTACATCGGCCTTAACTTGTTCAAATTCGGTGGTCACCGTTTTAGATGGAATATCCACTGATACTATCTCATTGTTTGGACGATAGTCGACAATGCCAGCGTAGGTTTGCGTAAAGGCTTGATTGAATAAGCCCTTTTTGGAGGTGATTTCAGGGTTGGCATCCAACACAATCACCTTACTTTTAGTTTTGTGCGCTTTAAAATAACTGGCGACTTGGCATGCACGCTCATAAGGGCCAGGCGGGCAGCGGTAGGGTGCTTTGGGAATGGTCATCACAAACACGCCACCATCCGGCATGGCTTCTAACTGTTTGCGCAAGTTGACAGTTTGCCAACCCGCTTTCCACGCATGTGGGATAAGCGTTTGTGCCTCGGTGCTAGCAAGATTTGGGGTGCGGTCATAGTTCACATCAATGCCTGGCGCCACAATTAGTCGATCATACGACAGTTCACCATTGGACATGCGCACACGCTTGGCGGAGGGATCTACGCTCACTACACTATCTTTCACCCACTGAATGCCGTGATGTTGGCTGACCATCTGATAGCCAAACGTCAGGTCATGAATGCTTTTACTGCCACCAAGCACCAGATTGCTTAGCGGGCAGGAGACGAACTGGCTAGACGGCTCAATCACGATGGTTTCAATATTGCCCAAGCTCCACATACGGATATATTTAGCGGCGGTGGTGCCGGCATAGCCACCCCCGATAATCACCACGCGACCGATAGGCGGTTTACTCGCTCTTGCCATGCTCACATTGGCTGAGAGTAGCGCAGTGGTACACACTGTTGCTTGCAGAATACGTCTGCGTTGAATATCAATGTTGTTGTATGGTGGAAGATTATCGGCCATGGCTATCCTTCAACTGCTCCGATTTTGGCGCAGTTCGGGTGACACGTGGTTGCTCGAAAAAATAAATAGCCAGCGAGTGTATTTCCTCTTCAGTTAGCCCTTTGGCGTGGTGGTGCATGACCGTTGGGCTACGCTCACCGCGTTTGAAAGCCAACATTTGGGTCACAAAGTAGCCTCTGTCCAATCCTGCTAGGGTAGGGGTAATGCCAACGCTATTGCCCTGCGTGCCATGACATGCAGCACAAGAAGCGGCCAGAACACGTATGTGGGAAGTTTGTGTGATACTAGGCGGCGAGACGTCCGCAGCACTTGATACCATTGGTATCCACGCAAACGTGCAAAAGAAAAGGACTTTAATCATGGCAAGATTGTATGTCAAAAAATACCATATTAAAGTCCTTTGGTTTGTGTTTAGGTGACTAGCGTCACCAAACTATAACGCCTGCTTAAATTAGAAGCATTTGTCTTCGCAACCTTCTTCACTTACGCCAAGTGAAGTCAACAATTTCACCATGTTCTCAGCGCGTGGGCCTTCGTCTTTCATCACACGAATCAACGACACGCCACCCTTCATTTTGATGTTCACGTCAGCACCTTTGGCCGCTAAGTATTTCACAATATCTTCGTAACCATCAAATGCCGCCAAATGAAATGCAGTCATTTTGCTAGCGGGGTGTGCGTAGTTCAAATCAGCACCTTTTTCTACCAAATACTTTACGGTTTCAAATTTACCTTTGGTCGCAGCCATTTGTAGCGGCTCCCACGCAAAGAATTTTTCGTTCACCAGTTTGGGGTCTGCTTCTACGTATTTTTTAACGACTTTGGTATTGCCATTACCTAAAGCTTCGGTGAACTCAATATACTCTTCATCGGTGAGCGCAAAGCTGTTCAATGAGAAACAAATGGCAACAACTGCAAATAACGCTTTAATCATGTTCATACTTAATTATCTCCAAACCTTCTTATAATGTGCTTGTAAATCAAGCAATAAATTTTCTCGCATTCCGGAACATCCGCATCCATGGACCATCTTCTTGCCAACCATCTGGCCGCCATGAATGTTGTACCGCCCTAAACACCCGCTCAGGATGAGGCATCATAATACTAAAACGCCCATCTGTGGTAGTGAACCCTGTTAAGCCTTGAGGCGATCCGTTTGGGTTAAACGGATATACTTCAGTTGGCGTTGACGCATGGTCGATAAACCGCATCGTAGCTAATTTTTGATTCAGCACTGCTGTGACAGCGCCTTTATCAGAAAATTCCGTAAAGCCTTCACCGTGTGCTACAGCAATCGGCATGCGGCTTCCCGCCATACCATTAAAGAAGATAGAAGGGGATTCCAGCACCTCTACCATAGCAAAGCGCGCTTCAAATTGCTCGGATTTGTTGCGCACAAAATGTGGCCAGTGTGCGCTGCCGGGAATGATGCTATGAAGATTGCTCATCATTTGACAGCCGTTACATACACCCAAGGCAAATGAATCCTGGCGGTTAAAGAATGCACTGAATTCATCTCGCGCACGGCTGTTAAATAGAATGGACTTAGCCCAGCCTTCGCCGGCGCCCAACACATCACCATATGAGAAGCCGCCACAGGCGACCAAGCCGGCAAAATCTTTGAGTGAAACTCGCCCGGCAATCACATCGCTCATATGCACGTCCACACTGTTAAAGCCTGCACGGTCAAACGCTGCCGCCATTTCAGTTTGGCCATTCACGCCTTGCTCACGCAAAATCGCCATATTGGGGCGGGCGCCAGTGTTGATGTAAGGCGCAGCAATGTCTTCTTGCGGGTTGAACGTTAAGTGCGCATGCATGCCAGCATCAGATTCATTCAGAATTCGGTCATATTCTTGCTGAGCACATTGCGGGTTATCACGCAGGCTTTGCATGCGGTAGGTGGTTTCAGACCACATACGATGCAGGTTGACGCGGCTATCGTTGAATTGCAGGCTACCTTTGTGAATCTGGATTTGGTGGCCATTATTGACACTACCAATCAGGTGCGCACAAGGGCCTAGTGCCTGGCTTAGTTGTGTCAACACTGCTTGCACATCATCTGCGCGTACTTGCAGCACTGCACCCAGTTCTTCGTTAAATAATGCGCTAATCGCATCGCCTTGCAGGCTATTTAAATCTACATTAATCCCACAATGTCCGGCAAAGGTCATTTCACACAGACTGGCGAATAAACCTCCATCACTGCGGTCATGGTAAGCCAGTAGTTTGCCATCAGTGTTCAATGCTTGGATCTGTGCAAAGAATTGCTTAAGTTGCTCCGGATTATCTACATCGGGCGCGCTATCGCCTAATTGGCTATAGACTTGCGCCAGTGATGAGCCGCCCATGCGATTTTTGCCGTTACCCAAATCAATTAAGATTAATGCGGTTTCGCCCAAGTCAGTGCGCAACTGAGGTGTCAATGTTTTGCGCACGTCTTGTGTGTTGGCAAAGGCAGAAATCACCAGTGAGATAGGTGAAGTCACGGCCTTTTTCGTGCCGTTATCTTCCCACACCGTTTTCATACTCATGGAGTCTTTACCCACTGGGATGCTGATGCCCAGTGCAGGGCACAATTCCATACCGACGGCTTTAACAGTATTGAAAAGGGCGGCATCTTCACCGGCATGACCGGCAGGTGCCATCCAGTTGGCGGATAGTTTTAAATTACTAATATCGCTGATCCAGCTAGCGGCAATATTGGTTATTGCTTCACCAATGGCCATGCGGCCAGAGGCTGGGGCGTCAATCAGAGCAATCGGCGCTTTTTCACCAATGGCAAAGGCTTCACCCACATTGGTTTGATAACCAGCCAAAGTTACTGCCACGTCAGCCACCGGCACTTGCCATGGACCAACCATTTGATCGCGCGCAATCAAACCGGTGACCGAGCGGTCACCAATGGTAATCAGGAATGTTTTGTCAGCAACGCCGGGCAAGCGCAGCACTCGGGCTGACGCTTCGTTGATATCTATCTTGCTGGTATCAAACGCTTGTAATTGTTTAGGCGTGCTTTTCACATCGCGCGTCATTTTGGGTGGTTTGCCCAGTAACACAGAAAGCTCCATGTCGACCGGCTTGTTAGCAAAGTGGCTATCTTCCACCGTTAAATGACGCTCTTCTGTAGCAATGCCGACAATGGCGAATGGGCAGCGCTCACGGGCGCAGATATCTTCAAATAGGGCTAAGTTTTCTTTGGCCACTGCCATTACATAGCGCTCTTGCGCTTCGTTGCTCCACAGTTCGCGAGGGCTCATGCCAGGTTCTTCGTTGTTCACATTGCGTAACTGGAATACTGCACCTATTTTGGCGTCGTTCACCAACTCGGGGAATGCATTGGAAATACCACCGGCACCCACGTCGTGGATGCTCAGAATTGGGTTTTTGTCGCCCAACTGCCAGCAGCGGTCAATTACTTCTTGCGCGCGGCGTTGTAGTTCAGGGTTGCCGCGCTGCACCGAGTCAAAGTCGAGATTTTCGGTATTGGCACCGGTATCCATACTAGATGCTGCACCGCCACCCAAACCAATGAGCATCGCTGGGCCACCCAATTGAATCAGGGCAGCACCAGCGGGAATTGCATTTTTGTGAGAGTGCATGTCAGAAATATTACCTACACCACCGGCCAGCATAATCGGTTTATGGTAACCGCGCACTTCCGGTTGCCCTTCAGCGTCTTTGCTTTCCAGCTCAAACGTGCGGAAGTACCCTGCAATGTTAGGACGACCAAATTCATTGTTATAAGCTGCACCGCCCAAGGGGCCGTCAATCATAATCTGTAGTGGGCTGGCAATACGGCCAGGCTTGCCATAAGGGGTTTCCCAAGGTTGTGTGAAGCCTGGGATGTTCAGGTTAGATACAGAGAATCCAGTTAAACCGGCTTTGGGTTTGGAGCCAATGCCTGTGGCGCCTTCATCGCGGATTTCTCCACCCGCTCCCGTGGCAGCACCGGCAAATGGAGAAATAGCAGTTGGGTGGTTATGCGTTTCTACTTTCATCAAGTAGTGCATATCGTCTTCTACAAAACGGTACTCACCAGATTGGCTTGGGTAAAAGCGTTGTGTTTTTTGGCCCGCTACAATCGAAGAGTTATCTGAGTATGCTACGACGGTACTACCAGGGTTGAGCTTGTGGGTGTTGCGTATCATGCCAAACAAGGAGATGTCTTGTTGCACACCATCAATCACCCAATCAGCATTGAAGATTTTGTGGCGACAATGTTCAGAGTTGGCTTGAGCAAACATCATCAGCTCAACATCGGTAGGGTTGCGCCCCATCTTGCGGTAATTCTCTAGCAGATAATCCACTTCATCGGGGGAGAGCGCTAAACCCATCTCATTATTGGCTGCTTCCAGCGCCGCTTTACCGCCTTGTAGAATATCAATCGTGCTCAGAGGTTTGGGGTCGGCGTGATGGTATAGCTTTTCGGCATCTTGCAATTGACCCACCACAGTTTCAGTCATGCGGTCATGCACAGCGGATTTGAACGCAGCCTTTTCAGCATCACTCAGCGGCTGCCCGTTATGGGTAGTCACGTAATAGGCTACTCCACGCTCCAAACGTAATACGCTATCTAAGCCACAGTTGTTGGCAATATCGGTCGCGCGTGATGCCCAAGGTGAAATGGTGCCAATGCGCGGAATCACCAAAAACAACTCGCCAAAGGGAGCTTCGGTGTTGGACTTTGGGCCATACGTTAAGATTTGTGTCAGCGTGTTTTGCTCGTCAGACGAGAGTGCCGTTTCGCTAAAAACAAAGTGCATTAGCTCTGCGTAAATATGTTGAATATTCGGAGCGGTGTGCTTGAGTGAAGCGTAAAGCTTATCAAGGCGAAATTGCGATAAAGCAGAACTGCCGCGTAGGCTTAGATAGTGGGCGCTAGAGTGAGAGCTGGACATGAGTATGAGAGCTTTATGGTAAAAATTTGCAAGCGCTATTTTAGCAGAAAGCTGCCATCTCAGACGAATAATTACAAGCCTAGTGCGCGCGCACCTTGATAGAAAATAAAGCTGATGACCCAAGCCAAACCTAGCGACCATGCTATGGATAACCACATGAAAGCACTGCTTTTTGATTCGCTTTTCAGGGTTGCGATAGTGGATAAGCAAGGTGTGTAAATAAGCGTGAACAGCATAAAGCTCATGCCTTGAACCCAATCGATATTCATCGCAATCTGCTGGCTGAGGGCATCACCTTGCAAGCCATAAATCACGGCTAAGGAGCCCACCACAATTTCTTTGGCGACAAACCCAAATATCAAAGCAATCGCTAATTGGGTGTCGATGCCGATTGGGTTTAGCACAGGCGCAAAAAATTGACCAATTTGTCCAGCAATGGTGCCTGCACTGGCGGGTGCCACGTTAGATGGGTAGTGAGTCATTACCCACACCAGCACTACGCCGATGACGATAAACTTGGTGGCGCGGTTTAAAAAGTGTTTGACCTCTTGCCAACCACGCAGCCAGATCTGACGTGGTGTCGGAAAGCGATAGGGCGGTAGTTCCAATATAAACGGTTCCGTGCTTTTGTATTGATTTTTGAACAAAATGGCGGTGAGGAAAATGGTGAAGAAGCTCACCATGTACAAACCGAACATAATGAGTGCAGCTTGGTGTGATGCAAACAATATAGCAATCATGAACAGAAACACTTGTAGACGTGCAGAGCAAAGGGATAGCGGTATTACCAGCATGGTTAGCAAGCGCATCGGGCGGCTGCGCATCACACGTGTGCCCATGAGCGCAGGAACGTTGCAGCCGAACCCCATGAGTATCATGACAAAACCGCGACCATCTAAGCCCATTTTAGCCATCAGCGTGTCCATTAAAAAGGCAGCGCGTGACAAATAGCCACTGTCTTCCACCATGCTCATGACCAAGAAAAACAAGACGATAATTGGTACAAACGCAGCAACTGTGCCGATGCCGTTGTAGATGCCATCTAACAACAAGCCGTTCAGCCAAGCCGGCAAACTGCCTAAGATCGGTTCAAGTGCTTCGGTTCTTAATAAATCCAGTATCCAAGCCATGCCATCTTGCAAGGGTTTGCCTGCAGTAAAAATAAACTGAAATAACAAAAACATGGCCAGAAAAAAGATGGGCAAACCGAGCCATGGATGCAGTAATACGCGGTCTATGCGGTCAGTCGTTTCATCGTTTAGTTTCACTGGCATCTGCACGGCATGCTTGACGATATCTTGCATGGATTGTTCAATCTGACTGTCTACTTCTAACAACTTGGCAACATTTTGAGGGGATGCAATAGAGACCGGTTGGTTCAAGACGTGGCCAGCCAGTTGTAGCGCTTGTGGGCAACCATCGCCATATTTTGCGCTGATGGTCTGCACAGGAAAACCAAGATGGTCAGACATTGCTTGGGTATCAATGCGGATGCCTGAGCGTTTGGCTTCATCTTGCATATTCAACAGTAGGATACAAGGTAAACCCAGCTGCTTAATCTGCAGTGCCAGTGATAACTGACGGTCGATTTGTGAGCTATTAAGCACAATCATCACCAGATCCACAGCATGGTTGCTCAAGAAGTGTCTGACCACTTGTTCGTCGTCAGAAAAGCCGTGCAAATCATACAGTCCCGGCAAATCAATCAGTTCGGTAATATGGCCGCCAAGTAATATCTTTGCGCTCATTAAATCTACAGTGATACCCGGCCAGTTGCCTACCCTAGCTGAAGCACCACTCAGGCGATTAAACAAGGTGGATTTCCCAGTGTTGGGCATGCCAAGTAATGCAATACGTTTCATCGAGCGAGGGGGCTTAAACTAAATCGAGTTGGATGCGCTGTGCTTCAATCTCGCGCAAAATGATATCAGTGGCGCCAATACGTACATGTAGTGGGCCGTTAAAACTGGCGCGGCGTACCAACGCAATCTGCTTGCCAATGCGAAAACCTAGCGCGTTTAGCCGTTGATATAGGCCTTGATCAGCATGAATGGCATGAATGGTGCCGTGCTGACCAGGCATTAAATTGCTGAGCGTTGTCATGCGTAATCAGATTAATCTAAATGATAATAGTTCTTAATTATGCCATAAGTCGGCATGGCCATGATAATTAAAAATGGAATGAGACCATGAAAAAAGCCTGCATGAGCAGGCTTTTTTTGATTGGCAAGAAGATTTGGCGACTATTTTTTAGCGCCAGCTACTTCAATTTTTGCTTTGTCTTTCAAACCAAGCATCATTTTTTCTAATTTACGTTGTTGCAGTGTGCGCTCCAAACCGTCTTTTACTTTGTCGTATGCAGGTACTTGTGTGGCGCGCGAGTCCACCATTTTGATTACATGCCAGCCAAACTGAGTTTGTACTGGTGCGGCTGAAAGCTCGCCTTTTTTCAGGCCAACTACAGCATCACTAAATGGTTTTACCATGCCGGCAGGTGAGAACCAGCCCAAATCGCCACCCTTTTCTTTAGAACCTGGATCGAGTGATTTTTCTTTGGCAAGTTTTGCAAAATCAGTGCCTTTTTTCAGTTGTGCCAAGATGTCATTTCCCTCGGCTTCTGTTTTCACTAGGATATGACGAGCGTTATATTCTTTATCACCCAACTCTTTTTTATACTGCTCATAAGCTTCTTTTTTCTCGGCTTCAGACACTGGATTCTTTTTCATGAAATCGGCTAAGAACGCATTCACCAGCAATTTACGGCGCGCCAATTCTTCATTGGCAATAAAATCCGGTTGCTTATCGATGCCCATTTTTTGTGCTTCTTGATAAGCGAGCTCAGAGCCCACCAATTCATTAATGATGGCATTTTTCATATTGTCATTGGGTTTTTGACCACGCGCTTCTGCATCTCTGGTGATGTAATCTACCCAAGATTGCTTAATGGGTTTGCCGTTGACGGTGGCTACTGAAGCATCCGCAGCAAAAATTGGTTGAGCCATGGCCAGTGTAGAAAGTGCTGCTGTTGTGGCTAAAATCTGTTTAATATTCATCAGTCGTCCTCGGGGTAAATGAAAAGTCTAATTATTTAGACGTTATAGTTATGGGGTCGTTCGGTGAAATTGCAAGTATGCTAATGGCATGAATTGTATGCGGCATTAAATCATTGATTGCTTGATACACCATTCTGTGTCTGGCGACTTGAGATTGATTTGAAAAACGTGAGCTTACGATTTTTAGATGAAAGTGTCCACCCCCGCTATTGCCAGCATGGCCAGCATGCAGTGCAGATTGGTCGGACAGCTCAATTACAGAGGGTTCAAGGCTGCTTAGACGTTGTTTGATTTCTTCAACTAAATTCATGTCTATAGTTCATGTTTAAGGCAATGTTTTTCTAAATGGCGACACCTTCACACTGGCGTAGACATCTTCTGTCAAAAATGGATCGGCTTCGGCCCAGGCTTGTGCTGACTGCAGGTCAGGGAAGTCAGCAATAATTAAACTGCCTGTGTATCCTGCGGGTCCAGGATCGATGCTGTCAATGGCTGGAAACGGCCCTGCTAACAATAGGCGTCCTTCGTTCTGCAGCGCGGTGAGTCGGGCTAAATGTGCTGGTCTTGCTTTTAGGCGCTTATCTAGACTGTTTGGCGTATCTTCCGCCACAATTGCGTACCACATCACTGTTCTCCGTCTTTGGGCGAGGCTTCATCATGGCTGGGGTTGACCAAGTATTGCTTTAAGACCACGGTTTGCGTAATCATAAAGACAAACATGAGTGTAGTCACTCCAAATAGCTTGAAATTGACCCATGCATTTTCAGTAAAGTTAAATGCCACGTATAAGTTAAGTACACCTAATACAACTAAGAATACTATCCATAGCCAATTTAGCCTATGCCATATCGTTACAGGTGGGTTCAACACTTTATGCATCATTTGTTGAATGAGGTTTTTGTCAAAAAATTGATTGGAAATAAACAGCACCAATGCACCTATCCAATAAAGCGCGGTCGGTTTCCACATGATATAAGTCTTGTCATGCAGTAATAAGGTGACGCCGCCCAGAACGGAAACAATGGCGCCGTTGATCATTAGCGCTTTATCCACGCTCTTGAGTACAAGTTTGCTCCAGATAATCAATGCGATGGTGGTGCCGATGGCAACAGCCGTGGCCACATAAATATCAAACAGCTTATAGGCTACAAAGAACAGAATGACGGGAAGTAAATCAAAAAAAATTTTCATGAATGCACTTAAATACGTTGAGGATTGGATGCGCAGTCACATTGGTTGCGCTATCGGTAATCCCTGTATTTTGCTATGATTTCCGCTTGATTGCAAAATACTTATGAGAATATGGCCGCGTTAATTGATTTGCATTGTCACTCCACAATTTCCGATGGCTTATTGGCACCGGAAGCGTTGGTAGCGCACGCCGCATCACGCGGTGTGAAAGTGCTGGGGCTAACCGATCACGATGATTTGGGCGGTTTGGCCATAGCGAGAGAAGCAGCCAGGCAGCATGGCATCGCTTTTGTAAATGGGGTGGAAATTTCCGTGACATGGAAACGCCGTACTTTGCATATTGTCGGTCTAAAAGTCGATGCAGAAAACCAAGCGTTAAAAAGTGCATTGGCCGAAGTACGCACAGCTCGCGACATGCGTGCTAGAGAAATCTCAGCTGGTCTGGAAAAGGTCGGCATTGAAGGCGCATATGAAGGTGCCCAAAAATTTTCCAAGCAAAGCATCATGACCCGTAGCCATTTCGCCCAGTTTCTGGTGGAAGCTGGGCACGCAAAAAACGTGAAAACGGTATTCAAGAAATACTTAGTCAAAGGTAAGCCGGGTTTTGTTGACCATCAATGGATGAGCTTAGAGCAAGCAGTGTCGCTGATTGCAGGCAGTGGCGGTACCGCGGTGATTGCACATCCCGGGCGTTACGATTTAGGCTTTGTGAATATGCATTTACTAATGCATGAGTTTAGAGGGTATGGCGGTGAGGCGATTGAGGTCGTGACCGGTAGCCATACGCCACCACAATACGACCAGTTTGCAAAAATCGCGCATCGTTTTAGCTTAAAAGCGTCACAAGGCTCGGATTATCATGGCCCGGGCTTGTCTTATATGGAAATGGGTTATTTGCCAGATTTGCCCAAAGGCTGCGTTCCGGTTTGGCAAGATTGGGAAGAGGCGCAACTGCTGAATGCTTAGCAGCCAATGCTTGGTTGCTAGCCTAATGCGTATTTCTTATGGCTCAGTATTTCGTGATTCATGCAGACAATCCACAAGCGCGTTTGATAAAACAGGCAGTGGATATTTTGCAAAATGGTGGCGTGATTGCATATCCCACTGACTCCAGTTATGCCTTAGGTTGCGCGCTGGGCTTTAAAGATGCACAAGCCAAAATCCGCAGTATACGTGGTGTGGATGATAGCCACTTGTTTACGTTGATGTGCCGTAATTTAAGTGAGCTGAGTACCTACGCCAAAGTGGATAATGCACAGTTCAGATTGCTCAAGGCGAATACGCCCGGCCCCTATACCTTTATTTTAGAGGCTAGCCGTGAAGTGCCGCGCCGCTTGCTACATGCTAAACGTAGCACAGTGGGCTTGCGGGTGCCGGCACATACCGTTACGCAAGCCTTGCTGGAGGCGCTAGATGCGCCATTGCTCAGTATGACATTACAATTGCCCGATGATGAGGCGCCGTTAAACATTGCTTGGGAAATTCGCGAGCAATTAGAACATCAATTGGATTTGGTGATCGATTCAAGTTTGGCGCAGGCGGGTGAGACTACCGTGGTGGATTTAACAGGGGCATCACCGGAAATCATACGGCAGGGCATTGGTACCATTGACGCACTAGGTTTGTAAGTATGCTCGGTTTATAAATGGGCTTATTGAAGATGAAGGGTAAACACAGTTGGAGCTGACCGTTGTACAGAAAATAGCCGTTTACGCGCTGCCTATTTTATTTGCGATTACCGTGCATGAAGCCGCGCATGGGTATGCTGCTAAATATTTCGGTGATTTAACCGCAGAGCGTATGGGCAGAATCACCTTGAATCCGCTTAAGCATATTGATCCGTTTGGTACCATTCTACTGCCTGCCTTAACCGTCATGCTGGGTGGTATCCTATTTGGCTGGGCTAAACCAGTGCCCGTCAACTTTGCCAATTTACGCAATCCCAAAAAAGACATGTTTTGGGTGGCTGCGGCAGGTCCTGCCTCTAATTTCGTCATGGCTATCTTCTGGGCTTTGTTGTTGAATTACGCCAACTACGCCCCGAATACCGCAGTGAATTTCTTGGCGGAAATGAGTCTGGCAGGTATTTCCATTAACTTGGTGCTCATGGTGCTCAATTTGTTGCCTATGCCGCCTTTAGATGGTGGGCGTATCGCTGTCAGTTTGCTACCGACCCCGATGGCAATTCAGCTGGCGCGACTGGAGCAGTATGGATTTATCATATTGATTGTGCTGATGTTTACCGGCATATTGGGTAAAATCATTTCACCCATTATCCAGTTGTTTGAACGACTCATTTACGTGGTATTTATGTAGTCTTATATAGGCATGGCTAGCCAGTGCCAAGCGCTATAAAAAGCATCTATAATGAGATGCATATTTTAATAATTGTAAGCTTTAATTTTCTTTTGGATTTAAATCACTATGGCGGTTGAACGCGTTTTATCGGGCATGCGTCCCACAGGGCAGTTGCATTTGGGGCATTATCATGGCGTACTAAAAAATTGGTTACGTTTGCAACACGAGCATGAATGTTTGTTTTTTGTGGCCGATTGGCATGCGCTGACCACACACTACGATACGCCGGAAGTGATTGAAGAAAGCGTGTGGGATATGGTGATTGACTGGTTGGCTGCTGGTGTTGACCCGGCCAACGCTACCATCTTTATCCAATCGCGCGTGCCTGAGCATGCAGAGTTGTACACTTTGCTTTCTATGATGACCCCCTTAAGCTGGCTTGAGCGCGTACCTACTTATAAAGACCAGCAAGAAAAGCTCAGCAATAAAGATTTATCAACCTTTGGCTTTTTAGGCTACCCCTTGCTGCAAAGTGCAGATATTCTGATTTACAAAGCCACACAAGTGCCGGTCGGCGAAGACCAAGTGCCGCATATTGAGCTTACGCGTGAAATCGCCAGACGCTTCAACCATATTTATGGCCGTGAAAAAGGCTTTGAAGAAAAAGCCGAGGCAGCTATTAAAAAGTTAGGTTCCAAACGCGCTGCTTTGTATGAAGAAATGCGTGCGGCTTACCAAGAAAATGGGGATGAGGAAGCATTAGAAGCGGCTCGTGCCATGATAGAAGAGCAACAAGGCATGAGCATGGGTGATAAAGAGCGCCTGCTAGGCTATCTAGAAGGTGGCGGCAAGATTATTCTGGTGGAGCCTGAATACAAACTTACGCCTGCCTCAAAAATGTTTGGTTTGGATGGCCAAAAAATGTCCAAGTCTTACAACAACACGATTTCATTGCGTGAGCCGATTGATGTGGTCGCCAAGAAAATCAAGACCATGCCAACCGATCCGGCCCGTATTCGCCGTACCGACCCGGGTGATCCTGCTAAATGCCCGGTTTGGCAATTACATGAAGTTTATTCTGACGACAAAACCAAAGAATGGGTGCAGCAAGGCTGTAAATCAGCTTCGATTGGCTGTATCGAATGTAAGCAGCCGGTAATTGATGGCGTGGTTAATGAGTTGAAGCCGATTCAAGAACGCGCTGCCGAATACGCGGAAGACCCGACGCTAGTGAAAAACATTGTGGCCGAGGGATGTGAAAAAGCACGCAAATTGGCACGTGAAACCATGAGGGATGTGCGTGATGTGATGGGGCTGAATTACAGTTAAGCTCGCATGATTGAAGCGCCGATTCATGCCAAAATCAATGGAGAGACGCTCAATGCGTTACCCCAAGATCTTTATATTCCACCAGATGCGCTCGAAGTCTATTTGGAGACGTTTGAAGGGCCGCTAGACTTACTGCTGTACTTAATCCGCAAGCACAATTTAGATATTCTCGATATTCCCATGGCGAAGTTGACCACGCAATATATGGGCTATGTAGAGAAAATGAAGGTGATTAAACTTGAGTTGGCAGCCGACTATTTGCTAATGTCAGCCATGTTGATTGAGATTAAATCACGTATGTTGCTACCTAAACCTGCTGAAGTGGCCGAAGAAGATGACCCACGTGCCGAGCTGGTCAGACGTTTAATGGAATACGAAGCGATTAAATTGGCGGCGCAACGCTTAGATGCAATGCCGACAGTCGGCGCAGAAATACAAGTGGCTTCCGCTTACTATGAGCATATTAGTCAAGTGAAGCCGCCGGAGGTGAGTTTGGATGATTTGCTAGATGCTTGGAAGAATGTACTTAAACGTGCCAAGCTGAATCAACATCATAAATTGGGGCGTGCCGAGCTATCCGTACGGGAGCACATGAGCCAAATTCTACGTCGTTTGAGTGCCGAAAAGATGGTGTCATTTTCTGCCTTGTTTGAGATGGACGATGCTGCTTTGCCCAAATTAGTCGTGCATTTTCTGGCGATCTTGGAGTTGGCGAAAGAGGGCTTAATTCGTATTACACAGCAAGCCGCTTTTAGTCCCATATATTTACAGTTACACACACACGCAGTGGAATAGAACTCAACAGGCACAGCGAGATGAGAGAACTCAGCAATATCCAAGAAATGAAGCAAGTGTTAGAGGCTGCGTTGTTGACGGCCGCTATGCCATTGAGTTTGGATGATTTATTGAAGCTGTTTGCCGGTAAAATGGAGCGTACTACCTTGCGCATGTTACTGGATGAGCTCAAGCAAGACTGGTCTGACAAAACGCTTGATTTGGTGCAAGTGGCCAGTGGCTATCGCTTTCAAGCTAAAACGCAATACAGTGAATACATTGCTCGTTTAAATCCGGATAGACAGCCTAAATACTCACGCGCAGTGATGGAAACTTTGGCCATTATTGCGTATCGTCAGCCGGTCACACGAGGCGATATTGAGCAAGTTCGCGGTGTGGCGGTCAACCCGAATGTGATTCGCCAACTGCAGGAGCGTGAGTGGATTGATGTGGTCGGGCAGCGCGAGGTACCAGGGCGTCCGTCACTGTATGCCACCACTAAGTACTTTTTAGATGATTTGAATTTGCGCTCTTTGGACGAGCTGCCGCCATTTGAAGAGTTTGCGCAGGCTGAGATTCCGCTGTCAGAGTAGTAATCTATATTTACTGAAGAGGTAAATAATCACTAAGCCAGTAATAAAAATCAGCGTTAATCCTAATAGTAGCTTGTTCTCATTTTCAAACTCCTCCTCAACTAGTGACGCTTGAATCTGGTTTTGAATATCAGTGTTTTTTGTGGTTAGCCCTGAGTTAGCGCTTCTGACGTAGGGGCTAATATTTGGGCTTGTCCGGTTGGAGAGGCTGTTATCAGCCAGAGTATTCAAACTTCGTGTTTTGGTTGCATATGTTGCATCAGCTAATTGCAGATTGGATATGCTAGTAGTCAGTATGAGTTTTGGACTGGCGACAGTCTGATCGCTAGCAATCATACTCTTGACTTGAGGCGTTTTTTTGATGTCAGAATTCGCCTCTGCCTTACTTGGTGTGTGGATATGCTTTACTGCCGTGGCATGCACATGCGGCAATAGCAGTATCGTGCATAAAAATACAAAAAAAACCTGACACAGGTACTTGGCTGGATAACCGTGCATACCTGTGTGTAGTGTTTTATTTGAACGATTTACATACAACGCTGCCAATCACCTGGGTTATGTGGCTGCCTTAACGCACCATTAATGATGGTGGCCGCCAGCGCCATGTACATGTTGATGAGACACTTCTTCTTGATTTGCGGCACGCACGGCTGTAATTTTTGCCGTGAATAATAAACGCTCGCCTGCCCATGGATGGTTACCATCAACCACCACTTTGCCATCGGCAATTTCTGTAATCGTATACAACACTACGTCGCCAGTTTCGTCTTCACCTTCAAATTGCATGCCTACTTTAAGGTCTTTGCTTGGAAAAGCACTTGCAGGCTCAATTTGTACCAACGCTTCATCATATTCGCCGAATGCATCTTCTGGATCTAGGCTCACTTCAACTGTATCGCCAATGTTTTTGCCATGCATAGCCTCTTCTACTTTTGGGAAGATATTGTCGTATCCACCGTGCAAATAAGCCACTGGTTCTGTGCTGGACTCGAGCACTTGGCCATCACTGTTTTTGAGTTCGTAAGTCATTGTAACTACTGTGTTCATGGCAACTTGCATGGACGTATCCTAACTGATAATAAATGATATTGAAATATAGATGAATTTTAATCTATTTGATGCAATTGTGCTTTAGTTGTGGGCATGTTTTTGTCGCCATTCCCAAGGCGGCATGGGTTTTTTCTGCTTCCATAAGCCGCGCTTGGCTTGTCGTGCTTCATTCTCAGCAGCTTGCAATGTCCAATTGCCGGAATAGCGAACGTTAAACCATGCAAACCCCTGCTCAATTAAATATTCGCTTGCGGACGTGTTGTTGCAAGTTAAGTAACCAAGCTCGCGCTGATATTTGTCGATGCCAGTAAACGTCACCTGAACATCCGCTTGTTTGCAAAGCTTCATCAAGGCGCGTCTGGCTTGCTTGCCATAGCGTTGATTGCGTTCAGGGGCGTCGATATCGGTGATTCTTAGTTTATATTGGCGCTGACCATCGTCAATTTTCACAGTGTCCCCATCGTAAAAGTGGGTGATGATTGGAGCTGCAGCGGCTGAATTACTAGTTAGGCACAAGCACCAAAGCAATAAACAGATGACATTGCGCATGTAGCTTAGTGGTGATTGACAGCAATCGGATGTCCGTGCGAACCGTCCAATAAGCTGTAGTCGGTGACGGGCTCCAAAACCGTGGGAACCGCCTCATCCAATAGTTCCGGATAATCTTTGCTGTAATGCAAGCCACGACTTTCGTGCCGCTCAATCGCGCTTAGCACAATGAGTTCTGCTACTTGCAGCAAATTACGAAGCTCAATCAGGTTATTGCTGACTCTAAAGTTACTGTAAAACTCATGCACTTCGTCACGCAGCATATAGATACGATGCAATGCCCGACTTAAGCGTTTATTGGTGCGTACGATGCCCACATAATTCCACATAAAACGGCGTAGCTCGTTCCATGTATGGGTAATGAGTACTTCTTCATCGGCATCCGTCACTCGGCTTTCATCCCACTCGGGCAGTGTGATCCAAGGGTGGCTAGGATTTGTTAATATTTGAGTGGCAGCCGCTTGGCTAAATACCAAGCATTCAAGCAATGAGTTACTTGCAAGGCGGTTGGCGCCATGCAGGCCCGTGCATGCAGTTTCACCAATCGCATATAGAGACTCAATATCGGTTTTGCCGAAGGCGTCAGTCATCACACCGCCACAGCTGTAATGGGCAGCTGGTACCACTGGAATCGGTTGTTTGGTGATATCAATCCCAAGCTCCAAACAGCGTTTATAAATGGTGGGGAAGTGCTCTTGAATAAAGCTGGCAGGTTTGTGAGAAATGTCTAAGTAAACGCAGTCCAACCCGCGTTTTTTCATTTCAAAGTCAATGGCTCTTGCCACAATGTCACGCGGTGCCAACTCTTCTCTGGGGTCGTGTGCGGGCATAAAGCGCGTACCGTCCGGCAGCTTGAGTAAACCGCCTTCGCCACGTACAACTTCGGAGATTAAAAAGGACTTAGCATGCGGGTGATACAAACAAGTCGGGTGAAATTGTATAAATTCCATGTTGGCGACACGGCAGCCCGCGCGCCAAGCCATGGCAATGCCATCCCCAGTGCTCACATCCGGATTGGTCGTATACAGATACACCTTCCCTGCGCCGCCCGTCGCTAACGCCGTATGCTGTGCGGCAATGGTGATGACTTTACCAGTCTCGTTATCCAAAATGTACGCACCCATGCATTGGTTCGGGCGGGGTGATGTGATGCCCAGTTTTTTGCTGGTGATTAAATCAACAGCAATGTGGTTTTCCAAAATCGTGATATTGGTGTGTTCACGGATACGCTCTGTGAGGGTTTTTTGCACCGCGTTACCGGTGGCATCGGCTACATGGAAGATACGGCGATGGCTATGGCCGCCCTCGCGCGTGAGGTGGTAGCCACTGTCATCGGACTCGCGCGTAAAGTGAACACCCTGTTGGATTAGCCATTCGATGGTCTCGCGACCTTTTTCTGCCACCATGCGTGTCACTTCTTTGTCACACAAACCAGCACCCGCAATTAGGGTGTCTTCAATATGTGCCTCAATCGAATCGTCACTATTCAGGACTGCGGCAATTCCGCCTTGTGCCCAACTGCTTGCGCTATCGGTGATTTCACGTTTACTGACCAAGCACACTTTTTTGGTGTCGGCGACTTTGAGTGCCAGTGTTAAACCTGCAAGACCGCTCCCAATAATGAGCACATCAAATTGATTAATCATACTTACTAATTTTTATGAACTATTGGAAGTTTAACCATGTCTGTATAGAAGAGCTAGCAATGCATGATACATCATGTATGAATTAGATAGGGGAAGAGAAGATGTTACAAACAGGTAAAATTGAAGAGTTAACCCGATCAGGCTTCGTAGAAAGCACTACGAAGGCGTATACTACTGGCTATAAAAAAACTGCAAACGGGAGCGACGCCGCTATGGCGGAAAAGCCAGTGCAAAATCTAAGCGCTGAAAATCGAGAACTAGACCAAGTATTGGTGACACGTGCACAGCAAGGCGATAAAAAAGCCTTTGGTTTGTTAGTGGATAAGTATCATCGAAAATTAGGTCGTTTACTGTCACGTATGATTCGTGATCAGGCTGAAGTAGAAGACGTGGTGCAAGAATCCTTTATTAAGGCTTATCGTGCATTGCACAACTTCAGGGGTGATAGCGCTTTTTACACTTGGTTATATCGTATTGGTATCAATACGGCTAAAAATTACTTAGTGTCCATGGGTCGCAAGCCACAAGTAATGCAAGAGGTTGAAATTGAAGATGTAGAGAATTTTGACCAAGGCATTGAAATGCGCACCATGGATACGCCTGAAACGGCCATGATGACCAAGGAAATTGCGCAAACGGTGAACGACACTATTGCCAATTTACCTGACGAGTTGCGTACAGCGATTACCCTACGAGAGTTAGAAGGTTTGAGTTATGAAGATATTGCAGTGATTATGCAATGCCCAATTGGAACCGTGCGCTCTCGTATATTTAGAGCACGCGAGACCATTGCATTAAAATTGCGCCCATTGTTAGATACACCCGAGCACAAGCGCTGGTAATGTCGTGTTGCTCATTTTGTTGAATATAAAACATAAAGATAGAACTACGGGGTTAGTATGAAAGAACAGTTATCTGCCTTGATGGATGGTGAGTTTGATACCAGTAACGCGGACCATCTATTAATTGTAGCTAAGTCTGACGGTGAGTTGAGACGCGCTTGGAATGCTTACCATATGATTGGTGATGTGATGCGCGGAGAGCATGCCTTTCACAGCAATATCACCAACCGTATTATGGATGCGATTGACAGTGAGCCTACAGTGTTGGCACCAGCAGCGGCCAAAGCGACACAAGTCAAATTGCAAGAGTCATTGTTTAAAAAGACAGCGTTTTGGTCTGTGGCGGCATCTGTGACCGCTGTTATGTTTGTGGGTTTGATGCTTTTACAACAACAGAAGTCCGAGCAGAACTTATTAAGCCCTGTTGAAATTGCTGAGAATTTACCTAGCGAGTATCTGACAGCCCATCAAACTTATGCGCCTAACGGTGCTGCCTACTATATTCAAAACGTTTCATACACGGAGCAGCGTTAATAATGTTTAGGTGGATGTTGGCTTGCGCCTTTGTTAGCGCAAGTTTAAATGTTCAGGCGTTTGACGACCCATGGCTGGCTTTGCAAAAAACGGCTTATGCGGCAAGAGAGTTGAATTATCAAGGCGTATTTGTTTACCAAAACGGTAACCAAGCACGTTCTGTTCAAATTACCCATATGAATAATGCTGGTCGTGAGCTTACACGTAATGTCGTGCTGGATGGCCAGCCACGTGAAGTGTTTAGCGAAGGCAGCGATATTGTTATTTTTAACGCTAAAAATAACAAAGTGGTAATTGAGAAGCGACGTGGTCAAAATTTGTTTCCAGCCATGTTGCCGACGAATTTAGATGCACTTAAATACAGCTATACCGCAAAGCTAGGCAGTATGGAGCGGATTGCCGGTAGAGAAGCATACATCATAGATTTAGTGCCAAACGATAGTTATCGTTACTCTATAAGAGTATGGTCAGACGTGGAGTTTGGCCTGCTGGTGAAAATGTCTTTGATGGATCGTCAAGGGCGGGTGCTAGAGCAAATTGGATTTACCCAGCTTAGTATGTTGAACACGCATGACCTTGACTGGTTTCAACCTAAGATTGACTTATCTAAGCAGTATGTCATGGAGGAAGAAACTGCGGTCAATCATGTGACTACCAATTGGGTGGTAGCTAACTTGCCGCCTGGTTATCGTAAGATAGATCATATTGAACATACTGTGCCAGGTAAATCGACCGTGGTGAATCAAGTGATTTTCTCTGATGGAATCGCTTCTGTTTCGTTATTTATTGAGCCCATTAAAAAAGGTGATCGTCCAAAAATGGGGCATAAAACCTTAGGTTCTACCAATATTTGCGCAAACGTGATTGAGGGCTATCAAGTCATTGTGGTGGGTGAAGTCCCTGCGCAAACTGTGCAGCAAATCGCCAAGGCGGTCAGCTTTAGCAAGCAAACACAAACCACAGCCAACAAGTAATCTCCGCTTAAGATAATCATGATTGAAGAACGCGCTGTCATCCTGTCTTTAGAGACAATCCCGAGTAACTCAGATTCCTCCAGCATTGCTGTGTTAGAAATAGAGCGAAAAACTGCTTGCGGCCTATGCGGACAAACTCGGGGTTGCGGAAATTCTATCTGGGGTAAATTGTTCGCCCACCGATCTACAGCTTTCAAAGCTAATAATGGGATCAACGCTGCCGTTGGTCAAAGCGTTATTGTAGGGATTAATGAGCAAGCGCTGCTGTGGAGCGCGTTGCTGTTATACATATTGCCGCTTGTAACCATGCTACTTGCCTCCATATTAGTCATGCAAGTCAATGATTCAAACGGAGTGGTAATGCTGGCTGCACTGGCCGGTTTGATTGTTGGGCTGCTGTGGGTAAAAGGCTTTACTGCTTCTCATCAGTATTTTGTAATGCAACAACCTATCATTTTAAGATTGGCAAGTGATGATAGGACTATAACATTTGCCAATTAATGTTAACCTTTGAGGATAAGTAGAAGGAAATTTAGATGTTGAAGAAATGGATTTCTAGCACGTTTTTGTTGATGGCGATGGCTGTCAACACCATCCATGTGTATGCAAAAGACTTACCGGATTTTACTGAGTTGGCCGAGAAACAAGGGCCAGCGGTGGTCAATATTAGCATCACTTCTGTTGCGCATGGCAATGGTATGGCGCCTTTTCCGGGGATGCCAGAAGATGAAAATATCCAAGAATTTTTCAAACGCTTTGGTATTCCTGGCATGCCGCCAGGTCAAGTCCCTGGTCAGGGTGGGCAGGAGTACAAGACCCAGTCGTTAGGTTCTGGTTTTATCATTAGTCAAGATGGTTATATTTTAACCAATGCCCACGTGGTGAATGAGGCCGATGAAGTACTGGTTAAGCTCTCAGATAAACGTGAGTTCAAAGCCAAAATTATTGGTGCGGACAAACGGACGGACGTCGCTTTAATTAAAATCGAAGCGAATAATTTACCCAAAGTGACAGTGGGCGATCCCAATACCTTGAAAGTGGGGGAGTGGGTGGCTGCGATTGGTTCACCTTTTGGTTTAGAAAATACCATGACAGCCGGTATTGTCAGTGCGAAAGGTCGTGCTTTGCCACAAGAGAACTTTGTGCCATTTATTCAAACCGATGTGGCAATTAACCCGGGTAACTCAGGTGGTCCATTGTTTAATTTACGTGGGGAAGTGGTGGGAATTAACTCACAGATTTACAGCCGTAGCGGTGGCTCTATGGGTTTATCATTCAGTATTCCTATAGATGTGGCAATTGATATTTCTAACCAGTTAAAAGCGACGGGAAAAATCACCCGTGGTTGGTTGGGGATTGCCATTCAGGAGTTGACCAAAGAATTAGCTGAATCATTTGGTATGAAAAACACCAACGGTGCTCTTGTTGCAGGCGTTGAGAAAAATGGTCCAGCTGACAAAGGTGGGTTAGAAGCAGGCGATGTGATCACTAAATTCGATGGTAAATCAATTGTAGTATCGAGTGATTTACCGCGTGTGGTGGGTAGCACCAAGCCTGGCAAACTGGTCCCAGTGGAAATTATCCGCAAAGGTACAACCAAAACGCTCAACGTAGGCGTGGGTGAAATGCCTACTGATCCTACAGAAGTGGCTGCACCAGGTAAGCCAGCTCCGAAAGCTGAGGCAAATAAAATTGGTCTGACCTTAAAAGAGCTGACCCCACAACAAAAGAAAAAGTTGAATGGCAAAAATGGCTTGTTAGTGATTGAGAGTACAGGAGTTGCAGCACAAGCGGGTATACGCCGCGGTGATGTCGTGCTCGGCTTGAATAATAGCGAGAGCCAAAGTGTTGATTTGTTTAATAAGCAAATCAACGCGGTACCTGCAGGTAAAACGGTAGCGATACTAGTATTGCGTGGTGAAAGTACCTTGTACGTGCCGATTAAAGTGACGAAATAGACCAGTGCTAACTAGGTCGAAAAAACCAAGCTATAGCCAAATACATTATTTAAGTATTTGGCCTCAAACAAAAAAGCCGCTTGTATTGTTCAGGCGGCTTTTTTATAGAGCGCACATTTTCCTACTTCGTTTGCGGGTGTGGGGTAGATCCCGAGAGTTGTAAAGTAGATTTGACGTTGCGAGAGGGCGTGTTCAAGTTCACACGTATGCTGCCCTTAAGTTGCTGGTTGTCTAGAATGGTAAACGCACCGGTAGCTCGCATATTGCCAGATTTAAGTGCTAGTTGGTCATACGTGTATCGACCATTATTAATAGATAACTGCCCACTCAATTGATCAAAATTGGTAGGGCCGTTGATCGCCATATTCTTTTTCGCCACTTGAATGGCGCGGACAATATCAATCCAGCCCACTTCACCTTGCTCTATGGTGAATCTTGCCTTCACTGTGGGTTTGTCGAAAACGGATTCAATGTCGGCGGCGTTCGCTGAAAAATCAACCTCAGTGGACAAATCCCCTTTGGCTTCTATCGTGCTGAAATTAGGTACTAAGCCATCTAAGCTTGCATCTTTAATATTCAGTTTCCCAGCAATATGCCAATCATTCGCCCAATCCAGTGAGGCATTGCCTTCCATGCTACCACCATACAGATTCGCCTGTATATGTTCGAAGCGGACTGTTATGGAGTTTAATACTCCCTTAGCCTTAAGTGCTTGCAGCATAACAGGCGCGCCGACTGGGAGTGTAATGCGCTTGGCTTGTAACGAAACGTTGTATTCATCGCCATTGGCAGTGATCTCGGCATGTGCATCTTGCTCTGCAATCGATACGGTCGCGGAGGCAACCCGCGCTATCTGCGACAGAGTAATTTCAGCATTTAAATTAGGTAGTTTAGTTTTGTTGAGTTGAATAGTGATATCACGTAATGCAAGCTGCGTGACATGCACCTCTGATTGCACTTGCATATGATTAAACCAATCTGCCATCCGTTTGATTTGCTGCGGTGTGACTGATGTACCTGCCAGCTCAATTTGATCAATAGGAGTGGGTGTGCCAAAAAATGTATTCCATGACAGCGCAATGCTTGCAGATTTAAGCTGTATGTCCGATGCATTGCCTACACCTACATGCTCTAGTACTAACCGTGGACTAGGTAGTAGGGATGTGCGCATTTTTTGTATTTTGACGCGCTCACCTATGTTCATGCTGGCAAACGCTTCTGCACCATTAATGAATGGGCTCATTACAATAGGTAGATGGCTTAGTAATGCCACTACAACAATGGTGCCGGCTAATGTGAGTGCAACTGGTGTCAACCATCGTGTTACGAACGTGACCAAATAGTGCAAGATTAAACCCACTATTTTGAGCATTGAGAAGCGAGGCTTGGACCTAGGTTCTTTGCTCTTCTCTTGGATGCTAGCAGCGATATTTTGAAATATATTGGCGCTCGATTCATCTTCTTCAGCTTGCTTGTCGGCTCCGTGCCAACGCTCGTCATCCTCATCAATCGCTGAAAAAGTATCACCAAAAGCCTCTTCATCAATATCAATATAGGGTTTGGTTTGTTTAGGGGGGGTGTGCTGATGCTTAGCTAGAATAGCTGCAATATCCGCCTCTGCTTCCGCCTTGGCCTGCGTTTCAGCTCTGGCTTTCGCCTCTGCTTCGGCCTTAGCTTGTGCTTCTGCTTCAGCTCTGGCTTTCGCCTCTGCTTCGGCCTTGGCTTGTGCTTCTGCTTCAGCTCTGGCTTT
>OFDN01000379.1_pt1 | contig 38128 bp, 39 predicted proteins | sample 1520971 | NCBI WGS metagenome assembly OFDN01 (sample SAMEA94257418, study PRJEB24077) | hot springs metagenome | biome: Aquatic biome; feature: Geographical feature; material: Water | place: India | collected 2012-06-12 | depth 5 m | reverse complement strand
GCCGCGGCCGATAGGGGCCGCGACGATCGGAGCGCGGTCCGAAGCGATCATGGTGATCTTTATATTGAGACCAATGATTCACGCTTCAAGCTGATAGGGCCTGAAGCGATCATGGTCTGTATCTCCTGTTCCCCACGGAACAGCGCCGGCTTGCATCCGGCGCAATGTTCCGCATGGCTCGGAGGAGGATTCCCGATGATCTGGCTTGTTCTCATCGTGCTGATCGGAGGCGCATTTGCAATCGCGGTGATCGCATCCGACACGCAAATCGGCCGTTCGGATCAGTCGAACGACGCGAAACGCAAAGAACTGCCGCCTGACAAGGACGCCGAATAGGCTCCGGGTGGCGGGGTCAGGCTTTGCGCGCCGCGACGTGCATATGACGCACCGCGATCACCAGCAGGATCGCGGCACAGGCCTGATGCGCAATGCCGAGCCCGAGCGGCACGGCTTCCAACAGCGTCCAGATGCCGAGAGCGGCCTGCCCGAGCACCCCGGCCATCAGCAACGCCGACGAACCACGTGCTTCGCGATCAGCCCCTGAAGCAAACGTCCGCACGGCTTCGATGGCAACCAGAACGACGACGCTGTAGGCGATCAGCCGGTGAATGAACTGCGCCATCACCGGGTTTTCGAACGGATTGTGCCACCAGGGTTCGATGGCCCACAAATCGTCCGGAACCAGCGTGCCGTTCATGGTGGGCCAGGTGTTGTAGACCAGCCCGCCCTTGAGGCTCGCAACAAACGCGCCGACTACAACCTGCACAAATATGGCCCCGATGATCAGCAGCGGCAGGATGCGCGCCGTCGTTCGCCCAGCCGCGCTTTCGCTCTCAGGAACCGTCAGCTCGAGCGCCAGCCATACGACCAGCGCCAGAATCAGAAAGGCGACGGTGAGGTGAAGCGCAAGCCGATACTGACTGACGTCTACGCGGTCGACGAGGCCGGATTTCACCATGTACCAGCCGATGACGCCCTGCACGCCTACGAGCAGCCCCACGCCGAGCAGCTTCAGCGGATAGCCGGGCCGCATCACGCCCGCGTACCAGAAGATCGCGAGCGGCAAAGCCAGGGCGAGGCCGATGATGCGGCCGAGGAAACGATGGCCCCATTCCCACCAGTAGATGGCCTTGAAGGCGTCGAGCGACATGCCTTTGTTGACCAAGTGGTATTCCGGGATTTCCTTGTACTTGGCGAACGCCTCCAGCCAGTGGGCTTCGGTGAGCGGCGGGATGGCGCCAAGGATGGGCTGCCACTCGGTGATCGAAAGGCCGGAATCGGTTAGGCGGGTCGCACCGCCCACGGTGATCATGGCCAGCACCAGGCCTGCGACGGCGTAAAGCCAGATACGGACGGCACGGTCCCAAGGCGCCGCGCGTACGGCGCCCGCCTCTTTGCCTGCTCCCGCCCCTTTGCCCGTCATTGTCCCGGTCGACGCCATGCTTATTTTTTTCCTCGGGTTTCGCAGAAGGTGTGATAGGGCGAACTTGCGCTCCGATCAATGCGATGATCGGGCGCGAGAGATGCTGCTTCCCTACATCGCCGTAAGGTTATGAGCCGTAGGGGTATGTACGGGGTTCGTTTGGAAAATATGGGCCGTTCATGACCCTTCGCACACGCAAGCTGGTGGGCGCGATCGCGCTGCTGGTGTTTCTCACGGTTTATGCGCTGGCCGCCATGATGGTCGCCATCGTGATGCAGGTCGGCGCCAGCAAGGTCGCGGAACTCGTTTACTATCCGGTGGCGGGCTTGCTGTGGCTGCCTCCCGCAATGTGGCTCGTCAAATGGATGCAGCGCCCGGACGCGTAGCCGCGGCCGGCGACAAGCTCTCGCGCGGACGCTTTTTCAGCAGTTTCCTGATCTGATCGATCGCCGTCTTCGCGGCATCGAAGATGGCGAACGGCAGACCCGTCATCATGATCGCGACGTAGTGCGGTTTCTGGTAGTCGCCGTTGAGGGACACGCGCGGCAGACCGGTCATGGTCCCACGATGACGCGATCGCAGCACATCCTTGTGGGTCGTCACCGCCGTTTCGAGACCGAGCGAGCGAACGATCTCAAAATCTCGTTCGCCGGCGCTGCAGGCATCACCGTAGGGGAAGCTGAAGTGCGGGCAGGGGCGCGCGAGTTCGTGCTCGATGCGTTTTACGCTGTCGCCGATCTCGGCGCGCGCGTCTTCCTCGGAGAGCTTGGCAATCGCGTAGTGGCCGCGCGTGTGTGCGCCGATCGTGACCAGAGGGTCAGAGGCAAGCGCGCGGAGCTCGTCCCAATCCATGATGAGATCGCGGCAAAGCGTGGAGGCATCGTAGCCGGCGGCCTCAGCGATCCGGCGAACCGTGGCGCGCAGCTCGCTCTCGGGCTTCGCGCGTAGCGGCCAGTAGATTTCGTAGAACGCGCGATCCTTCGCTTCCGGCGTGCTGGTGTCGAAGATGCGCATGGCGCCATCGAGTGTGACCTCGAGACGATCGACCTTGCGGATGGCTGCTTCGAGCACGAACCACCACAGATCGCCCTCCCCGTCGGCGTAGGCCGTCGGGACGTAGATAGCGAACGGCAAGCCGCGAGCCTTGAAGATCGGATAGGCGTAGTCGCGGTTGTCGCGATAGCCGTCGTCGAAGGTGAAGCACGCGAAGGGCCGGGTTTCGCCTTCTGCTTTCATGCGGCGGGCGGCTTCGTCCAGCGAGACGATATCGTAGCCGGCTTTTTCGACGGTCTCTATTGCCGCTTCCAGAAAGCTGGGCGTGACTTTCAAAATCCGGTTCGGCTCGAAGCTTTCGGCAGGCTCCGGGCGAACATTGTGCAGCGTGAAAATAATGCCCTTGCCACGCGTCAGCGGGGCGAGGAGCGCGCCTGCGCCCGAGTAATGCAACATCGAGAGCGCGACCTGCATGACGCGTGTGGATGTGCGGCCCATCGTCGTTCCGGATTGCTTCCCAAACGATGAGCTAAAGCCAAGTTCGTTCAGATCATGTTAAATCCGAAACGGGCTGTTACGTATCAGCGTTAACAAATGCTTGCGGTCAGCCGGCCCGCGCGACGCGTTCGCCACGACGCGGCTTGATGCCTTCCTTGCCGACCGCGAACAGCGCAATCCCTTCGACCTCGAAGCCCAGGAACGTGCCCGGCTCCGCGGGCGCGATCGGCTTCGCTGCCGTTTCGTCAACGAGCGTGACGCCCGTGTCAAAGCGGCCTTCGATCGCCTCGAACAGCGGACGGGCCTGCTCTGAGCGGCTTACGACGACGATGTGCTCATAGACGTCGTCCAGCGCATCCAACAGGAAATTGATGGTGTCGCTGTCGAGCCGCTCGTCTGCCGTCTCGACAGCCCGGCCGGACGGAATGAGATGGACGTCGTTGTCACGCAGAGGACGCACGACGTCCTCGAAGCGGGCCTTGCCCTCGATCAGATCGGCGAAGCCGGGGAACGACGGCTGGCCCAGCGGCTCCGCTATGCCCACCCCGTCGCAGCTCCAATCGATCATGACCACCGCCAATCCCTTGTTGGCTAGGCGGCGACAGAGACCCAGCGCTTCATTGGCCAGAGAAAACACGTTCGAGGAACCCACGAAAAGAGTTCTGACGCCGGAGCTGCCTTTCCGGCGCAAGCCCTCGAGCTTTTCGACCAGGACATCGGGCGACGTAACTTCCGCCGTGACCAGGCTCGCGGACGCGGTTGCGAACTCAGCGACGGCCGGTGCCGGAACGGTCGGAGGAGCCACGGGTTCGGCTTGCGGCTCGGCTCGGGCCGGTTCCGGGATCGGATGCTGGGCCGGAAGCGGAGGCGGCCCGGAGGCCGGCACCGGCATCTCGCGACGTGGCCTCTCGGGCAACCTCGGCTGGACTCGCTCGGGCTCGGAACGCTCGGCACGATCCTGTGCGCCGGCGCGGCGGCGGCCCGGCACGCGGGCGCCGCTCAACAGGCCACGCGTAATCACGAGCGCGAGACCGATCAGGATCGTCGCGACCGCAACCAGAAGGGCGGTGGACGTCTTTTTCGGAAATACCGGAATGCTTGCGGAACGCGCGCCGGACACGATCTGCGCCTCCACGGGCACGGCACGGCTGTCGTCGGCGCGGACGCGATTTCCCTCGTATTGCGCGCGCAAGCGATCGAGTTCGGCGCGCTTCGATTTCGCATCGGCTTCGAGGCTTCTGAGCTTTGCTTCCTCAGGGCCGGAGGAGACGATGCGGTTCTTGATTCCGCTGACGTTGCGCTGAATCGCCTCTTCGCGGAGCGCGGCAACCTTTGCTTCCTTGCCGAGACCATCGACGACGTTTGCGACCTCGGTCGCGAGCTGGGTTTTGAGCCCCTTGAGTTCGGCAGCCAGCTGACGCATGCGCGGATGGCCCGGCAAGAGCGTCGCCGAAAGCTCGGAGATCTGGCGCTCAACGCGTACCCGGCTTTGCACCAAGCTCTGGATCAGCGGAGATTTCTGCACGTCGGCCAGTGTTTCGGCGCTGCCGAGTTCCTGCATCTCGCGGGCCTGCTTGGCACGCGCCTCGGCCTCGCTGCGTGCGGCCTGCACGCGCGACAGCTCGGCATTCAATTCCGAAAGCTGCTGCTCATTGAGCCCTGTCGCCTGCTGGCCGCCCTTGAAGATGTTGGCCTCGCCCCGAAACTTCTCGACCGCGGCCTCGGCAACGGAGGCCTCCTCGGCGAGTTTGGCGATCTTGGGCTCGAGGGCCTTCTGGACGTCGTCAGTCTCGGCGATGCTCTGGCGCGCGAGGTTCTCGCGATAAGTCTCGGCGACGCGATTCGCGACCGCCGCCGCCAGTTCGGCGTCGCTCGAGGAAAAGCGCACGCCGATGAGCCGGCTTTCCTTCGGCGAGTAGACTTCGAGGCGATTGAAGTAGGCGGTGAGCGCGCGCGCCTCGTCGCTTTCGGAGGCGCGCGGGGCGCCGATGCCGACGAGGCGCAGCAGGCGAGACCAGGTGTCGGGCGAGCCCTTGGCGCTGTTGAACTCGGCGAGGTCTGCGAGCTTCATCTCGCGGACGATGGTTTCGCCGAGATCAGGTGACATCAGCGCGCGGACGTGGGTGTTGACGGCCTCCTTGTCCATTCGCACGCTGACGCTCTCGGAGCCTCCCGAGCGGGTCGGATCAGCGAACGGGTTGTTGGTACTCTTCGATTCGATCGCGAGTTGCGTCTCCGACTGATAGCGCGGCGCGACCAATGTCAGGCCGCCATAGGCCGCAGCCGCCAGAACTGCCGCGAGCACGAAAAGGCGCGGCAGGCTGCGGATCGCGCTCTGCCACAGCGATTTCAGGTCGATATCGTCGGGGCGATGGTGTGAATTGGGGGCCATTTCGGATTCGTCCGATACTTGCGTAGCTCCGACGGATACACGCCGGCGCGTTAGAAATTCCTTAAGTTTCTCAAAAAAGGGCAGCTCCTTAGGTTTTCTTAACCGTGGCTCCCTAAGACTGACCGTAGACACCCAATGGTTGTGCGGTCGAGCATGCGCGCTGGTTCTACGGCTTTCATACGTCTGGTCTTTTCGTGCGTCGGCGCGCTTGCGCTGTCGGCGTGCTCGCACGATCCCGATACCGTCGTCGCGGCGGCGCTGACCAATGCCGAGCGGCAGGCCGCGCCTTACGTCTACGGCGATGCCGAGGCGCCGCGCGAGGGCGAGGCTGTCGCCTGGGGCGCTCCCGCCGTTCATCCGGCCGGCCTCAAGGGCGATCCCAGACTTTCGGAAGCCGAAGGCCCCTACGTTCTCGATACCGGCGACCGCCTGCGCGTGTTCGTCTACGGGCAACCGAACCTGTCGCGGGCCTACACCGTCGACCAGGAAGGTGCGATCACCGTGCCGTTGATCGGCGCCGTTCGCGCACGCGGACGCACCACGCGTGAGGTCGAGCGTGCGATCCGCCACCAGCTTGCCGAAGACTACGTGCGCGATCCGCAGGTGACCGTCGACATCCTGCAGAACCGGCCATTCTTCATCTACGGCGAGGTCAAGGCCGGCGGACAATACCCGTTCATTTCAGGCATGACCGTCGAAACCGCCATTGCGGTCGCGGGCGGCTTTTCGGAGCGCGCCAGCACGCGCAGCTACCGCATCACGCGGCGGCTCAACGGCTTTGTCGATCAGATCGAGGCGCCGGGCGACTATCCGCTGCTGCCGGGCGATACGGTCTACGTCAACGAGCGCTTCTTCTGAGGTTGCATCCCGTGACCGACAGCGCCTCGCAGCCGCCGCTTCGCATTCTTCACGTCATGCGCGCGCCCGTAGGCGGCCTGTTCCGTCATGTGCTAGATCTCGCCGGAGAACAGGCGCGTCGAGGCCACTTCGTCGGCATTGTCGCCGACAGCACTGCGGCGGACGAACTGACCAAGAAGCGGCTCGCCGCCATCGAGCCGCACCTGCGGCTCGGGTTGTCGCTCATTCCGATGAGCCGGCAGCCGGGGCTTGGCGACATCAAAGCGGTCAATTCCGTCACCCGCATCGCGCGCGCCCTCGATCTCGACGTGCTGCACGGACACGGCGCCAAGGGCGGCGCGTATGCGCGACTTACAAAGACTGTCCTTGCGACCAGCGGGCATCGCGTGGCGGCGTTCTACACGCCCCATGGCGGGAGCCTGCACTACAAGCGCGGGACGCCTGCCGGCACCGTATTCATGGTGCTCGAGCGGGTCATGGGGCTGATGACCAACGGCCTCATCTTCGAATCCGACTACGCGCGACAAGCCTATGCGGCGCTCGTGGGCCAGAGCAGCACGCCAAGGCGTGTCATTCCGAACGGCCTTGCACCCAAGGATTTCGAGGAGCGCCCGCCCCTGGCCGATGCGGCCAACTTCCTGTTCATCGGCGAGTTGCGCGCGCTGAAAGGCGTCGACGTGCTGCTCGATGCGCTGGCTGCCGTTGTTCCGAAGAAGCCGGTTCGCTGTGTGATCGTCGGCTCCGGTCCCGATGCCAATGCATTCAAAGCGCAGGCTCAGGCGCTCGGCCTCGGCGCGCATGTCACGTTTCCTGGCGCGATGCCAGCGCACGACGCGTTCCCGCTTGGCCGGTGCCTCGTCGTGCCGTCTCGCGCCGAAAGCTTTCCCTACGTCGTGCTCGAAGCGGGCGCGGCGGGCAAGCCGTTGATCGCGACGCGGGTCGGCGGCATTCCGGAAATCGTCGACGGCACGGAGACAGGGCTGATCGAAGCGGGGTCGGTTCCAGAGCTCGTCCAGGCGCTAGAGGCGGTTCTTGCGGATCCGGACGGCGCAGACGCCCGCGCTGACGAACTGCGAGCGATCGTGCAGCGCAAGTTCACCGTCGCTGCGATGGCGGATCAGGTCCTGGATTTCTATCGCCCCGGCACGCGCTGAGGGCGTCCGCCAGGGGGTCAGCCGAGTGTTCTCGTCAACGCCAGCTTGAGCCAGTCGGGCGCGTCCGTGCGCGAAGGCAGCTCATCCTGTGTCCAGCGGTAGGCAGTCTGGAACAGCTCCTCATGGCGATGCCAATCGAGAAAGCCGGTGCCGGCCGCGATAGGCGGCACGAGGGAGATGTCGTCGGCATGTAGCTCGCGCAGGAAATCGCGCCGGTTAGCCATCAATGCGCGCATCAGCACGGTGATGAGCCCAGGCGCGTCCGGCAGTGAAGCGCGCCGCAACGGGTTGAGCACGAGCTTGAGCAGCGCACCCCGCGACGGCAGCGTTTCATAATCGACATCGAAGCGATCGAGCTCGGGAGGCTTGAAGCTGACGACGACGTTTGGCCCGGCCTTGAGATCGTGCATGACCTTGATCGGCACGTTGTCGAGCAGGCAGCCGTCGACCAGCATGTCGCCGTCGCCGGTGTAGACAGGCGGCAGCAGAACCGGAATCGAGGCGGAGGCGCGGATTGCGCGCCAAACCGCGCCGGTACGATGGACGACCGGGCCGTAACGCGACAGGTTGGTCGAGACTGCGAAGAACGGCAACCAAAGATCCTCGATGTCGATGCTTCCGAACAAACGCTGCAGCTCGGCATCGAACACCGTGTGATCGAGCAAGGCATAGCGCGGCAGCGTGTAACGGCGCAGCGCGCGATTGGCGACGAACATCTCGCCCATTTTCGTATCGATTTCGTCCGGCGTCGCATCCAGCATGAAGGCGGCCGCTAGCGCCGCACCCGCCGACGTGCCGCCCATGATGTCGAAGGCCACCCCCGCCTCCCGGAGCGCCTTGTAGACGCCAGTGTGCGCGGCCGCGAGTGCGCCGCCGCCCGCCGCGACGAGCCCGATGGCGCGGCCTTCAATGAAGCGCGCGAGGCGCTCGACATCCACCGTGCCGTCAAGCGCTACATGATGGTGCATGGCGACCGGCCGCTCTGCGAGCCAGCGCGCCGTGCCTGTGAGTTTTTTGCGTGTCAGATGCAGCAGGACGAGGCGCGTCGCATCCGGCGTCACGAAACGGGCGGCGAGGCGTTCGAGGGCATTCACCACAGGATCGGCGTCATGGGGTGCAACGGCAAGAACGATATCGGCGTGGCGGATGGCCTTCTCGCTCCACGGCGTTATGTCGTCGTCCGTTACCAGCAGCAGATGATCGTGCGCAGCTTCGAGCGCGTTCAGGCGGGCGGTCGCGTCCGGCTCCTCCAGTGCGCTGCCGGCCCCCAAAAGCGCGCGGGCAGCTTCGCCATCGATCACGGCACACCGCGCGTTCCGGCCCAGCGCCTCGGCAAGCATGTTCAGGAAGCGCCGGTCGATGCGCGCGTCACTTGCCGGGATGATTGAAATCGTGCGCGGCCGGGGCGCCGCTTGTCGCAAGCTTGCGCTGTGGGACGTGGTTGCCGCAAGGCGATTGGCAAGCGTTGCGGTCAGCGTCGCCCAAATCCCAGGATGCGCTGCAACCAGCTCGTCGAACTCGGCCCGCGAGAGGGCGAGGACCAAGCTGTCGCGCATAGCGGTGACGTTAGCGGTTCGCGGGTTGCCGGTCAGGAAGGCGATCTCACCTACCGGCTGGCCGGGCCCGATCTCGGTTACCGGCTCGCGGCGCCCGTCGAGGGTGACCACGAAACGGCCCGATATCACCACATAGAGCGCATCGGCCGTATCCCCCTGGCGCATCAGCAGGTCGCCGCGGCGAAGCGTGCGCAGCACGCAGCGCTCGGCAAATGCCATCCGCTCCGGCTCGGACAAGCCCGAGAGAAGATCGACTTCCGCGATGCCGTCCAAAAGACCGTCGGCGGGTTTCATGAAAGGAGGACCGCTTGCTGCCGCGCGCTATCACTATAGGGCGGGCAGTCTCGATCCGAACCGGACTTATTGACGAGGCCGGTTAACGGCGGCGGAAAGTTGTGGGAGCCGTCCGCGTCGCCCTCGCCAAGCCCGCGATGAACAGGCCGAGGGCGGGCAAAAAGACCGCGACGAAGGACAGAACAAGGGTGAGCGTTGCGTGCATACCCAATATATGGGGGTAGATCGGTTTCGGATCACCGTCCGAATGCCTTTTCTACCAAAATTTAAGCTGCGACCGCTTGTCCCTGGATGCTGTATCCCTCGGCCGCTGCAGTTAAAGCCTCGCTCATGGCGCGCGCCATCTTGTGCGGGTTAAAGCCCCATTTGGCATTCAGACGCATGTTGGCGGCGGCTTCGAGCGCGGTCACGAGTGCTGCCTGCCCATGAATAGCGATCAAATCGTTGACATGGCGCGTGCGGGTTGCTTCCAGGAAGCTACGGAAGCGCAGCAGAACCGCCACCTTGCGAACGCGCGCCCGGGGCGAGATCTGCCAGAAATCCTGCTCGACGCGACGCAGATCCTCGTCCGACAGCGTGACCGACGGCAGCAGCAGATTTCCGGCCGACAAAATCTTGAGAGCCAGTGCCAATTCACGGGCGCCGACGCGCGGGACATCACTGGTGTCGACGGCGGTTTCCGGGGCTTTTTCGTTCGTCATGGCGTTTTAGCTCCGTGTTTCGAATTGGCTCGAACGGCCAAATACGGTCCAGGGCGATCCATGCAACAGGATGATGTCCCTTGGACTATGTGATTCGACGAGGAAATCCACATCGAGACCGACCAGGCGGCCATTTGGGTTGCGGATATCCGTTTTCGAGAAGCGGTATTTCCGACCATCTGTGGCGCTGATGACGCCGAAGCCGATGCTCTCGTGAAACTTGGTGATCTGACCTTGCATGACACGCTCCAAACTCGGGTCGCGACCGCCAGAAGCGGTGCTTGGCAGAACCATGCCTGAGAAGGACAGCGCGTGCTGTTACAGCAGGAACATTCCCAATCTTTTCAATCGTGTCAACCAATCTCTTCGCAAGTGCACATAGAAAAAGGCCGCCTTTTCAGGCAGCCTTTCAATTGGTCGCAGGAAATTATGTACTGGTCGGTTAACTCACGCCGTCCGCTTGGTGCGGAGCGTGCTTCACGGGCCACTTTTCTCGTCGGTTTCGAGCGCCAACCCCGCGAGCGCAACAGGTGTGCGGGGCCGGCTCGGCGTGGAAGCCTTAGTTGTTACGAAAAAAGGCGTCTACCCGCATGCCCGGCTTCAACGCCGAGGCATTCCCCTCCAGTTCGATCGTCACTTCCATAACCTCGACGTCGGTCGGACGGAGCGGTCCGCGCGGGCCGATCTTGGTCTGGCCGAGAGTTGGCGCGATGCTCGTCACCTTGCCCTGGAACTTCTCGTCCTGCACGCTCGTGCTCTTCACATAAGCGGACTGGTTGAGCTTGATCTTGCCCACGTCGCCTTCGTCGACTTCGGCCTTGACCCGCAACACGCTCATATCGCCCATGACGACGAGCGCGAGCTCCGGCGAAGGCGCCACGACCTCACCCTGCTTGGCGTTGACCTGCAGGATGGTGCCTGCGGACGGCGCGCGAATGCGGGTTTTATCTAGAAGCGCTTCAGCCATTCTCACCTCGGCGCGTGCAGCGCTGACGGCGGATTCGGCGCGGCTCGGCGCCGGCAGGTTCGGCTTGGACTGCGCCTTCACGTAAGCAATACGCTCGCGCTCCAGGCGCTCATTCGCGTCCTTGAGGCGACGGCGTGAATCGCTCACGGCAGCTTCGCTTCCGGTACCGCTGCGCTTTGCGGCGATGGCGTAATCCAGCTCGATGCGGGCGCCCGTCACGGCACGCTCCGCCGAGTAGATGGCATCCTCTGCCTTGCGCACGTCTTCGCGGCCCGAGGCGAAGGCCTTTTCGCGATCCTCGCGAAGCGCCTCGGCTTCGGTTTCGGCGGATGCGAGCTTGGCGCGTGCCTCGGCATCGTCCAGACGCAGCAGAAGCTCGCCTTCCTCGACCTTGTCGTCGACCTTGATCAGGACTTCCTCGACGCGTCCCATGTAGGTGGCGCCAAGGCGGATGTCGCCGGATTTCGGCTCGACCCGGCCCGGAGCGGCAGCTTCGTAATCCTTGGTCACGAGCGGAAGCGCTTCTTCGGCAACGCTGCCGGATTTGTACTTGTCGTAGGCGAGGTAGCCGCCGGCTCCGGCAAGCCCCAGCATAATTATGAGGTTTATGGGCTTCAACATGGCGCGTGATGTTCCTTAAGCTGCAACGTTCTTTTTCTTGGACGCGGCTCCGTTGTCGGGGCCTTTGTGGTTTGGCGAACGGTCGTCGCCGACAATGCGTCCGTCTTCGATGGTGATGATGCGATCGGCGTAATGAAGCGTGCGGTGATCGTGAGTGACCGCCATGACGGCGCGCGTCGGATCCTTTGCGACCTCGGCCAACAGCTCCATCACGGCTTTACCGTTCTCGCTGTCGAGCGCTGCCGTCGGTTCGTCCGCGAGAACTACGGAGGGGCGTCCCGCCAGCGATCTCGCGATCGCGACGCGTTGCTTCTCGCCGCCCGAAAGCTTCGAGGGATAGGTGTGCATACGGTGACCGAGACCAACCGACTTCAACGCCTCAGCGGCGGTTTCCATCGGATCGACTGAGCGGGCATCACGAACGTCGAGCGCGACCAGCACGTTCTCGATCGCCGTCAATGTCGGAAACAGGTTGTAGCTCTGGAAGACGAAGCCGACATGCTGGCGGCGAATTTCGGCGAGATCCTCGGACGACTGGCCGACGGCCTGATGACCCGCCAAATGCAATTCGCCGCTCGTCGCCGTGAGAATGCAGCCGAGGATCGAAAGCAGTGTTGTCTTGCCGCTGCCGGACGGCCCCATCAGAAGCGTCAACTCGCCGGGGCGCAGATCCATGCTGACCCCCTTAAGGATGTGAAGCTCGCCGGCCCCGGTCCCGATCGTCTTGACGATGTTGCGAGCCTCAAGAAGCGGGCGCGGCCCGTTCGATGCTCTTGGTGCCTTAGACATTTTAACGTGATCTCCCGAAACCGAACGCAGTGATCAATTCAAAGAGCTTGCCACCAACGGCTTATCGCGGCTGTTACGCTTGTCACATGAAAGTGCGGTAAGGCGCCGATTTTTCATCGACCAAACCGGAAATCACTCTCTCAACGGATCGCTACGCGCGGGACGCTACGAACACATGCTGTTCGCTGCAAGGGGCCTCAGCGTCCGATCCGCTCCTTCACACACTTGCCTCCACTCAAACGAGATCCGGAGGGCTTTTGGCCCTCCGGCCGCATGGTCCGGCGTCGCGGGTCACCTGTTGAAGACACCCGCGGGATCGATTCGCGTCACCTTACGGATCGCGGTGATGGCGGCGAAGATACACATGCCGACCGTCAGCGCGAAGAGATAGGCCGCGATCTTCGGCGTCATCACGATCGTCAACGTCGGCACTCTTACCGAGAGACGATAGATCGCAAGCATGGCGAGCAGCATACCGGCGGCGTAGCCGAGCACCGCCGAGAGCAACGCCTGGATCAAGATGACGGCGTGGATATAGCTTGCCGACGCACCCAACGCACGCAGCGTGGCGAACTCGTTCAAGTGATCCTTGGTGCTGGCGTAAAGCGTCTGCGCGACAATAACGACGCCGACGATCGCTCCCAACACCATGCCGGTGATCAGCGCCAAGCCGGCGCCGGTCGAGAACATCCAATAGTTGATGCTGCGCCGGGTGAATTCGTCATGGGTCAGGATCTCGGCGCCCTGGAGGCGGTCTGCCAAGTTCTTGCGAACGGATTCGAGATCGGCGCCCTTTTCGAGCGTCACCAGAACGTAAGTCGACTGGGATGCGTTCGCGCCCGTGAACTTGCGCGCGGTGGCGATGGGGGTGAAACCGTACGGAAGCGTGGTGAAAGAACGAATGCCCTTCGTGACCGCCGTGACTTGCGCGCGCTGATTGTTGATCTCCGCGTAGTCGCCCTTCTTCTCGATGCCGAGATCCTTGAAGTAGGATCTATCGACGGCGAGCGCATTCGGCAGATTGAGATCGTCGACTTCACCCTCGTCGATGCTCCACGGACGGGTTCCGCCATTGGCCCAATCGAGGCCGACGAGAATGAAGGTTTTCTTGCCGCCTTCAGGTTTGCGCCAGGACGAGAAGCTTACGATCATATCCTCGGCCTTGAGAACGCCCGGCGTCGAGAGCGCAGCGTACTTTTCATGGCCCATCAGAAGGGAGGGATCGTCAAAGCTCTTGGTGCCGAACGGCACGATCCAAAGATCGGCTGGCGCCTTGTCGAGAACCGTCGCGATCTTGTTTTCCGATCCCTTGTAGAGACCGACCTCGATCGCGACGAGCACCACCGAGAAGACGATACCGATCAGCGTGACGAGCAGGCTCATGCGATCATGAAAAAGATTCCGGTAGGCGATCTTGGGCGCCATCTTGATGACTTTGCCCGGAGCCGCCGGCGCGGCAGAACCCGCACCCGCTGCAATCTTCTTCATCATGTCCGTCTCCAATGAGGTAGCGAGAGTGTTGTGCGCTGAACTCGTTGCCGCGTCCAGCGCCCGCGCAAGCCCGCGCGTGCTTTTATTCCATTACAATCCGATGTGTCAGACCGAATTTAGGCTCGGCGCACTTGCCGGTTCAGTTGCGATGTTACCGCTCGGTCTGGAGACGCCCGACCTTCGAAGGTGGTGGGACGTCTCTTGTTTTCGTTGTGCCGTATTTCGTGCGCGCTATTCATCGCAGCCAACGGAAACCGTGGTGCCGATGGCCGGAATGAACTTTTTGCAGGTTCCGGATGCATCGGATGTCGCAGCGGTTACCGTGTTGCTGGTGGAAGGCGCCTCGGCCTTCTCGTCGGAAGCCGGTGCGGGCGTGACGGTCTCGGTTTCTTCAACAGGAACCGCGCCCTGAATCAGCGCAGAGCTGCCGGTTACACGGCTTTCCGCTTCCGTTGCCGGCTCGATTTTCGAATCGACTTTCGGTGCGATGATCTTCGCCGGTTCGGCCTTTACGACGCGGGGCGCGGGCTTATCGATGCGCTTGGCCTGCTGAACAGGAACGCGCTTCTTCGGGATCGCCTGTTTCTGATAACCGGCGCCGCCGCCGTGAGCGGGCGTTGCGACGAACGTTCCAAGCGGGCCGCCGAAGCCCAACCGAACGCCGCCACCGGCCTCGGCCACCGACGTCAACGCGAGCATGGCCGTGAGAGCGGACGCGAGGCCGATAGACTTGGTGTGCATGGCGATCTCCTCAATCCGTGATCAGCTTGCCGGACGTGTCTCGACGTAACCCGGCGATGAAATTCTGATCGGACCATGCGCCATGCCGGCGTCTCTCGCTGTTCCAGGCGGCACAAATTTTGTCATTTCGCGCACGGATCTCGTGGCGCTCTTCTCGAACGCATCCCGCGCGCAAATAAGAAAGAGCCGGCCCCGTCTGGGACCGACTCTTTGGTGTTGTGTGTTTGACTGTTACGTCCGCATGTTAGCAGCCGACATTCACTGCGACGCCCAATGCCGGGACATACCGCTTGCAGGTGTCGGGAGCGTCGGCAACAGTCGTCTTGGCCGGCTCGGTTTCGCTCGTCGCAACCGTCGAGTCGGCAACCGTCTTGTTGGCGGCGGTCTGCTCGGTCGTCGGCTCGATCTTGGCGGCGTCGGCCTGGCTGACGTCAACCTGAGTGAGCGCAGCCGTGCTGGACGGCGCGGGGACGTAGGTGCTCGGCGTCTTGTTGGTAGCTGCTGTTTCCTCGACGGCGGGCTCTTCGCCGTTGGCGGCGGCTTCAGCTTTCGCCTTCTCGGCTGCTGCGGCCTGCTGCTGGCGCTTGGCTGCAGCGGCTTGAGCCTGAGCTTTCGCACGGGCCTGTGCCTGCGCCTTCGCCCGGGCTTGAGCTTGTGCCTGAGCGCGAGCCCGAGCGGCCTCTGCCTTCTTGGCCTGCTGAGCCTGGTGCGCCATGGCGCCGACCGCCAAAACACCGAGACCGATGCCGAGGCCAATGCCGCGACCGCCTGCTTCGGCTGCCGGAGTGATGGCCATGCTGGCGGCCACAAACGTTGCGATTGCTGTGATGCTGAGCTTCTTGGCCATCGTCGTCTCCATCTGATCTCTTGTGTTTGAGCGGATGGGGCGTGGCCATCAGCGCTCTCTTGAAGCTCAATGTGCCGTTTCCTGTGCCGAAGCGCTGTTCCAGTCGGAACAGGCTTCAGAAAACTTATACCGACGGATGAAATAAATCGACAGCCGTCTGACCTATTGGTTGCAATACCAGGAACGCCGCTGTTTTCGTTCGCATTTTACGCCTAAACCTTAAGCTGCGGACGTGGCGAGGCCGCCGACGACGCGAAGCTGGGCAGCGGGCTTTACGCGGATGCTGTCTGCGATCGAGCCGGCGATGCGGGACACGAATGCGGTCGTACGATCGAGCACGACGTGACGCTGCCGGTCGACGGTGACCATGTGATAGCTATCGTCCAGCACGACGAGGTCAACCGGCCCGGCCAGTTCGCGTTGCAGATAGGCCGCGTTGTCGAGCCCGGCATAGTCGTCTTCGCGGGCGTGCAGGATGAGAACGGGCTGCGAAATCCTGTTCAGCGACTTCATGACGACCTTCGCCAGACGCCGCCGCTCGAGCACCGCGCCGCCCGGGGTCGATACCGGGGCCACCTTGGAGCCTTCCGATGCCATGGCATTGCGGATGAAATCGCGGATGCGCTGGTCCTTGATGCCAACGTGGATCGGCACCGGGAAACGGAACAGGTTGGCGATCCACTTGCTGTCGATCAGGCGGAAAAGCGGCAAATACCAGGGAATCTGGCGCCCGCTGAGCCACAACGTCGGCGAATAGAGTGCAACCGCGTGGACCTTGTCGGGGTGGCGTTCGGCCAGCATCAGGCTCAGCACGGCGCCCGTCGACAGCCCGCCCACGATCACCGTCTCGCAAGTTGCGGAGAGTTCTTCCAGGCCCTTTTCGGCGCTCTCGTACCAATCCTGCCAGGTGGTGGCCATGAGATCGGCCTCGGTGCCGCCGTGGCCCGCGAGCTGGGGGCACAAAACCGTGTAGCCGTTCCGGGTTAAACCATTGGCGACAAACCGGATTTCACTGGGCGACCCGCACAGGCCGTGGATCAGCAGTACACCGACCCGTCCGCTCTTGCCCGTAGAACCCTTTTCGCTCTTCTGCATCTTACGCCCCAATGTTGTCCCGGCTCGATGGAGGGACGTTAGGGCGGCCAGAAAACACCCGCTGTTCCTGGGGATACAAAGCAATCCCGTTTGGTGACGCGCGGTTGAAAGTTTTAGGACTGCAGCGGTGGCGCTATGCTTTTTTCGGGTTGGCCCATCAAGGCCATTGACCTTATCCCGCGCCCGGATTACACCAGCTTAGAATTATTCTAATTAGATCGGACACAGCTGAGCAGCTGTCGCCGGCCAATTGCATCCATAAGTTGGTGAGAGGGGAGCCCCATGAAGGGTAAACGCGAAGTTATCGACATCCTTAACGAGGCGCTCAAGCTCGAACTCGGCGCGGTCAATCAGTATTGGCTTCATTACCGGATGCTCGAAAACTGGGGCTTCACCAAGCTCGCCAAGAAGGAGCGCGCGGAATCGATCGAAGAGATGCATCACGCCGACAAGCTGGTGTCCCGCATCATTTTCCTCGATGGACTGCCGAACCTGCAGCACGTCGCTCCGCTGATGATCGGCGAGAACCTCACGGAAGTCCTCGAATGCGATCTCAAGGGCGAGAAGATCGCGCATGAGACCTACATCCGCGGCCGCGACATCTGCAAGAACGCCAAGGACTACGTGACGATGGAGCTGTTCGAGGACCTGATCAAGGACGAGGAAGGCCACATCGACTTCATCGAAACGCAGCTCGACCTGATCGACAAAATCGGCATCGCAAACTATGGCCAGCTGCAGGCTGAGGCCGCGAACGAGGTGGAAGGCCACTGAGGTCCTTCCATTTTCAAGGCCCATTTCCGGGCGCCTTTTAAGTACGGGAAGCGGGGTTGCCTGGGGCGCGGCAACTCCGCTTTCTTTGCTTTAATTTAATCCACGAGGTTTCAAAACCGCGGAACCACTGCACCTGCCTGGCGTTGTCGGGGAAGGTGAAAGCTATGACAGAACGAGACCTTAACAAAACTCCAGACGCTCATCCGCTCGCGGCCGTCCTGGTGGTCGATGACGATCCGATCCTGCGCTCGACTCTCGCCTTCGAGATCCGCGACGCCGGGTATCAGGTTCGGGAAGCCTCCAATACGGATGAAGCCGAGCAGATCCTTTCGACGGGCGCGCCGATCGACGTGGTGGTCACGGATATCGAAATGCCCGGCCCGCGCGATGGCTTGGCGCTGGCCAAATCCGTGCGCGCCTTCCGACCTCACATCAAGGTCATTGTTGCTTCCGGCGCGATTCCGCGGACGGGCGTGGTCGGGGTAGCCGACGCGTTTTTCGGCAAGCCCTACGATTTCTCACGCATTCTCATGCGCATCCGATCCCTGCTGCACACGTCGCCGCGCGCGGCTGATCCGGCCTAGTTCCCTACCCTTTCGCGTCCAATACACGGCCGGCGACTGCGTCGAGCTTCCGCACGAGAGAGGCATCGCGCGCATCCGGCGCGGTAATCAGCGCGACATCGAGGGCGCGGTCGGAGCCGTTCGGACAGGCGGGATGTTCGCGCGGGAAGCTCCTTGCGAGGCTGGTGACCAACCGCTGGGCCTTCTCAGTGTTGCTCTGCATCACGGCAATGATGGACGCCACGTCGACGGCGGCGTGCTCGTCGTGCCAGCAGTCGTAATCGGTCACCATGGCAACGGTCGCGTAGCAGATCTCGGCCTCACGGGCGAGTTTGGCTTCCGGCATATTGGTCATGCCGATCACGTCCATGCCCCAGCTGCGGTAGAGATTGCTCTCGGCACGCGTCGAGAACTGGGGGCCTTCCATCACCAGATAGGTGCCGCCGCGGGTGTAGGAAATCGCTTCCGCCTTGGCGGCGGCTTCGATCGCATCGACGAGCAGCGGACTTACCGGGTCGGCGACCGAGACGTGGGCAACGAGGCCAGGACCAAAGAAGCTCTTTTCGCGTGCGAACGTGCGATCCACGAACTGGTCTACCAGTACGAAGTGACCGGGCGCGAACTCCTCCTTCAGCGAGCCGCAGGCCGATATCGACACGAGATCAGTAACGCCAGCCCGCTTCAAAGCATCGATGTTCGCACGGAAGTTGATCGCGGACGGCGGCACGGGATGCCCGCGGCCGTGGCGAGGAAGAAAGCGGATCGGAAGGCCGCCGATTTCCGCGAACAGGATTTCGTCGGAAGGCGCGCCCCACGGGGTCATCACCTTCTCCCAGCGGGCGTTCTCCAAGCCCGGAAGATTGTAGAACCCACTGCCGCCGATGATGCCCAGAACCGATGCGGTCATCCTGTCTTCCCTCTCCATGACGCTCCGAACCGATGTTCGAGGCGAAAACTCTTCGCTGTACCCATGCCGTCGTTACGCTTTTACGACAGCCTCTTGATCATGCCCAAAAAGAAAAGGCCCCGGGGATCGGGGCCTTTTCGTATGCATCGCGCGCGGCTGCCGGCAACCGGTCAATGAGGGATGCTGGCCCAGATGCGCTTCTTGCCGACATAGAGCAGCCCGGTCGTCACCACGAGATAGAGGAGGACCAGCCAGCCGAGGCTCTTGCGGGCGTTGAGGGAGGGATCGGCCGCCCAGGCGAGAAACGCCGACACGTCGCGGGCGTTCTGGTCGAGAGAGCCGGTGCCGTCCTGATACTTGACGAAGTTGTCCTTGGCGAGCGGAGCTGGCATCGCGATCTGATGGCCCGGGAACGCCGCGTTGTAGGACATGCCGTCAGCGAGCTTCACGTCGGCTGGCGCCTCGTGATAGCCGGTCAACAGCGCGTAAAGATAGTCGGCGCCGCCCTCCTGATAGCCGGTCGCGATATCGCGGAGCATGGAGAACGGATGCGCCCACCAGGTGCCCGTGTACTCCACGTTACGGGCCTTGGCGATCAACGACAGATCCGGCGGCAGGGCACCGTTCTGGGCGGCACGAGCCTCATTGTCGTTCTTGAAGGCGCCGATCATCGGATCGAACAGCTTCGGCTCGCGCTCAAACATCTTGCCTTCGTCGTTCGGTCCGTCGACGATCTTGTTCGGCCACTCGTGGGCGAGCGCCTTCACGGCTTCTTCCGGAAACTCCGGGCCGCCGGGCTCAACGAGGTTGCGGAAGCGCACACGCTTCAGACCGTGACAGGCCGAGCAGACATCCTTGTAGATCTGGAAGCCGCGTTGAAGCTGAGCGGTGTCGAACTGGCCGGTGAAGCCGCCGAAGCTCCACGGCTGGCGTTCGATGTGGACGTGACCTCCGGCGGCATTCGCGGCAGGCGCCAGGGCGGCACCGACCAGAAGCGCAAGAGCGGTAAGGGAACCGTATTTCATGGCTCGCATCATCTGATTTCCTTCGCTCAGCGCGTCTCTGGGGCTGCGGCTGCGCCTTCCGGCGTTCCCGAGCCTCCGCGCAAGACGGAAGCGGATATGGATTTCGGAAGCTTGGTCGGCGTCTCGATGAGACCCAGCACCGGCATCACGATCAGGAAGTGCGCGAAGTAATAGGCCGTGAAAATCCGCGACCAGGTGACGTAGGCGCCTTCCGCCGGCTTTGCTCCGAGATAACCCAGAGACACCGCCGAGATCACGAGCAGCCAGAAGAACCACTTATAGAGCGGGCGGTACTTGGCCGAGCGCACGCGGCTGGTATCGAGCCACGGCACGAAGAGGAGAACGGCGATCGCCGAGAACATCGCGATGACGCCGCCGAGCTTCGAGGGAATCGCGCGCAGGATCGCGTAGAACGGCAGGAAGTACCATTCGGGCACGATGTGCGGCGGTGTGACCAGAGGGTTGGCCTCGATGTAGTTGTCGGCATGACCGAGGTAGTCCGGCAAATAGAATACGAACCAAGCGAACAGAATGAGGAAGGCGAACAAGCCGACCGCATCCTTGGCGACCGCAAAGGGGAACATCGGAACGGCGTCGGACTTGGTCTTGATGTCGAGACCGGTGGGATTGTTCTGGCCAGCCACGTGCAGCGCCCAGATGTGCAGCACCACAATACCGAAAAGAACGAACGGCAGCAGGTAGTGGAGTGCGAAGAAGCGGTTCAGCGTGGTGCCGGAAACGGAGTAACCGCCCCATAGCCATTCGACGATCGCGGTGCCGACACCCGGAATGATCTCGTTCAACGACGAGAACAGGTTGGTGATGACCGTGACGCCCCAGAAGCTCATCTGGCCCCAGGGGAGCGCGTAACCCATGAACGCCGTGGCCATCATGAGCAGGAAGATGATCACGCCCAGGATCCAAAGCACCTCGCGGGGGGCCTTATAGGAACCGTAGTAGAGGCCGCGGAAGATGTGGATGTAGACCGCGATGAAGAACATCGAGGCGCCGACGGCGTGGAAATTGCGCAGCAGCCAGCCGAAGTTCACGTCGCGGCGGATCGCTTCAACAGAATTGAACGCTTCATGCGCGCTCGGCTGATAGTGCATGGCCAGCACGATGCCGGTGACGATCTGCGCCACCAGGCAGAACGTCAGGATGCCGCCGAACGTCCAGAGATAGTTCAGATTGCGCGGTGTCGGAAAATCAACGAACTGACCGTGCATGAGGCGGGCAACCGGAAGACGGTCATCCCACCATTTGGCGAAAGCCGACTTCGGCTCGTAGCTCGACGTATGCTCCATCGAAAGCAGCCCCTCTTAGCCGATCTTGATCTTGGTGTCGGAAACGAACTCGTAGGGCGGCACCTCGAGATTGCGCGGAGCGGGTCCCTTGCGGATACGGCCGGACGTATCGTAGTGCGAGCCGTGGCATGGGCAGAACCAGCCACCGAAGTCGCCTTTCGTATCTGCCATCGCCTGTCCCTTGGGAATGCAGCCCAAGTGCGTGCAGATGCCGACCAGGATCAGCCAGTTGTCCTTGCCCGACTTGATACGGTTGGTATCGAGGGCGGGCGTCGCCTCCGGCAGCAGATCGTTGCGGGCAGACTGATCCGGAAGATCAGCGAGCGGCACAGCCTCGGCGGCCTTGACCTCCTCGGGCGTGCGGTTGCGGATGAAGATCGGCTTGCCGCGCCACATGGCGGTGATGGCCTGACCTTCCTTAACCGGAGACAAATCGATCTCGACGGATGCCAAGGCCTGAGCGCCGGCGTCGGGATTCATTTGAGAGATGAAAGGCCACAACGTCGCCGCTGCTCCCACCGCCACAAATGCATTGCCGGCAATGATGAGAAAATCTCGGCGGTTTGGCTCTTCGACTTCACTGGCCACTTATAATCCCCTCCCAGTTTCGAGGATTTTCTAATCGCTCGTTATGTCACGCGAAGTGCTTGCTGAAGCACTAACCGAGGCACGCAAGTTGCGCAAGAACTGCGCAGTCCGTTTACGTCGCGAATCCAGATTTTCATCGCCCCCAGCGCCTCGGTGTTTCGCACCGGTCACGCATCATGCATCGTTTGCCAACGTGCTCAAGACGGCTTAACTCGAACGCAACCGACCACACGAAAGCGCACGTATTTTTTCGACTAAGGTAAGATCGCAGAATGCGCCTTGTTCTTTATCAACCCGACATTCCGCAAAATACTGGCACCATTCTTCGACTTTCGGCGTGTCTGGGCGTTCCAATCGATCTAATCGGCCCTGCCGCTTTCGATTTCAGCGACCGTTCATTCCGGAGGGCTGGACTCGACTATTTGGATCACGTTCACATCAGCCGCCACGAAAGCTTCGACGCTTTCGATGCCGCGCGCGTTGCGCTTTCTCCAACGCCCCGCCTCGTGCTGCTCACCACACATGCGGCAGATTCGCACGTCGATTTCCGGTTTTGCGAAAGTGACCTCCTGCTACTTGGCCGCGAAAGCGCGGGAGTGCCGCAGTCGGTCCATGAGCGCGTGGATGCGCGCGTCCGCATTCCGATGCGCGCGGGGCTGCGCTCGCTGAACATCGCCGTCGCCGCGGCGATGGTTCTCGGGGAGGCGCTGAGGCAGACGGATGGGTATCCGCAGGACTAGGCAGCGGGCAGCGGAAGAGCAGAGAGAGATCGCTGCGAATCTAGCCCTTGTTCAGCATCAGCGTGAGACCGATCAGCGTCTCGCTGAAGAACTGGATCTCCACCATCTGCTTGGCATCTTTCACGATGATGTCCATGTTGGCCGACAGCGTCGAACCCTCGGTGCCTTTCACCGAAACGCGGAAGCCGCGCGGCGTGACCTCGCCGTCGAGCACACCGTTCACATTGTACATCAGCTCGTTCCACTCACCCTGCAGCTTGCCCTCGGAGTGGCGAACGTTACCCTTGACCTCGATCTTGCCGCTGCCGGAGGCGCAACGAATGGTCTGCTTCAGCGTGTTGCCGTCGCCCTCGATGAAATAGGTCGCGCGGCACTTGACGTCTTCGGTCTTGCCGTCCTTGAAGCGCAAGCGGCCGATGCCGCCCCACCAGCCATCGAGGCTCGCGAACGGACCAACCGCTTGCGGAGCCGCGTCCACGGCGGGTGCGATCGTTGCGGCTAGCGTCATCGCCAATGCCGCTACAATCGCCCGCGCCGAGCTGCGCTTCGTCATCGCAATAACGAGGTTCATAAGGCCCTCTCGGTCGATCCGCTCGATTCCCACTGCTCTCCAAGTTGCCGAGACGCCCCCGTCTTGCAACAGGCCGCGCTCATGAAGCCGTTGATATCTGACGGCGTGTGTCAGCAAGGCCGCAGCACGAATCAGAGCTTCGCGCGGTCTCGAACGTCATCCGGCATACCGTGGCGTCAGACGTGGGTCAGGTACCCGCGAAACGTTGGAACGCGGCCGCTCAGCTCAAAGACCGAGCTTCTGCTTCAGGATCTCGTTGACGGCGGCGGGGTTGGCCTTGCCGCCGGTCGACTTCATCACCTGCCCGACGAACCAGCCCAGCATCGACGGCTTCGCCTTCGCCTGCTCGACCTTGTCGGGGTTGGCAGCGATGATCTCGTCGACAGCCTTCTCGATGGCGCCGGTGTCGGTCACCTGCTTCATGCCACGGCTTTCGACGATCTCGGCCGGATCGCCACCTTCGGTCCAGAGGATCTCGAACAGATCCTTGGCGATCTTGCCCGAGATGGTGCCGGCCGAAATGAGATCGACGAGCCCGCCGAGCTGCTTGGCAGATACCGGCGAATGCTCGATGTCGCGGCCTTCCTTGTTCAGGCGACCGAACAGCTCATTGATGACCCAGTTGGCGGCCAGCTTGCCATCACGCCCCTTTGCGACGGCTTCGAAGTAATCCGCGTTCTCGCGCTCGGCAACGAGCACCGTCGCGTCATAGGCGGAGAGGCTATAGTCCTTGACGAAGCGTGCGCGCTTCTCGTCGGGAAGCTCCGGCAGATGCTGCTTCAGATCATCGACGTAGGCCTGCGTGAATTCGAGCGGCAGAAGATCGGGATCGGGGAAGTAGCGATAGTCATGCGCCTCTTCCTTTGAGCGCATGGAGCGCGTCTCGCCCTTGGCGGCGTCGAACAGGCGCGTCTCCTGATCAATCGTGCCGCCGTCCTCGATGATGTCGATCTGGCGCCGCGCCTCGACCTCGACGGCCTGACCGATGAAGCGGATCGAGTTGACGTTCTTGATCTCGCAGCGCGTGCCGAGCTTGTCGCCGGGCTTGCGCACGGAGACGTTCACGTCGGCGCGCAGGTTGCCCTTCTCCATGTCGCCGTCGCAGGTGCCGAGGTAGCGCAGGATCGTGCGCAGCTTCGTCACGTACGCCTGGGCTTCCTTCGACGAGCGCAGATCCGGCTTCGATACGATCTCCATCAGCGCGACGCCCGAGCGATTGAGATCGACGAAGGAATAGTCCGGATGCTGGTCGTGGATCGACTTGCCCGCGTCTTGTTCCAGATGCAGGCGCTCGATACCGATGCGCTTGGCTTCGCCATCGACGTCGATCTCGATCTCGCCTTCGCCAATGATCGGCTGCTTGTACTGGCTGATCTGATAGCCCTGCGGCAGATCCGGATAGAAGTAGTTCTTACGGTCGAACACGCTCTTGAGGTTGACCGCCGCCTTGAGGCCGAGGCCGGTGCGGACCGCCTGGGCGATGCATTCCTCGTTGATGACCGGCAACATGCCGGGCATGGCCGCATCGACGAGCGAGACATGGCTGTTCGGCTCGGCGCCGAATGCGGTCGAGGACCCGGAGAACAGTTTCGAGTTGGACGCCACCTGGGCATGAACTTCCATGCCGATCACGACTTCCCAATCGCCGGTCGCGCCCGCGATCAGGTTCGCCGACTTGGATTTTCCGCCGCTCTTTGCCGTTTCCTGCATGTCGTATCTCTCCACTGCGCCAGATTACGGCGCACGAAATCGATAGGCCAGCGCCGCCCAGACGAGGCCAAAGAAAAACTGAAGAATGAAGATCGCGGCCTCGCCGCCGACAGCGTGAATGCTGAACACGCCGATCTGACCGCCGATCCAATAGAGAAGAAAGCCCACCGCGGAGGCCGCGAAGGCCGCGATCGGGATCTTCTGCCACTGGTCCGCGCTCCGCCCCATCATCACCGCGACGGTGATCACGGCCGGATTGGCCAGAGCCAGCAGCACCAGCGTCATCGGATCGAAGGAATTGATCGCGATCATTCTCTTGGACCGCCGCTGCTTGCTTCCTGCTGACGAAGCTTTTCTTCCTCGTACTGGACGAACCAGCCGATCATGTTGCGCCACTGGGCGCCGACCATCTCGATCATCTCCGCAGGCAGGCCACGCTGACGCGCCTGGACCTTCACCTTGTCGATCACCTGCTGAATACGCCAAGGCACGTGCGCGTCGCCCGGATTCTTCTTCAGCTGCCAGGCCCGCTCGACGTACCCAAAGCGCTCGGCGATGAGGTCGACGAGAGCCGCATCGATGCGGTCGATCTCGGAGCGCACCTCCGTCATGTCGGCACATTCCCAGGGACGCTTCGGATCCATCTTACTTGCCTCCCGGCTTTTTCTTGGCGGGAGCAGCTGCTGACTTGACGTCATCGGCCCACCATCGCTCGCCTACTGTGAAACGTCCGGCCGCGTCTTCGATGGCTTGCGCGGTCTGGAAGAGTGTCGTCTCGTCGAACGGCTTGCCGATCAGTTGCAGCCCGAGAGGCGTGCCTTCCGACGAAAGCCCGGCCGGAACGGAAAGTCCCGGAAGGCCTGCCATGTTCACGGTGACGGTGAAGATATCCTCGAGATACATGGCGAGCGGATCGCCGGTTTTCTCGCCGAATGCGAAGGCGGGCGACGGCGTGGTCGGCGTCAGCACCACATCCACCTTGCTCCAAGCCTCGTCGAAGTCGCGCTTGATCAAGGTTCGGACTTTCTGCGCTTTGAGATAATAGGCATCGTAATAGCCGGCCGAAAGCACGTAGGTGCCGATCAGGATGCGTCGGCGCACTTCCTTGCCGAAGCCGGCGGCGCGGGTATTCTCGTAGGTGTCGATGACATCCTTGCCGGGCACGCGGAGGCCATAGCGCACGCCGTCGTAGCGCGCGAGGTTGGAAGAGGCTTCCGCGGGTGCCACGATGTAATAGGCGGGCAGCGCGTACTTCGTGTGTGGCAGGCTGATCTCGTGGATCGTGGCGCCGGCAGCCTTCAGCCACTCGATGCCTTTGGTCCAGAGATCGTCGATCTCCTTCGACATCCCCTCGACGCGATATTCCTTCGGCACGCCGACGCGCAGGCCCTTGATGCCTTTGCCGAGGGCGGCCTCATAGTCGGGGACCGGCGCATCGACGGACGTCGTATCCTTCGGATCATGTCCCGCCATGGCGCCGAGCATGATGGCCGCGTCGCGCACGGTTTTGGCAATCGGCCCGGCCTGATCGAGCGAGGACGCGAACGCAACGATGCCCCAGCGCGAGCAGCGGCCGTAAGTCGGCTTGATGCCGACGGTGCCGGTCAGAGCAGCAGGCTGGCGAATCGAGCCGCCGGTGTCGGTCGCGGTGGCAGCCAGGCAGAGGCCCGCCGCCACGGCGGCGGAGGAGCCGCCAGACGAGCCGCCCGGAACAAGCTTGTCGGTTTTGCCGTTGCGGCGCCACGGTGACACCACCGGTCCGAAGGCGCTGGTCTCGTTCGACGAGCCCATCGCGAACTCGTCGTTGTTGAGCTTGCCGAGCATGACGGCGCCGGCGTTCCACAGGTTGGCGCCGACAGTCGATTCATAAGTGGGTTTGAAATCGTCCAGAATTTTCGAGCAGGCCGTCGTGCGGATGCCGTCGGTGCAGAACAGATCCTTGTTGCCGAGCGGCACACCCTCGATCGGGCGCGCTTCACCCTTCGCCAAGCGCGCGTCGGCTTCCTTTGCCTGCGCGAGGGCGTGCTCGGGCGTCACCAGAACATAGGCATTCAGCGCGCCATTCGACGCCTCGATGGCCTCAAGATGCGCCTTGGTCAGCTCGGTCGCCGAGAATGTCTTGGCCTTGAGGCCATCGCGCGCTTCGGCCAACGTCAGGCGAGTGAGTTCGCTCACAGTCTAGTTCCCCTTCTTGCCGTCCTTAGCGTCGCAGCGCGTGAAAGTGTCGGGCTCGTCATCGTCGGAATCGGACACGTCGAAGCTGTCCTCACCCTCGTTCTTCGAAAAGACGTAGGTCTCGGGCGTCACCGACATGCCCTCGGAGCAGACCATCAGCGCGACCCACTGCTTGCCCGGATCGTGCTCAAAGATCTTGGTGAACTCGCAGCCACCTTCCCAGTTGTGGAAGCCGTCGGCGTCGAGCAGCTCGGGCGCGGTGCCGACGTTCTTCGGGCCGCCAGCCTCGATCTTGCGCAACTTCTCGCACTGAGCGGCCGTCGCGTACTGGCCAGTGATGAAAGTTGCGCGATCCTTGGCTGCGACGGCAGCCGTCGACAGTGCAAGGGCGGTCGCAATCAGAATGGAGCGCATCATAAACTCTCGTGGGTATCGCATCAGACGGGACGCCCCCTGTCCGCTTCCGCGCGCGCCTTGTTGATGTGATAGCTGCGGCGGGAATAGTAGAGGCTCACGAGACCAAACAGAATCGAGAGCGGAGCGTTGACCTGCTCGGCCAGATCTCGGGCCTTCAAAAGGTAAGCGGGCGTATCGCTCACCGCCTGGGGGGAAAGCGAGCGAGCGCCGGTGCTGCCTTCCTCCCTCGGAACGGCAAGAACCAGGAGCCCCGTCGCGATCAATGCGACGGCCAGCAGTGCGAATATCTTGGACATGTCCGTGCCTCCGATGACCGCCCGTAGCGCGGCCTCACACTATTCGACGACCTTGGGGACGACAAAATAGTGATCGTCCACCACCGGTGCGTTCTTCACGATCGCATCGGCAATCTCGCCGTCCGTCACGCGGTCCTCGCGCTTCTTGAGCTCCTGGGCGACGACCCGCGTCATCGGCTCGACACTGGTCGTGTCGATTTCGCCCAACTGCTCGACCCAGTTCAGGATTCCCGACAGCTCGCCTTCGAGGCTCTTGGCCTCCTCGTCGGTTATCTTGATGCGCGCCAGGCGTGCAATGCGCCGGACGGTCTTTTCGTCAACCTGCATGGGGTCCGCTCAAATCATTAGGGTGCGTCGGCTGAAGCGCCGCGTGTTTCTCATAGCGGGCTCGCCCAGGCCGTGCAACTGCGGGCGGCGCGAGCCAGCTGCCTCGGCTCCGCCCGCAGGCCCTTGATCCGGCAAGTTTCTTCCCGAAAGCGGTCAGTGCTTTTTGCGGTACTGGGACAAAAAGGGCCCCAGCACATCGGAGAAATCGTCGGTCCACGGCTTCAGATGGGGCTCGGGCAGGTTGCGGGCGCCCAGCATCGACTTGTAGGGGTCTATCGCCTCCCAGCTCTTGGCCAGCACGACGACCGTCGATCCGGTCACCTCGTAGCCGTCATCCTCCGAATCTTCGACCACGAGGCCGTGGAGCCCCGCGACCGTCGGGAGGGTCGCGGCCAGGACCTGCTCGAGGTCCAGGTAGCGGTTCGAGATGTGGAGAACGGCCGCCCCTGTCGGCTTTATTTTCGACGCGTAAAGCCGGATCGCCTCGGCCGTCAGCAGGTGCATCGGGATCGCGTCGGAGGAGAACGCATCGACAATCAGAAGGTCGTAGCGTTCGTCTTTCTCCTTGGCGAGCGTCAGCCGGGCGTCGCCGATGACGATATCCGCCTTGGGCTGACAATTGGCGAGAAAGGTGAAGTTCTTCGACTGGGCGATTCCGACCATCACCGGGTCGATCTCGAAAAAGCGCCAGTCGTCGCCGGACGCAGAGTGGCAGGCGAGCGAGCCGGCGCCGAGACCGATCACCCCCGCCGTCAGCTCCCGTCCCTGCATCGCGGCCAGGCGGCCAGCGATGCGGACGGCCGTCGCCATCGGTCCCCGCGGATGATAGTAGGTCGCGGGCGTGGTGCTGGCGACCGGATTGCCGTAGACGTCGCGGATACGCTGCGCGCCATGCAGCGTGGTGCCGTGCTGAAGCACATTAAAGTGGCCATCGGCCGATTGGATTACGCGATAAACCCCGAAATAGCTGCGCTGTGCCTGGCCACGATGAACACCCGACGGGAGCAGCGTCACCGTCAGATAGATAGCGAGCGCCATCAACAAAAGATGCGGCGGACGGCGCCAAACGACGGCCGCCAGGATCGCGAAGGCTGCCGCAATGCCGGCGGTCGAGCCCCAGCCGCCGAACCCAAGCTGATAGTGTGTCGCGACATCCGGCCCCCAGGCGATCAACGCGCCGCCCAGCACGATCAACACTCCGAACAGAGCGAGCGATTTGCGGTTCTCACGGGCCAGATTTAGGGCGTCCGGTCGACAGGCGAAACTCAATGCGAGCAGCAGCGGATATTCAAAGACTTCGGAGAAGATCTTTGGCGCAACCAAGGCTGCGAACACGCCGCCCAGCACGCCGCCCACCGACATCCAAAGATAGAACTCGGTCAGACGGGCAGCCGCGGGGCGCGCCTCGTAAAGGGTACGATGGGCAACGAGTGTCGCCGTGAGGAAAGCGGCAATGCCGAAGCCCGCGGAATAGAACCACGTCTCCTTTTCCGTCTGGGCGAGTTGCAGCAGAGCCAGGATCGTCGCCACGGCATGAAGCGGCAGCAGGATCGAGCGCGGAATCCATGCGCGCTCGCGAAACACGACGACGAACGTCATCAGGAACAGGGCGAGCGGGATAACCCAGATCAGCGGCGCAGACGCAACGTCGGTTGCTACATGCGTCGTGAAGGCCGTGAGCAGTGCGGACGGCACGAATGCAAGGCCGACCCATGCGAGGCGGCGGCGCCAGTCGAATTCCGCCCCCGACGCCAACGCCGTGTTGCTGGCCACACCTGCCGCCGTCGCTCCGGATACTGCCGCGGCTTTCCGCATCACCACGAAGCAGGCCGCAAGCGCGAGGACGAGGCCGGCAAAGCCAAATGTCCAGAACGTTGCCAGGGTTTTCAAGCCGAAGGCCGGCTCGAAGACGAACGGATATCCGAGCAACGCCAGCAGGCTGCCGAGGTTGGAGGCCGCATAGAGGAAGTAAGGATCGGCGCTGTCGCTGTTGCCGGTTTTTGCGTACCAGGCCTGAAGCAGCGGCGCATTGGCCGATATCGCAACGAAAGGAAGTCCGATCGCGACCGCAAATAATCCGAGCTGCCAGACATAAGCGTCGCCGGGCGGCGGCTCGGACCACCCGGCCGGAATGGCGATCGGAAGCGCGACGAACGCGAACAGCGAGAGCGCGAGATGCACAAACCCCGAAGATGCGGCTGGAATGCCGCGCACCAGCAGATGCGCATAGAGGTAGCCAACCAGAAGTGCGCCTTGGAAAAACAGCAGCGCGACGGCCCATACCGATGGCGCGCCGCCCAGCAGCGGCAGAACCATCTTGGCGAACAGCGGCTGGACGGAAAACAGCAGGAAGGCGGACAGAAATGTCGTCGCCGTAAACAACCAACGCGTTGCGAAAAATGCCTGATCGCTGGAGCCAGGATCGGCGATCTCGGAGCGAACCGCGTTTGGATCGGCAGTGGCCTGGGTCTCAAAAGGTCTCGTCACTTTTCCCCCGTGCCTGGCCCGGTTCGCAAAGACAGAAAATTCGCGGCCGGATCTCATTTTCGCGCGGACCATAAACGGGAAGGTGGCGCCTGTCAGTGGACATCGGCCGAGGCGCCTTTCCTTAGGGATACGTTGGCGTTAATCCATCCCTCCACAACCCTTTCGTTCGCATGTGCTCGGAAATGGCTATAAGTAGGCCCATGATACATCCCGGAACTCATCCATGACCTCCGACGGCCAAGCCGTTCAAAGAGGCGTTACCCTCAGCGATGTCGAGGCGTTCAACGAACTCATCGTGCCCGGTCGCCTGATCGCGATCGACGCCGGCACCAAAACGCTCGGGCTCGCGCTCAGCGATGTCACGCGCACCATCGCTTCGGCGCTCGAAACGATCAGACGCACGAAGTTCAGCCTAGACGCCAAGCGCCTCCTGGACATCGCCGCGGAACATTCGATTGCCGGGTTCGTACTTGGCTTTCCCGTCAACCTCGACGGCAGCGAAGGTCCACGCGCGCAAGCCACACGCGCCTTCGCACGCAATGTGAACGCTCTCAGCCCGTTGCCAATTCTGCTGTGGGATGAACGCCTGACCACAGCCGAAGCCGAGCGGATGCTGATCCAAGCGGACGCCAGCCGGAAACGCCGCGCCGACGTCATCGACAAGCTGGCAGCGACGCTGATCCTGCAAGGTGCGCTCGACAGAATGCGCGTTCTTCCGCGCTGATCGCGTACGCTGTCATCCCCGCGATAGCTGGTTCATCTCACGTTGGTCAAACTCGGGTCGTATGCGTGCCGTATTGGTTGCGCACACTGCGAACGAACTTTGCTCTCGCCAATCTAGCGGGGCCGCGTTCCGGCTGGATGACCACCGATGCGCTGCAGGGCCAAGCGTCCGGATCCTTCTCTCGACGTCCCTTTCGGAGGCGCGCAGGCGAACATCGAGACGCTGGTCAGCCGCTTCGATCACACGCATCGTTCACGCGTCCGTCGCCTGGTCCGCTCATCGCAACGCCTCGCGGATCTCGCCATCGTGTTTCCGGGGGCACTACATGTGCTTGCCGGCCTGCGCGGTTCGCCAAAGCGCCGGCAGAAAGCTCTCACCCTGATTGCCGAAGGGGCCGCGCTGCGTGACGTCGCCGCGGCGCTCGACCTGCCGATGTGGCTCAGGCGGCTGCCGCCCGAAGCCTTTGCAGGCTGGGAAGGATCGCTGCCGAGATCCGAGACCTTTGCGCGGCGCATTGCGAACCATCTTCCAACGGCGGCCGAAGATAGTGCGTTTTGGTTGCGATCGGTCGCATTCGGTGTGCAAGCCTGCGACGACTATTTCGCGCTCTGGCTCGCCCAGCAGGCCGTGTTCATGGAGTCGGGAGACCCAGAACGGCTGTTCGGCCTACTCGCAGCGTACGCCTGGTTTTCCAATGCCGCGCCCTCCCCTGCCGGCGATCTCATCGTGATGCCTTGGCGCCCGGTGATGGCACTCGACACCGCAGTCTGCGCTGCCAAAAGCTGGTTGAACCGGTTGCGCCTCGTGGTTCAGCTCAAGGAGGGCGTGCTCTCCGATCCGTGGCTATCGCCCGGCGAAGCGCGCGGTTTCACGTTTCGTCCTTTGCTCGACCAAAAGGCGATCCTCGCCGAGGCGCATGCAATGCAGAATTGTGCCGACCAGTACGCCGACCGTCTGGCCCGCGACAAATGTCGCATTTTTTCTGTCCTTAGACGGGGAGTCCGTGTTGCGACTCTCGAGATCGGCCCCCATCCGCGCGAAGCCGGCGTGCTCGCAATTTCGCAGCTCAAAGCGCGTCATAATTTGCCGGCCGGTGTTGAAATCTGGCAGGCAGCACATACATGGATTGGTCAGCAGACTGAACTCAAACGTTCGAGTACTGGTCTGCTTCCTGATCGCCCACTTGATACAGACACTTGGACAGCATTGTTGGCGCCATATCGGGAGGCAACCAACGGTGCATCGTGGATGCCGGAGTCGGCTAGCAAGGACACCTTTTTGCTGATCGAGAACGGCATAGCGGAACTGGCGCGGCGGGCAGGAATTACTTCGTGGCTGTTTACTTGACGGAATTGATCGCAGCAGCGCCGTTGGGGCAGTACCCGCTCGGCGTGCGTGACCACTCGTCACGCAGACAAATCCGGCAAACAATAGTTCTCGTGTGCGCGTTGATCTAAGGGTTGCCCATGTCGGGATGGGTCCATGTTCAATTCATAATCACAGGGACAAGACGTTCCCTGATTTTTCGAACTACTGATTACTTTTTTTTCAGGAGCATGTTCAGGTTTGCGCGTTTCCAAGAACGTCTGACGTACACTGTGAGACCTGCTTTTCGCAGGGTGTTCGGCAAAATGGGGGTTTCCCCGAGCGCGTCTTGGGAGGGTCGCATCCCAGCAAGAGGACTCGATACAATATGAAACATGATGCTGGTGACGACCGGATGTCGTCGGCTCTTCACTTGCTGCACAGGGCCGGACAGTGTGCAGATGAAATGTTTGCCGTGAGTGTCGGAGAAGTGGGGCTTACGCCGCGTCAGTTCGCGGTCATGGCTGCCATCGCCAATAGCGAAGAACCCAGCCAGACCACATTGGTCGACTTGACGGGCATCGATCGCTCAACGATGGCCGACATCGTGAGGCGGTTGACCTCGCGCGGGCTCGTGCAGCGTCGCCGCACACGCCGAGATGCACGCCGTTACGCGGTACGTCTCACGGACAAGGGTGAGAACGCTCTGCGTCTTGCCGAACCGGCCGCACGCACGACCGACGAGCAGTTGCTCGCGGCGCTTGCGCCGACACAGCGGGATGCGTTCCTGCGGTCATTGTCGCGTATTGTACTTGCCGTCGAACCGCAGACGACCTCTCGCGGCTCACGCTGATCTGCATTGCCTACCCGTGCGCGGTATCATCGGGACCCGCGCACGAAGCAGGCAAGCCAAGTCTGGAGCGCTACCCTCAGATGGGGTGGCGCTGGCCTGAGGGAAGTGACGCCGGCCGGCTCGCGCCATCCCTTGCTCACCAATTTCGCCTGATCAAAAGACAGGCCGCCGGACTCAAAGGACAGGCCGCCGGACAAGCCGGCTGATCGGAAGGCGCATAGCATCGCCTGCTCTCGCTCTACCGCGCCTCTCCTCGGGATCGGGATATCTCCTCGGTTGCCGTAACCCGCAACTGCCACTAGCCTTGTGGCCAAGCTCACAGACGGGACGGTTTCGGGGTCGCGGGACAGATGCATCGGATCAGCAGTGTCTTCTTCTTTGGCGGCGCCCTGGTTGCCGCTTCGCTGACCGCGGTGCCGATCGCGACCGCGGACGCGTTCACGCTCGCACCGGAACCGCTTTCAACGTTCGAAGCGATTGCGGCGTATCTGCTGCCGGCCGCCGTCGGCTATCTGCTCGGATCAATCCCGTTCGGGCTGCTGCTGACGCGTCTTTCTGGCCTCGGAGACATCCGCTCGATCGGATCGGGAAACATCGGAGCGACGAACGTTTTGCGCACGGGGCACAAGGGGCTTGCCGCGCTCACCCTGCTGCTCGATGCCCTCAAAGGCACGCTTGCGGTGATCCTCGGATATCGGATCGGCGCGCACTTCGGGCTTGCGACGGACGGTAGCCTGATCGCCGGGCTCGCGGCCTTCCTCGGCCATATCTTCCCGGCTTGGCTCGGTTTTAAAGGCGGCAAAGGTGTTGCGACCTACATCGGCGTCGTCGGCGGGCTGATCTGGCCCGGCGCCTTGATTTTCTGTGGGCTCTGGCTCGCGACCGCCGTCGCCACGCGCTACTCATCGCTGTCCGCTCTGATCGCCAGCATGGCGACGCCCGCGATCCTGTTCGCACTCGGATATCGCCCCGAAGCTCTTCTCGCGCTCCTCATGACCCTGTTGCTGCTGTGGAAACACGAGGCAAACATCCGCCGCCTCCTGAAGGGCGAGGAGCCCAAGATCGGTGCCAAAGCGTGACCTCTTCGCTGCTGCACCCGGCCCCGTCATCACGTTCGATGACGAGGAGCGCCTCGCCTGTCTGCGCCTGACCCGATCGAGCCAGATCGGACCCGTCACCTTCAGTGAGCTCATCGCGCATTTCGGATCGGGGCGCGCGGCACTGGCAGCGGTTCCGGCGCTGTCACGACGCACGGGGCGCTCCATCCGACTGTGCCCGGCGGAAGATGCGGAAGCCGAGCTTCACGCCGCCGATAGGATGGGCGCACGCCCAGTCTTTTCCATCGAGCCCGGATATCCCTATGCACTGGCCGCGATCGATGCGCCTCCGCCGCTCGTCTACATCAAGGGACGCGCCGAATTGCTCGCAGGCCCCTGCATCGCTATCGTCGGTTCACGTCATGCCTCGGCTGCGGGCATGAAGGTCTCACGCCTTTTTGCTCGCGAGTTGGCATCGAACGGGTTTGTCATCGTTTCGGGGCTTGCACGCGGGATCGATGCGGCGGCCCACGATGCGAGCCTGGACAAGGGCACCGTCGCCGTGCTCGCGGGAGGCGTGGATATCGTCTATCCGCCGGAGCACGACCGTCTGCAGGCGCGGATCGGCGAGGACGGCTGCCTCATCACCGAACAGCCTCCCGGCTTCGTTCCGCGCGCCAAGGATTTCCCGCGGCGCAATCGCCTGATCTCTGGCTTGTCGCTCGGCGTCATCGTCGTCGAGGCTGCTCGGAGATCGGGAACGCTGGTTACGGCGCGCTTCGCCGGGGAGCAGGGTCGCGAAGTGTTTGCCGTGCCCGGGCATCCACTGGATCCCCGGGCGGAAGGGACAAATCAGCTCCTGAAATCCGGCGCAACCATCACAACGGAGCCGCAGGACGTACTGGATGCGCTGGCACCTCAACTCGCGCAGCGAGGAGTGGGACTGACAGAGGCTTCCTCTTCGGGCGCCCCGTTCGAGATCTCGCAAGTCTGGCTGGGAGCCGGACAAACCTCGGAGCGAGCCCGTGGCGGCCCTGAGGCCGAGGCAGCTTTCAAGTTTCGCGCTGAACCAGGGGACGGGGAGCGCAACCGGGTGCTTGCAGCCCTCGGCCCCAATCCCATCGACATCGACGAAATCGTGCGCGTGACCGAACTGAACGTGCGGGTGGTGCGCGTGCTTCTTATGGAATTGGATCTTGCAGGAGAAATTGCCCGACACGGGTCGCAACTCGTTTCGCGCGCCGTTCAATAAAGTTCAGATAACATCCTTGGCGCGTAATTGCGCCTCAGCGTGAGCTAGCTCAAGAATTCCTGCCAGCGTCGTGAGCCTGTTCGCTCGTGCCATTTCTTTCAATTCAGCGATAAGATCGGCTATATACTCGATCTGCTCACCCCTCGACATTACGAGGGCATTATCTTGCTTGCTCTTTAAACCCTGACTATTAGGCAACGGCGCCATCTCCTCTGGTCTTTCTCTTGAGATAGTGATATGACGGCCTTGACTTATCTCAAATTAACCTCAATCCAATTTAGTTGCAATTCAATAATTGTTTCTACTTAAAGTAGCGCTTGATCAAAGTTTCAGCAGATCTAACTAACCCTCATTGGGCTTGCTTGACACCCCCGCCAGCGGCCCTCTAGAACCGCCCAACCGGCTAGCACTCGAGCTAACGAAGTGCCAGCCGACGGTTCATGCGCGGTTCGGCGCGACCTCCCCAACAAGCCCTAAGGAGTTCAAATTTCCCATGACGTTTCGTCCCCTGCACGATCGCGTTGTCGTCAAGCGCGTAGACAGCGAGACCAAGACCTCGGGCGGCATCATCATCCCGGATACGGCCGCCGAAAAACCCCAGCAGGGTGAAGTGCTCGCGGTGGGTCCCGGATCCCGCGACGAAACCGGCAAGCTGGTGCCGCTCGACATCAAGAAGGGCGACAAGGTTCTGTTCGGCAAGTGGAGCGGCACCGAGGTCAAAATCGACGGCGCCGACGTGCTGATCATGAAGGAAAGCGACATTCTGGGCGTCATCGAGAAGTAAACCCAGCTAGCGCTCGCCTAATTTTCGACGGAGACCTCGAACGCGCGGCCTCCGTCGACTGCTTTCTGCTCCATCCCAATTCTGTTCATCCATTGGAGTTTGCCATCATGGCTGCCAAAGACGTTCGCTTTTCCGCCGAGGCCCGCGACAAGATCCTGCGCGGCGTCGACATTCTCGCCAATGCCGTCAAGGTAACGCTCGGCCCCAAGGGCCGTAATGTCGTGATCGAGCGCAGCTTCGGCGCTCCGCGTACCACTAAGGACGGCGTCTCCGTCGCCAAGGAGATCGAGCTCGAGGACAAGCTCGAGAATATGGGCGCACAGATGGTCCGTGAAGCCGCACAAAAGACCAACGATCTCGCGGGTGACGGCACGACCACGGCTTGCGTGCTGACGCAGGCCATCGTGCGTGAAGGTCTGAAGGCAGTTGCCGCCGGCATGAACCCGATGGATCTCAAGCGCGGCATCGAGAAGGCGGTCGCCCAGGTCGTCGAGGAGATCGGCAAGAAGTCCAAGAAGGTCAAAAACTCGTCGGAGATCGCCCAGGTCGGCACCATCTCCGCCAACGGCGAAAGCGCGATCGGCGAGATGATCGCCGAAGCGATGCAGAAGGTCGGCAACGAAGGCGTCATCACCGTCGAAGAAGCCAAGAGCCTCGAGACCGAACTCGACGTCGTCGAGGGCATGCAGTTCGACCGCGGCTATCTATCGCCCTACTTCATCACCAACGCCGACAAGATGATCGCAGAGCTCGACGAGCCCTACATCCTGATCCACGAGAAGAAGCTTTCGAGCCTGCAGTCGCTGCTGCCGGTACTCGAGGCCGTCGTTCAGACCGGCAAGCCGCTGCTCATCATTGCCGAAGAAGTCGAGGGCGAGGCGCTGGCTACCCTCGTCGTCAACAAGCTGCGCGGCGGTCTCAAGATCGCCGCCGTCAAGGCTCCGGGCTTCGGCGATCGCCGCAAGGCCATGCTCGAGGACATCGCCGTGCTGACGCGCGGGCAGACGATCAGCGAGGACCTCGGCATCAAGCTCGAGAACGTCACGCTCGACATGCTCGGCCGCGCCAAGAAGGTCATCGTCGAGAAGGAAAACACCACGATCGTCGACGGCTCGGGCAAGAAGGCGGACCTCCAGGCCCGCATCAGCCAGATCCGTGCGCAGATCGAGGAGACCACCTCGGACTACGACCGCGAGAAGCTCCAGGAGCGCCTGGCCAAGCTCGCCGGCGGTGTTGCGATCATCAAGGTCGGCGGCGCCACCGAAGTCGAGGTCAAGGAGAAGAAGGACCGCGTTGACGACGCCATGCACGCCACCAAGGCTGCGGTGGAAGAGGGTGTCGTCGCCGGCGGCGGTTCGGCTCTGCTCTACGCGATCCGCGCGCTCGACAAGATCCGCACCGCCAACGACGACCAGAAGGTCGGCATCGAGATCGTGCGTCGCGCGCTGCAGGCGCCCGTCCGCCAGATCGCCGAGAACGCCGGCTACGACGGCGCCGTCGTCGCGGGCAAGATGCTCGAGCAGAAGGACACTTCGTTCGGCTTCGACGCCCAGAAGGGTGACTACGGCGATATGGTCAAGGCCGGCATCATCGATCCGGTGAAGGTCGTCCGCACGGCCCTGCAGGACGCCGCTTCGGTGGCCGGTCTGCTGGTCACGACGGAAGCCATGATCGCCGAGAAGCCGGAGAAGAAGGCCCCGATGATGCCGCCGGGTGGCGACGGCGGCATGGGCGGCATGGACTTCTAAAGTCCATTCTTCTCAAGGAATGTGGAAAGGCCGAGGAGCGATCCCCGGCCTTTCTCATTGGAGGGCGCCACTCCAATGGCGCATCATGAGCGCCACTGGAGTGGCGCGCTCCCATGAGCCT